>Ga0081527_100058_pt1 | contig 102991 bp, 83 predicted proteins | sample HotLakmasection5_FD_70992 | JGI IMG/M metagenome (GOLD analysis project Ga0081527, IMG submission 70992) | Hypersaline microbial mat communities from Hot Lake, Washington, USA - Section #5 (SPADES assembly) (version 2) | ecosystem: Environmental > Aquatic > Non-marine Saline and Alkaline >...
AGAAAAACCTGGAGTAAATCCGAAAAATTAGCAGTCATCCATATGGCCAATACTGAGGGTGTAGCCAAGGCCTGCCGTCATTTTAATGTATCTCAAACCAGCTTCTACAAGTGGAAACGCAAGCTTGAAGGCCTTGGTGAAGCGGCCCTGGAAAACCGCGGTGGCGATCAGCTCAGTAGACAGAATGCACAGCTGCTTTCCGAGAACCGAATGCTTAAGCAGATTATTGCTGATAAAGAGCTCAAGCTGATGATTCAGCAGGCACTTTTAAAAAAAAGTCGGTAACCACCGAGGCCAAACGTATGGTTGCCCAGCAATTTATCGATGATGGTTATCCGGTTAGCAGCGTATTAAAGATTCTGCGACTGCCCCGCAGCAGTTATTACTACACCCCTGCTGGCACTGCGGGAAAGGGGCGTACATGTAGCACGCATACGCTTACTGGTGATGGAAGCTCTGTGAGCAATGACATCGTAATTGAGCATGTCCGGGAGATATTGTCCGCAGAATTTGTGGATTATGGCTATGTGAAGGTAACCCATGCCTTACGCCAACAGTATGGTTTTCGAATTAACAAGAAGAAGGTATACCGGCTAATGAAACAGGCTGGATTGCTCTACAAACGCCTTTCAGGCCCCAAAACCAAACGCTTGTGGGTGAGCGAGCTGGTTCCGCAGCCGCAAAGCTACTTTAGTTATCTGGAGTTTGATATTAAGTATATCTGGATTGCCGGGCAGCGCAGAAATGCGCTGGTGCTTAGTGTAATCGATGTGTTCAGCCGATGGGTTCTTGGGCAATTGGTCAGCTATTCGGTACGCAAGGAGGACGTGGTGGAGTTGTTTGATCAGATCTTTGCGATCTACCCGATGCCGTTGCGGATCTACGTGCGTAACGACAATGGCTCGCAGATGGAATCGCATCTGGTACAGCAGTATTTTATCGATAAGCAGGTTACCCAGGAGTTTACCCGCCCGGCTACACCGGAGCAAAATGCACATATTGAATCCTATCACAGTATTTTAGAGCGAGTGATATGCAGTCGATATGAGTTTGAGGACTTAAAGGAAGCCATTGATACCTTTGAACGGTGGTTGACCTTCTACAATTATGAGCGCATACACTCGGGAATCAACTACCTGAGTCCATTGAACTACCTGCTGAGTATGGGTATTGATTTGGTGAAAGAAATGGAGCTTAAAAAAGCTCTTGCAACGGAACCTCCAATGGAGGATCTTAACAGAAACACTGTCCAGTATTTAGGGGGTTAAGCCAATAAATATATGAAACGGATAACTACTCCTATTAAAGTGATTATCAGCTTACTTTTGTATATTTGCCATATGTACAAACCTAAACATCAAAAGCTATGGGAACAATAAAAGTTAAAATCAAAGATAGAAAAAAACTTCGTCAGTTTTTGGACCTGTTAAATGATCTTGATTACGTAGAGGTATTGACAGAAAACTCGTCCCGAAAAGAAAGTAAGGAGGGAGATTTTTTTTCGATAGCCGGAATGTGGGAAAACCGTGACATATCACTTCAGGAGATTAGGGAAAAAGCATGGCGAAGGAAATAATTCTATGCGATACGAACATTCTGATCGAATTATCGAAGAATAATTCTGAAATTATCAGAGAACTACAAGTGATAGGTTAAGAAAACATTGCCGTAAGTTCAATATCAGCCGCCGAATTTATTTTCGGAGCATTCAATAAGAAAGAACTTTCTAAGATTAAAAAAGCATTGGACTCTATTGATTTATTACACGTAGATCAACCCATTTCAGAAACGGCTTTAGAGCTTCTCGAAACGTATTCACTCAGCCATAATTTAACTGTACCAGATGCATTTATTGCCGCAACAGCTTTGGCAAATGAGTTAGAATTATTCACTTTGAACATCAAGGATTTCAAGCCAATTGCCGGTTTGAGACTTTATGAATTTCAGAATCAGTAAGTTTGCGTAAAAAGGCTTAGTGGTTTCAAAATCATACCAACCATAACTCCCTATTCCCTAATAAACTAACTTCTCTCCAAAACCACCGCATACCCCTGTCCCACACCCACGCACATCGTTACCAGCGCATACTGCTTCTCCTGTCTTTGCAGCTCAATCGCAGCCGTTTGAAGAATGCGGGTGCCGCTTACGCCCAGGGGATGGCCGAGCGCAATGGCACCGCCATTCGGGTTGATGCGTTCATCGTCGTCCTCAAGCTCCATTGTTCGGGTGCAGGCCAGCACCTGTGCTGCAAATGCTTCGTTCAGCTCAATGATGTCCATATCATCAAGCGATAAACCGGCACGTTTCAGCGCGATTTCGGACGCATAAACCGGGCCGATTCCCATAATTCTCGGTTCAACGCCGGCCACACCCGAAGCAACAATTCTGGCCATCGGTTTGAGAGAGTGTTTTTGGATGGCTGATTCCGAAGCGATCAGCATGGCAGCGGCTCCGTCATTCAGTCCGGAAGCGTTGCCCGCAGTCACTGTTCCGTTTTTCCGGAATGCAGGACGCAGTTTGGCAAGGACCTCCTTTGTGGTTTTTGGTTTGATGAATTCGTCATCTTTAAAGATAACGGGATCCGCTTTTCGCTGCGGGATCTCCACAGGTGTGATCTCCCCGGCCAGACGTCCGTTTTCCTGAGCCTTGGCCGCCTTTTGCTGGCTCCATGCTGCAAACGCATCCTGCGCCTCCCGGCTGATGCCATATTTCTCCACCAGATTTTCTGCGGTAAACCCCATTCCATCGGTCCCGTATAGCTCTTCCATTTTGGGATTGATAAAGCGCCAGCCAAAACTGGAGTCGTGCATTTCTGCGTCATTCCCAAACGGTCTGGATGATTTGGAGATCACCCACGGGCCGCGCGTCATGTGTTCAACGCCGCCTGTAATAAACAGGTCTCCGTCTCCCGCTTTTATCGCACGGTTTGCATGAATCGCCGCCGACATACTCGAAGCGCACAGACGGTTTACCGTTTCGCCGGGAACGGTAAAGGGTAATCCGGCCAAAAGCAGCGCCATCCGGGCAACATTCCGGTTATCCTCACCCGCCTGATTGGCACAGCCAAAAATAACGTCGTTAACAGCTGAAGGATCCAGCTCCGGGTTTTTATTGAGCAGAGCTTTTATAACATGAGCCGCAAGATCATCTGTACGAACAGGAGAGAGGCTGCCCCGAAAGTTTCCGATGGGTGTTCGAACCGCGTCAATGATGTAAGATTCTTTATTGTCACGCATAAAATAAACGAGTATGTATTGCTAAATAAACGGATATGTATTGCTTACCTGAGTTCGATTCTTGAATATCAACATCAAAAAACTCCCTTAATAAAGGGGGATTCAGGGGTATGTTCAACAAATCTGTGGTAAAACGATGAACACCCCTCAAAATCTCCCCTTTTTAGGGGAGACTTGCTACCGAATAAATGAAAATGATTATTAATCGAACTCAGACTGCCAGCTAATTATAGTCTTGGTTTCAAACCAGATACTTACAGAATATTTTCTACTGAGGTTTAACAATAAAAAAATCAGTGTTAAAAGGTTCAGGCAGATTCTCTGCTGCTTCAATTGCCTGGCTCCACGTCTCATAACGGCCAATGACTACCCTGTGATAAGTAGTGCCATCAACCAATGTTTCAAGCACGTCGGCGTCGAGTCCGTCCTCTTGCAAATCGGCAGCAGCACTGCCGGCTTCTTCCTGGGTTAAAAAAGAATATAAGGCAATTGTGTATTCCGAAATCTGTTGTAAAACATTCTGAGAATCGAGAAGAATTGTTTCTGGAACTGAATAATTTTCAGGGATACTATTGGTTTCTGATAAATATTTGAGATAACGAGGCGGCAACTCAAAAGGTCGCTCATCGGGTATGGTGGGCAGTCGTGGCAAGCGAATTTCAGGACGTTGAGGTTTCATGCCGGGATCCCACCTGAAGTTTTCGAGCTTGCGTTCAATATTTGAAGGATCCTCGGGCAAATACGACCCTTCAATATTTTGGCTGGCCTTGAAAAAATCAATATCTCCATCCAGAAAATCCATGGTTGCGGGACCGGCAGAAATAAGCTCAATCAGGCCGTCGGGTTCATCATTTTCATCAACCTGGTGAAAAATAATCTCTGCATTATCAAATACTTTGATCTGCTCAATAGCTCCGTCGTCGAAATAGGCGTGCAGCGTATCTCCGATCATTTGATGGAGCCTGCCCGTAGCCGAATCTTCCTGAACCACAATTGGTTTTTCATACGACTGAAGGAATCGGATTTCATCATCTTCAAGAAACGCTTCGATGTACGGGCCTGTGAGCTGCATATTTTTTTGCCAGAGAATGGGAGAAGAACGGAAAACTATCCGCTCCTCGTGATCGATATAGTTTGCGGTATCAGCAACTGCAGAAAATTTTGGGGACCATACTCTTACATTTCCAAAGGCATCCATGAATGATGTGGTATCTGTTTCCAGAATTTCTATGATTTCGGCATTAAGGTGTGTCGTATCGGCCTGGGATTCGCTCACCTCCATGAGCCATGCATCGTCTAAAAGTTTCCGGTATCCGGTTGAGTCGGAATAGAGGTATTCGCCGGTGAATGTTACGCCGTCTTCATAATCTTCAGCATAAACCCGCCCAAAAAGTTCATACAGATCTTTCGAGCGGTTCATAAAGAGTGAGTCGGCCTCAAGATATTGTGTGCTGTCTGCAAGCTGCACATTTCCCCGAAATAGAGCACTGTCTGCAGCCTGAAAGTACAGTCCGCTATCGGCAATCAGAGTACCGTCCTGGTCTTCAAAACGAACGGGTACGTTAAAAATAGCGAGATCTCTCGATTGATCCACATCAATTGAGTCGCTAAAAACGGTGTTTTGTTCCGATTGTACAATCACCTTTCCTCTCATTCGGCTAAATTCAGTCTCTGTATTATGATAGAGTGTGTCTGCCCAAATCATCTCATTCTCTGTTTCAATCTGAGTATTGAAAGCAACCAGCAAATTCCGGTTCACATATTGATATACGCTGTCGGTTTCCATAATCATGTCTTCGGTCTGCAGAATCACGTCCCCAAGAATTTTTCTGATGGTTTCACCATCAGCCAAACCACCATCGAGCCGGTCGGCCTGCAGTATGATAACGCTGTCCTGCGCTTTAACCGGAGCGATGGCTGCAATCAGCATCAGAAAATATATCAGAAAAAAGGAAGCTGTTGTTTTTTTAATCATTCTACCATCCAACGCCCCCGGGGTTCAATAATGGTGTATGATGAAAGATCTGTGAGCCCCTCAAATCCGCGGCCGGATATGCTGTCGGTAGGCGTAATGATGGTAACAAAATTGGGTGAGGTTATTTCGTCTGTGTTCTGTGTCCATTTCAAGAATTCGGTATATAATCTTCGGTCGTCAATTGTTCGAACACGCACAGAATCATAAAGTTCAAATTCTGCATCTTTCTCAAGATAGATGGCACGTTTGCTCCACGCTTCCGACTCAATGGCACCGGTTGAATCGAAAATCTGGACGTAAACCGGGCCTGAAATATTTGTTCGTTTCTCCTCTTCAGACTGGTAATTGATAGCGTATGATCCCTCAATGTAGATGCGCTTTTGTCCATCCTGGGTTAGCACCATCTCTACGTCCCAGCTTTCGCTTGTAGTAATCAAAGAGTCGTTGATAACGGTTTGTATTTGCTGTGAATCGTATTCAGAAAGCTCGGAGCAGGATAGAACAGTGAGTATGATAAAAAGGATTGGAAGGATCAGTATTGGTTTTAACCGGATCGGAAATAGTTGTTCAGTCTGCTCATTTCTACGTAGTTCCAAAATATCGGTCTCCTGCATCGCCGAGTCCCGGTACGATAAATGCGTCTGAATTAAGTTTTTCATCAACAGCAGCTGTGATAATGGAAACATCAGGATATTTATTTGTGATGCGTTCGAGCCCTTCCGGCGCCGATATCAGTGAAATAAACCGAATATTGGCTGCTCCCTTTTCTTTTAGAAAGTTTATGGCATCGTCTGCACTCCCCCCGGTTGCCAGCATGGGATCTACCAGCAGAACGGTCGCCGTTTCCAGTTTATTGGGCAGGTTTGAGTAGTAATCGACCGGGGTATGGGTGGTTTCGTCGCGGTACATGCCAAGGTGGCCAACACTCGCATCCGGAATAAAATCGATCAGGGCGTCCACAAGGCTCAGGCCCGCCCTCAGAATTGGCACAATGATAATGTCAGTATCTATTTGATAACCGCTGGTTTTCGTAACCGGAGTTTCGATTTCCACTTTCTTGAGAGGGAGATCCTTTAGCGCCTGGTAAGCCAGAATTGTAGCAATCCGGCCCATTGCCAGCCGAAAATCAGCTGTGTTGGTGTGTTTATTTCGAAGTATAGTCAGATCCCTGTCAACAACGGGATGGCTGATAGTTGTAATATTGCCGTTCGATTCTGCCAAAGCTTAAACCTCTGTATTTTCGAAATATTTGCGGGTTACTTTTACGATGACGCCTGAAAGGGCAAACAGTGCAATAATGTTAAAGAAAGCCATTAGCCCGAGCATTACGTCTCCAAACATCCAGATGGTGGTTAAGGAAACAACCGAGCCGAAAAAGTGCATGCCCACGAATGCCAGGCGATACCAGAAAATGGATTTAAACCCGAAGAGGTACTGAGAGGCACGGTCGCCATAGTAGCTCCAGCTTATGGAGGTGGAAATGGCAAAGAGGAGTACGGCAATCGTCACGATAAAACCGCCGCCCGGAAACAGCGGGCCAAGGCCTATTTCAAAAGCACGGGAAGTGAGCGGTGCACCGTTTTCGATTACTCCGCCGTAAAGTCTTGTCAGGTTTGAACCATCAGCCAAAACAATCACCGGCTCTGATGAAACATTTGTAATTTCCCCCGTAAATGGAGTCGTCATAGCTTCATCAGCAAACATGGTGTCGACGGGAATTTCATAGCGAAGAAGTGCGCCATTTGATGGAATTCCGTTTTCAAAAAACAGTGAGTTGCCGCCCCCCGGTTCATTAATTTCGTACGAAACAACTCCATCAGAGGGATTTACACTGGTTGTATGATACATATCCCACGCTCCGGTCGAAACAATCACAAGCCCGGTAATGGTACAGACAATCAGCGTATCAATTAATGGCTCCAGAAGTGCTACAACGCCCTCGCGCACGGGCTGATCCGTTTTTGCAGCAGAGTGAGCTATTGGGGCGGAACCCTGTCCGGCCTCATTCGAAAATAATCCTCTCTGAACACCGTAACTTAGCGTAAAAATAAGCGTTCCCGAACCTACGCCAAGAGCGCCCGCCTGCGGACTAAAGGCATTTGAAACAATCACCCATAAAGAGGGCAGTACCTGGTCGTAGTTTAGCAGGAGAATAATCAAACCGGTTCCAACATATAAAATCCCCATAAATGGTACGAGCCGCGCGGTTACATATCCAATTCGCTTAATACCACCAAGAATAACAGCACCGACCAGTGTGGCTGTGATTAAGCCCGTAATCGCTTTGGGAACCTCAAAGTCGCTGTTCATCACGTCGGCAACGGTGTTGGCCTGCACCGCATTTCCCGTTAGAAATGCACAAATAGCTGCGGCTATGGAAAAGGCAACTGCAAGCCACTTCCAGTTTGGCCCCAGTCCTTTTTCAATGTAGTACATCGGTCCGCCGGAGACGGATCCATCTTCGTTTGTAATGCGATATTTTTGAGCAAGAGTTACCTCTGTAAACTTAATGGCCATACCCAGAATGGCGGTTATCCACATCCAGAATAGTGCTCCGGGGCCACCGTAATGGATGGCAAGTGCAACCCCAGCAATGTTTCCAATACCAACTGTGGCAGAAAGTGCGGTACTCAGTGCCTGAAAGTGGTTGATGTCACCATCATCATCGGGATCATCGTATTTACCGGAAACAACTTTTAAGCCGTGTTTCAAGCCGGTTAGCTGAATAAAGCCGAGCCTTACCGTTATAAATAATCCAAAAGCTAGAAGCAGAAGTACCATAGCTGGCATCGCCTCCGGAGTGTTCCAGATTAAATTTTCGAGCCAGGAGATGATAAGATCAAATGTTTCCATGTAGGGTTGATAATCATTAAGTGATTCATTTAGGCTCGAATGTATAAAACATTTAGCAAAATTTTTGATAAAATTTATCCATAGATGAACGATAAAGCTTTAGTTTTACTTTTTAGGTTCAATGAATGAAAAAAATCAACGAATTAGTACAAACTACAAACCTAATTGACAGCAAAGGCTTAGCATTATGACGAAAGCAGATATCGTGGATATTATATCCTCATCAACCGGACTCACAAAAGTTGAAACGGAAGCCGTAGTAAAAGGTTTTATGGACACCGTTGTGGACGCTATGAAACGCGGTGAAACCATTGAGCTTCGGGGATTCGGAAGTTTTAAAGTGGTGAAACGTGCTCAAAGAGTAGCCAGAAACCCGAAAACAAATGAGGAAGTAATCGTGCCGGAGCAGTATGTGCCCATGCTAAAAGTATCGAAAGACTTCAAAAAACAGGTGAACGAGGCTAATAGCTAATCCCCTTTTTCAGCTGTCGGTTTTAATCTAATCATGTCTATTTTATAGCTTCGATGAATGAACATGATCTGTAAATATGCTGAACCCGGTACGCTGTGCTTTCGTTTTTTGGCTGATAATTATTATTAAGGGCTGCTCACCTGTACCAGAATCTGAATATTATGAAACGGAAGGCATCGTTTCTATTTCTGCGGAAAATGGAGATTTTGACAATGACTGGAGAAAATCCGGTTATTTTCCTTCAAATCCGCTTCAGCTCAACACTGCCGGACGATCAGTCATAACCTTTCAATTTTACCTTCAGTCTCCCGGACTCTATTCATTGTGGATCCTTTCTGCCATGTCTGGCGAAGTTATTCCGGATAATGATATTCGTATAACTGTGTACGGTGAAGATGGATTTCTCCAATATCAGGGAGCAATTGAACTGAACTATACCAATCAACTGTCCTGGAGCCGGTTACAAGATGAATCCGGCTTTATTGAATTTGAAAAGGCGGGGTTTTATGAAGTTGTTTTCGAATTTAACGGCCATTCAGGATTTCTTTTCCAAAAGCTTCAGCTCACCAAAAACAATGCAGATCCGCCATCTGGCTTCGGGCTGCCTGAAACCAAAGAGCCCGATCTGGATCCTGTTTTGATGAAGCGTCAGCAGCCGGTAATGATCCCGCCCGCCTGGGCCTTTGGGCTGATGGTATGGGCGGAAGATAATGGCGAAGATGTCATTGATTCACTTTTGGCTGAAGATATCTGGGTTGATGCGGTTATAAATCGTCCGGAAAGTTCTCATTCAAAAACGGAGCAGCCAACAACATGGAGAGGTCGGGAGCATATGTTTTCTGTAAAGATTGTAGATAACAGCGGAGAAAACTTTATTCGCGAGGATTTAGTGCCTTCTGAAAAACGGCCGTTTATGCTGTCGGGAATGCAGAATCTGAATGATCACGATTTTAAGAAGCTCCCTGCAAAATGGGCAAAATTTACAATTGAAGATTCAACGGTGCAGGGTATTTCTGAAGTGCTAAAGCAACGAATTGAGGTGATCTCAAATCCACGTTTAGCTTCATCAGAGCCTCCGTTTTTCTCGAGCGGAATGGATCAGTTGATGATCAAAACCTTTGATGAAAGTATCTCGGAAGAGATTCTGTTCAGATGGATTCAGTTTTCAGCACTCACGGGAATGATGCATCTCTATGTACCGCAGAACAACAGTTCTGAGCCGTTTTCCTCTGATGTAAGGAAAGAAATTCACAAGATGACGCAGCTACGCAGCCGGTTATTTCCTTATCTCTACAGCCTGGCTCATCTTGTGCGTGCGAGGGCCGAAAATCCGGTTCGCGGCGACGGGGAACATGTCACACAGTTTAATCTTGGAGAAGCATTTCTGGTAGCTCCCGTTTATCGCGAAGGAGATGACAACAGATCCGTTTGGTTTCCGGAAGGAACCTGGTACAATTACTGGACTGAGGAACGGTTTGAGGGCGGACAGACATGGCTGGTTGATGCGCCTCCAAACCAGATTCCACTGTTTGTGAAAGCGGGATCCATCATTCCCTATCGCAGCCATGCGGGGCAAATCATGGCTGAATCAAACAGGGAACTTACCATAAAAATTTATGCCGGCGGGGTAGGCACCTTTCGGCTTTATGAAGATGACGGTGTAACTAATCGATACCGCAGCGGGGAACTCGCCACAACCGGTTTTCGGTATTTTGAAACGGATGGCTACGCTACATTCACGATTGGGAGATCAGCGGGTACATATGAGAAGATGCCGGAAGAGAGATCGTTAACCCTGAAGTTTTTGCATATTGAAAAACCGGTTCAGGTGATCGCAAATTCGGACGGACTGCAGGAAGGGAGTGAAGAAAACGAGTGGATGTATGATGAGGGAGAGCAGACGCTCACTATTCGCTGGAATCAGCCAACCGAACTGAAAACGGATTTTGAAATTCGGTTTTAGGTCAGATGAGATCTTATGATTTTGCGGTTAGATCCTTACAGGCTTTCTTCAGGCCTGGCAGTAAAAAAAATGTAGAAAAATCTTTTTTGACTGAGATTTTTTCTTTTCAATTCACTATCTATAGGTAAAAATAACAGACAATTGAAGTTATGGAAGGAGACCTCTTAACCTGGATATTTATGATCGGGGGCGTGCTCTTGATTTTTCTGGAGGCAATTGTACCCGGGGGTATTGCATTTCTGCTTGGGCTTAGCGGCCTTGGTGTGGGAGTGATTCGCTATTTTGGGTTTCTGGACGATCCGTTGACCGCGGTGGTTGTGTGGCTGCTTTCATCAACTTTGTTGACGATCGCTATTCGCCCCTTTATCAATAAATATTTTAAGGGGGAAAGCTCATATAAATTTGCCGATGAAGATTATGAAGCGATGGATCAGATTGTTGAGGTTATTGAGCCTGTAAACGACCAGGATAACAAAGGACGCATTCGATTTCAGGGAATTTCCTGGCAGGCACGGTCGGTGGAAGGAGAAATTCCAGCCGGAACGCAGGTGCGCATCAAATACAGAGTGAACACCACCTGGATTGTTGAGGAAGCAGATCCGCTGGACTCGCCCGGTATTCAACTTAAAACTCCAAATAAGAACTGATATGTGGACAACGCTATTAATTATTATTGTTTTATCGTATTTCATACTCACCCGGCTCTTCCAGATCGTTGAGTTTCGGGAAGAAGTGATTCAGGAGCGGTTGGGGAAGTATAAGAAGACCCTGAAACCGGGCTTTCATTTTTTGATCCCCTTTGTAGATCGCCCTGCGTACAGCCAGGAGATGCGTGAGCAGGTGCTCGACGTGCCCAGCCAAACCTGTATCACCAAAGATAATATTGAGGTATCGGTTGATGGGCTGGTATATCTTAAAGTGATGGATTCGTACAAGGCCAGCTATGGTATATCAAATTACAGGGACGCCGCAGTGAATCTTGCGCAAACAACGATGCGGTCAGAGATCGGGAAAATGACGCTGGACGATACTTTTTCGGAAAGGGAAACCATGAACGAGAATATTGTGCGGGAAATTGATAAAGCAGCCGATCCGTGGGGGATTAAAGTAATGAGATATGAGTTGAAAAACATCAGCCCGTCGATGGAAATTATTGATACCATGGAGCGCCAGATGGAGGCCGAGCGCGAAAAAAGGGCGGAGATTACAAACTCGGAAGGGCACCGCCAGGCGAGAATTTTTGAGTCGGAAGGGGAACAGCAGAGCCAGGTGCTTATCTCGGAGGCTAACCGCCAGAAACGAATTAACGAAGCCAAGGGACGGGCAAAAGAGATTGAGCTTATCGCAACGGCTACTGCCACAGGAATTAACCGGGTGGCAGAGGCGATTTCTCAACCCGGCGGTGATCTCGCTGTAAAAACAAAGCTGGTTGAGCAGTATATCAAACAGTTCGGTCATATTATTGAAACATCGAACGTATCGGTGCTGCCAACAGAAACCGCCAACCTTAAAACCTTCTTCGAAGGGGTGGGCACAATCAGCGATCACACGAAAGGCGTATCAGCCAAAACATCAACTGCAAGAAGAGGGGGACAGTAAACATGGAATTTTTTGAAACAGTCAGCAAGGTTCTTTTAGGCCTGTTTTTAATTTATGTGATGTACCATTTTGTGCGATCACTGCGTCTTGTGCCCAACCAGTTTGCCTACATCGTGGAAAGGCTCGGGAACTATCATAAAACGCTGGGGCCCGGTTTTCATGCGCTTATTCCATTTATCGACAAAGTTGTATACAAGAAGGATCTGCGTGAGGAGACGATTGAGGTGGAGCCTCAGGAGTGCTTCACAAAAGATAATGTGAAAGTAGAAGTGGACGGGGTGATCTATCTGAGCGTTATGGACCCTGTAAACGCCAGCTACGGAATCACAAATTACCGGTACGCTGCGGTTCAGCTTGCACAAACTACCACGCGGTCTGTTTTGGGAAATATGGAACTTGATCAGACATTTGAGGAGCGCGCCGCGATGAGCAAGGAGGTAGTGAAAGTGCTGAGCGAGGTGGAGCAGGTTTGGGGTATAAAGGTGCACCGTTACGAGATTAAGAATATTGTAACTCCAAGAACGGTTCAGAAAGCTATGGAGCGTCAGATGACCGCCGAACGCGATCGCCGGGCCATTATTGCAAAATCAGAAGGTGTTAAAGGCTCACGGATTAATGATGCCGAAGGTGTAAGAACAGAAATAATCAATATTTCTGAGGCTGAGATGCAGCGGCGTATCAATGAGGCTGAAGGGTATGCTGAAGAGATATTATCAATCGCTGAGGCTACAGCCAAATCTATTGAAGAGGTGGCTGAAGCGCTTTCCAGGCCAAATGGTGTGGATGCTATGAAGCTGCAACTCTCAGAGAAATACCTTGGCGTGCTTTCCGGACTTGGCAGAAGCGAAAATAGCATTATTCTGCCAAAAGATATTTCCAACTATGATGCACTGATGGAAGGCTTGTCGCTTGGAGATATCGGCGAAGCTCCGAAGTCAAAGGCTTAGAAAATTATTATAAGAAAGCGTTAAAGAAATCAGAGACTTTCCAAAGAAGTTGCCTGGTTTGCAGATCGCTTGAATAATCAAGGGTTTATATTCAGATTCACCCCTGGAGGAGCCATACCACTGGGAAATCTCCCCTCATTAGGGGAGACTTCTTATTTAGATAATAGAAAATATTATTAATCGAACTGAGGTAAATAAGTTACGCTCAATTTACATTTCTACTTATTGGACAGCCTCTATACTGTCAATTCTTCTGGTAAACCCGCACGTAATCAACTACCAGGGATTGCGGAAAAGGCGTGGTTTCATCGGGATTGTCTAAGAAATCTCCGCCTACGGCCAGGTTCAGAATTATATAAAAAGGGGTGGAGAACGGGTTGTACTCCGCTTTCACATCGCTTAGCTTTACTCTCATAAATTCGGTATCGTCCAGGTACCATACGAGCTCCTCTTCGGTCCATTCGAGGGCGTAGATATGAAAGTCTTCGGTAAGGTTTGTGCCGGGCTGCGTAATAGAATCGGTTATATATTTTCTGCACTCCACTGAACTGCCTTCACACCCTTCACGATAAAAATGAATGGCCCCGGTGGTGGTGTAGGGTTCATTTCCGCGAAACTCCATAATATCAATTTCCCCGCCGCGCGGCCACCCGATATCGCGAATGGGCATCAGCCAGAAGGCAGGCCAGAACCCCTTTCCGTCCGGCATTTTTATTTTTGCCTCAAATCGTCCGTGTTTCCAGCCAATTGATGTACTGTCTGTAGATATGCGGGCCGAGGTGTAGTTCATTCCTTCATAATCTTCTTTTTGAGCCCTGATATGAAGTTTCCCATCTTCAATGAAAATATTTTCGGGACGATCTGTGTAATATTGCAGTTCGTTATTATAGGCTGTTCCCTCCCAAAAATTCCATACTGTGGTATCAATGGTGCTTTCGCTAAACTCATCACTCCACACCAGGGAGTACTCCGCAGGCTCCTTTTCAGTTACTGTTTCTTGTTGATTGAAGGCAGAATAGAGGTTTGCTTCGCTTTGAGCATGTACCGGAACTGAGGCAACGATGAAAGTAATTAGCAGGGATAGGTAAAAAATGCGTCTCATGATAAACTTTTTATTTTAAGAAATTTTCAAGTGCGTAAGACATACAATATAAAAAAATAGCCGCAGCGTGAGCAACGGCTATTTAGAATAAATGTTTTATTCAAAAGCGATATTTAGAAGTCAATTCCAATCGAGAAGTAGTGAATCGGGTCTCCCTGGAAACCGTTACGTCCGTATGGCCAGCCAATATCGTAACGAAATGGCAGACCCAGTAAAATTGTCCGAAGCCCGAATCCGGCGCCAATCAAAATGTCACCGTCAACGAAACGAACAGGAATATCACCCTCACGGGCTTCTCCCTCACGAAGCTGCCCGGTGTTCGGATTTAAAAACTCCTCGCGCTTGGTGCCTACTTTAAAATCGAGTTCCGATTCATTTCTGAAGTAGACAATAGGATTGCCCTGCCCGTCATTAAACCGTGCATAGGGAACGTCGAAACCCCATGCTGCACCCGCGTCAACAAAAGCCACGCCGGTAAGGTTGTAAAGAGGTAAAATAGGAATAGGTCCCGGGAGTATAGCGGCAAACAGGGGAAATCTGAATTCAGCATTTATCAGAGAAAACTTATCTCCAAAAAGCGTGTTAAACTCGTGGCCTCTTAATGGCGTAGCCGGCAGAGTGAAAAAAGTGTCGGCAAGCCGTTCGAATGGTATTTCTGCATCCGACCAGCGCTGATTAATCCAGCCAAGCATACCTCCCATAAAGAACGTTTGCGAGTCGCGCCCGTATGAAACCGCACCCGAGCCTCTGAGTGAAAGTGAATATCGCGAGCCAAGATTTATATACTGGCGATAATCACCCAAAACGGTGGCGAACTGGGGCGTATCGGAACCAACCGGCGGACTTGCGGACAGACGGATAGAGTACCGGTTACCACCCGACGGGGTGATAAAGCCCGGAACCGTATAATCGCCTGTAAAGGTTACCTGTGGATAGAGGAACCATACATTTTCGTTGCTTACGTTCTGATCCCCAAAACCCTGAACGGTGCTGAAGTCTCTTGCAATTCCAATGGCAGAAACTCCGTAATCCACGCGCTGAAAACGGTTTAAAGGATATTGAAAGTTAATTCCCGCTCCAAACTGCCTGAATCGCAGAAGCTCTCCAAAAAAGGTCTGGAAGTTTCTGGATTGATGAAAAAATGAAGCCGAGAAGTTGGTTCTTCCACCAAGGTAGGAGTATTGAAAAGTGTAATCGCTGTTTCGAAGGTCGAATACAAGATTCGATCCAAATGAGAGCTCATGGTCGCCAAACAGATCCGTCAACGTTACAAACGCAAAGGCTGATGTGCCATAATAGGTGCTCAGCTGGCCGGCTGCATAGCTGAAATTGGGTGAAAAAGTAAGCCTGTAGTCTTTGGGCTGATATAATCCGCCTTCAGTAATATTACCTTCGGGCTCAAAAATTTGAGGATCATCTTCAAGCGTAATCGTGGTGTCGTTTAGAACCGCATCACCAAACTCGTAATTGCGGAAATCGATTCTATTACTGTCTTCACGGGCTTGTTCCTGGGTAAAATCCTCCTCATCACCTTCACCTTCCCCGGCGGTTTCATCTTCGGTTACGGGCGGTTCGAGGCGCGTGGGAACGTAGTTTCCGTGAGTTCTTGCAGCGATCATCTGTTTAATATAATCGGTGGCAGGTACTCTGTTAAACTGATTAATTTGCTCGCGCTCTTTAGCCCAGGTATTTGGTTGGAGCTGAGAACTTTTACGCTGCGAAAGCGGTGACCTCATCATGTAAAGATCCGGTAAGCCGCTGTTCAGAGAGTTAAATGCAAGCCGGGTGCCATCCGTTGAAACGGAAATTTGCATTACACCCGATTGCAGGTCGGTAATTGGAAAAACTTCTCTGCTGGAGGTATCGTACTCGTAAATATTTGGAATACCGCTCTGATCGGAAACAAAAAGCAGTTCGCCATTTCCGGTGAGTGTTGGCTGGGTTTCAGACCAGTTTGGAGTGTTGGTAAGGCGTTCAATTCTGTTGGAGCCTACACGTGAACTGTACAGATCTGATTGATAAAATGCATCGTGCTGCATGGTGGAGTAACCTGCAAGTGCCCTGTTTGGCTGGGTAATTTCCCCTCTGTTTGATACGAAATAGACCGTTTCGGAGTTGGGTCCCCAGGCAGGCTCTTTATCTGTAAACACATCATTTGTCATGTTAATAAAATCCTGAGTCTCCAGGTTGTATACAAAGATGTCCTGGTAGGGGCCCATGTTCCCGTCGAAGGCAATTTTTTTACCATCGGGCGACCATGCCACAGAGTTGATCCCGTCGAGCTGAGGAAATTTGATGGTTCTCGTTTTCAACGTTTCGTAATCTACTATGGCAAGATTATAGGATCCCTGTGATTTACTTGAGAGCGCAATCTGTGAGCCGTCGGGCGACCACGTAAGGTTTGGGTTTAAAATATTGAGCTCTTCAAACATAGGGTTGTCGGCGCCGTTCACCACAGTTTTAAGACGCTCTCCGGTATTGGCGTCTACAACAACAACATCAAAGACCCCCCGGCGGTTGGTAATCATCGCAACACGGTCTCCGCGGGGAGAAATGGTCGGGCTTGTATCGTATGTTCTCTGGCGATCATTTTCTGTGAGATGTGTGGCCACAGAGTTAAGCGTTTGCCGGCCCTCCACTTCGGGAAAATAGCGCTGTTTCCAGTATTCCATCCAACGCTCGGAAAGTTCATCGATCTGCAGTCCCAGCGACTGCATTAGCGACTGCTGGATATTACGCGTGGTTTTAATCCTCTGCATAATCTCCGTTATTTTCGGCCTGCCGTATTGATCGGCGATGAAGTACCAGAACGACTGGCCTCCGCGATATGCAAAGAATCCGCTTAACTGGGGGATGGGAGGGAGGTAGTTGTTGAGAACAGCATCCCGCATGAACATATCAGTTTGTGTGTCCCAGCCGAGAGCAAGATATTCGGCAAGACCCTCTTCGAACCAGAGCGGAAAAACCAGCTGAATATTATTCGACATTATCGACTGCACCGATCCTCCATAATACACATCGTTGATATATGCGTGGAGGAGTTCGTGCTGTATCGTTCTTCTGAAATCGGCGTAATCGCCCATAAAGGGCTGCGTCATTCGGTTTTTGAATTTATCGGTTACCCCCCCGATACCCTGGGCGTCAACAGGCAGCCGAACGACATTCGTTTGTGAAAAATCGCTGTGCGAATCATAAATAATGACGGGAATACGATCTGTCAGCTGCGATCCCAGATCATCTGTAAGCTGTTTTAGCCCCGACTCTACAGCCTCTGCTGTAAACTGAGCCAGGTGATAGTTCTTCGAATCGTAATAGTAAATATCAAAATGGTCAGTTTCGATATAACGCCAGTCGAAGTTCTCATACTGAACCCGGTTTTTTCCGAAATAGAAAAACTGGGCAAATAACTCCTGTGCGCCCGCAGTGGCAAATAGTACGGTTAAAAGAGAAATGAGAAAGAATTTATTTAACAACTTCATAGTGGTCTGGATTAAGAACCCGAGATGGCCAGATCAATATGCCGCCTGTCCAGGTCTGTGTTTGTAACTTTAACATTAATGCTGTCGCCAAGGCGATATTTCCTGCCTTTTGAACGTCCGATTAAGCAGTGCAGCTTAGGGTGATACACGTAATAATCATCATTCAAATCGCTAACGCGGATCATACCTTCACAGTATATATTATCTAACAGAACATATAATCCGTTTTCTGTAACACCGCTGATTGTACCCTGAAAAGATTCCCCAAGCCGGTCTGATAAAAACTCAACTTGTTTCAGTTTCACGGAATCCCGTTCAGCTTCCACAGCGTAACGCTCTCGTTCGCTGCAGTGTTCACCGGCTTCTTCAAGTTGTGTAAACGTATATTCGGTTACGCCCGAATTATATTTCTTGAGCAGCCTGTGTACAATCACATCGGGATAACGGCGAATGGGACTTGTAAAGTGTGCGTAGTTTGAAAAACCAAGGCCGAAGTGACCGATATTTTTAGGTGAATAGACCGCTTTTGCCATGGAGCGGAGCATAAGTCCGTTAATAATGTCCTCCAGCGAGGTTCCTTCCACCTGTTTTAAAAGACTATTTATTTTTGATGCGCTTATTTTTCCGTCCAGATTAAAATCTATACCAACCGGTTTAGCCGTTTCTCGAATATTATTTAGTTTTTCCAGGTCGGGCTGTCCGTGAACGCGATATAAAAACGGATGATCGTTTTTTGCCGCTTTTTTCTCTGATTTGCGAAGTGTGCTCACATGGTAAGCTACCGTTTTATTAGCCATAAGCATGCACTCTTCAATTAGCCTGTGGGCAAAAAGCCGTTCTTTCACAATCACATCAACAGGTTTGCCATTCTCATCAAGAACAAATTTTGGTTCCGGGGTTTCGAAATTGATGGAGCCTTCCCGAAAGCGCTTGTCGAGCAAAATATTTGCAAGTGCCTGCAGTGTTTTTAGCTCGTTTACGAATTGATGATTCTCTTTCCCGTCCAGAATATCCTGCACTTCGTCGTACACAAATCGCTGTTTTGAGTGTATTACGGTCTCCTCAATCGTGTAATCCACAAGCTTGCCATTAGGGGCAATTTCCATAAAACAGCTAAATGCCAGTTTGTCTTCATTCGGGCGTAAACTGCACACCCCGTTGCTCAGATGTTCTGGAAGCATGGGAATCACCCTGTCAACAAGATAAACACTTGTTCCGCGCTCGTAAGCCTCCTCATCCAGGGCCGATGCACGGGGCATGTAATGAGTTACGTCTGCAATATGAACACCAAGATAATAGTTGCCGTTATCAAGCATTTTTATGCTGAGGCCATCATCAAAATCTTTAGCGTCGGCTGGGTCAATCGTTAATACAACCTCATCCCTGATGTCGCGCCGTTTATCGATCTCCTGTTGTGGTATATCAAATGAGATGTTATCTGCAAACCGAACCACTTCGGGAGGAAAAGATCCTTTGAACTGTTTTTCTGCCAGAATCGACATGATATTTGCCTCATTCGTGCCGGCACTGCCCAGGCTGTCAATAATTTTTGCCTGAGGATAGCCGCGAACATCCTCCCACTGTATGAGGCGGAATGATACTTTTTCTCCAGGTTTGGCTTCGTTCAAATCTTCGGGGGCTACAAAAAAGTCGATACGGGACGATTGAACATCCGCTTTTATCAGAAAAGTGTTTTTTGCAGTCTCTTCGAGAATACCCACAAACATGGTGTTGGCCCTTTTAACCACATCCTCAATTTTACCCATCGGTTTATTGCTTTTTCGATGGTAGCCGGTGAGTTTCACTTTTACGATATCTCCGTCGAGAGCGGTATTCATATATTTTCGGGAGATCTTAATATCCTGGTCGCGCCCCTCAACAACAACATACCCGTCACCGTGGCTGGTTACATCCAGTTTTCCTTCTACAAATTTATCATCACTGACTGCGGGTTCATTCAGCCGCACAAGATTCCCCTTGGTGATGATTATGTGATCGAGCTGTTTAAGCCTGTTTAAAGACCGCTTTATTTTACGATTTCCCTTTTTGCCTGTCATACCCAAAGCATCAGCCAACAGTGGTGTCGGGATGGATGCATCCGGGTAGTTTTTAAGAATGTCTATGATGTTTTTTTCGAGTGAACTTAACTTGTTATTACTCATGTATATTTTTTGATCTAATTAAATTTATTACTTGCCGGCTATCTCTTCCTGACTGGCTTCTTCACTGTTTTCGTCGGGTTTAATACCAAACAACTTACGGAATGCACCCGCAATTCTTGAACGCAAATTTTGCCAGGTATTAAACTGAACCTGGGCTTCTACACCCACACCGTTCATTTCCTGTGATTGTCGCGACTCAACGCCGCTGGTATAGGCCAGGGTGGGGTCCTGCCGGTGAAACGCCGTTACCGAAAAGGTACGGTTAATTCTGTAGGTTGCTCCAAGATCACCAATATCGCTCTGTTCTCCGGTAATCTGTCCTTCACGGCGAAGCACAATTCGGTCATCAAACAGCCGGAGCGCAACACCAAGATCCACTTCATTAAACTGGTTAAGGTTAAAGTCGATGTCAAATGTAATGTCGCTGCGTAACAGTGAATTAATCTGGTTGGAGAGCAGCGGATTAATAATCTGACTTGTAACAAAAGGGCTGACGACCGCTGCCCCTGAAAAACTTTCCGTGATGCCAAGTCCCTGTGCCTGTGTTGGCGGCAGAAAATTTCCGCTGATTAGAATACTTGTGGCCTGAATTAACTTCTCATCTTCGTTCTGGTTTAAATTGTTGATCTGGGCCGATATCGTTGGATCGGATATGCCATCGATACCGGTTGGCATTCTGAAAAAGAAATCGTTCTCAACGGCATTGATTGTTCCCCCGATTACCAGTACAAGTTCTACCGGAACCCGTTGTGAAGCATCGATTCCGGCTCCCGCCGCCGAGCCGGTAAGCAGGGTAGAGATGTTGGGCCGTGCTCTGTACACCGCTGTTACGTCCAGATCTGCATCTATCAAATCGCCCGACCAGCTAATAGTGCCCCCTTGTTCGAGCGTAAAGCGCCGGGTAAATATGTCGCCGCTTACAAACTGATAATTCCCGCTTTCGATATTGTAGCGGCCAAAGAGGCTAACGTCCTGATCTTCGAGCAGTATACGCATCTGGCCGGTGCCATCAGCCGTTAAAATGTCGCTGGTTACCTCATCAAAAATCATGCGAACGGTGAACGGGTCGTCGGCTTCGAACTGCATATCCATTGTAAAACGCTGGAGAAACGTTAATTCCTCTTCTTCACCGTTTCCATTCCCGTTTTCATCATCACTTTGTGAAGTACCCCAAAACGGGCCATCGAATGATTGAACAAACTCGATAAAGCTGCGCTCCTGCTCAATTTCCGTCTCCGGTTCGAGAGGTATCGACATAACGGAGTTTGGCGAAATGAGCACGGGCCCAATGGTTCTGAGTTCAGGTGAAAAATTTGTCCCCAGAATTTCTGCCTCACCCGTACCGTAAATGGAACCGTAAAACGGGATGTCGGGATCGGCTGAGGTGTCCAGGAACTGGAGATCGTCAAGCGCAAGGCGAATATTTATATATTTCGTAGGCTCAAAATTATTCATATCCACGCCACCTGTAATCACACCTGTTCCGCCTTCTGAATCACGCAGCCGAACTTCCTCAAAAAGCAGCCCGTCAGACTTGTTAAAAGTGAGCTCCCCGGAGAGGCCATATTCAACTTCCGTAAATGCAGGTGTTCCCGTAGCCTCGGCAACTTCAAAACGCGAGTTAAAGTCAAAATCATTTAAATTTCCACTGAGGTTACCCGTACCGATGCCGCTGCCTTCCATCTCTGTAACAATATTGGGTACGATAACGCTTACTATCCACATGTCAATTTGCCGAAGGTCGGCATTGAACTCGAACAGGTTTTCGTTTTGGTCCAGATTTTCATCCGGAAGACGAAAATATCCTTCCAGACTTAAATCCTGACCAATACCATTATTATTTTCAAGGTAGCTTTGATATTTATCGGGATCTGTGTAAATCCGAATCGACGTATCAAAGCGGTCTTCCTCGCGATTAAGTTCACTGGAAAAGGAGAGGTCCCCCACCACACGATTCTGTAGCATGGCGTTATTTATTCGGAATTCTCCCTGATAAACGGGAATGTCTGTGAGCGTTCGCGTCTGGAAATCGCCATTCAGGGTTCCCGAAAAATTAACCCTTCCTGGAATGATGTCTGATACCCGGCGAAGGTCAAAATTCTGTATTTCGTAAAAAACGCGGTCGTCGATATCATTGCTGTACGTTCCGTCGATGCGTAAATAATCGGAGTCGCTAACCATGATAAAATCCCTGACGCGGATCTTATTTTCGGCCAGGTAATCAAATTCCGGCACGCCACTTGTTTCCCAGCTGTAAGTAGGTGTACCGATGGATAAATTTTCGAGCGATACCGAAATGTTATCATTTTCAAGAATCCCGAAGAGATTTAAATCGAGGGCTAAATCATCTTCAAACCGCTCTATGTGCTGTGTGATGCGCACAGAATCGTTACGCATACTCAATAAAAATTCCGACTCTTTCAGGTTCAGCGATGCAAGCTGAGTATTGCCGCTGCTAAGCCTTAAATCGACGGTAGAAGACTCTTTTAGCGTGTTATTTCTGTTAAAGCTGGCAGTAAAATCCGTATTCAGGTCTTCAGCAACGTAGTTTCCAAACTGCATCTGGGAATCAAAGAGATTTCCCGTTATCAAAAACCGTTCGTCTGTAGCTGTAATACTGCTGTTAAACTGAGCATTACTTTCAATCTGCGGCAAATTCGGAAAATATTTTCGCAGCAGCGAGAGGTCTTTGATCGCCATATCCATATCGATGTTTACAGATTCCATTGGTGGCGGCAATGATTCTGTCAGCGATTGTGCAATGGTTGAATCGGGGTGTAGCAGAAACTCCGACTGAATCCTTTCATCAAAGAACACCTTCCAGTAGTCACGCATCTGTCTCAGGGGTTCCGGCCGTAAATTACCGATGATTTCACCATCAAAAAATGAGCTCGTGAGCCGTAGTCTTCGGTCTGAATCCTGGTCAGAAATGTCTGCATAGAACTGATGTGCGCGGAGCGTATCGCTGTTAATGGTTGACTCACCTATTTCGAAGCTTACACGTCCTTCCAAATCGTTAACCGATGTACCCTTAAGATCTGCCGAGAATGAGCTGCTGAAATTTGTGCTGTCGGCGTGAAAATCGGGCACATATTTTTTGATATCAAAATTTCGAACCCTGCCGTCTGCAGTTAATTCTTTGCGGTTATTTATATTGCTATAGGCTCCGTTTCCAGTGACCAGTAACTCTTCATCAGATCCGGAAATGTTGTAGAATAATGTTCTGTCTGCGTAGTTGAATAACGCTTCAAAATGATCCACACTTGTTCCCAGAACCACACTTTCACTAAGGTTCAGAAGGCTTGTGAATTCCGCATCGTCACCAAACCCTGTGCCATTGAGTGTTATTCCGCCCTTCAGGCGGCTGTTCCTTACAGAATCGCCTACAAATGGTGTAACGTCCAGGGAGTCCACTTCAAAATTGAAGTTATAGGCTGTAGTATCTGCAAAATCCAGGGCGCCGTCGAGCAGGATAGAACCTGCTTCGGTCTCTGCTAAAAAATCGGCTTCAATAAACTCGCGGCTGGCCTGCAGCTCTCCGCGAATTGTACTGAGCTGGTAGAGCTCCAGGTCTGTTTCGTTGTTAAAGTATGTTTCTGATGCCCATGCAAGTTCGTTTGGGTGAATTACCACATTATCGAGCCGGGTTTCAACAGAAGCAGACGAATCAAAAATGGATTGGGCCTCTGCAGAAATTAAAACAGAAGATTCGCCAATGTTGGCCAGAAAACTATCGATGAAATATTGAGAGGCGTTACCTTCAGATTGCAGCTCTAAAACCAAATCATCCTCAAAAGAGGGGTAACCCGGCACGAACTGCTTTATAAGCTCCGTGCTAAGCGAACTCCGGGTAATTTCAAAGCCAAATTCTGCTCCAAGAAATTGATTTTGTAAACTGTCTGCCCGAAGATTGACTGGAAAAGCTTCGAAACTGAAGTCGGCGCTTCCAATATCTGTTCTCACCTCGAAGCGGTTCAGCTCAAAGAATTCACTGTCGTTATAAAACTGGCCCCGCATTGTAAGGTTGTTGTAAGGCGTGCCGGGCATCTCGGTTTCAAAGCGCGAAAGCTCAAAAAAGAGCTGGGTTTCAGTTACTTCGATGAATACATCAATATTTAAATTTTCTGCCCGGAGAGGTGTAACAAGGCCGGACTTTTTTGGCAAGGAAATGGAGTCGTCTATATAAACAGATCCGTTGTTAACCGAAATTTCGGGCACAAAAAAACTTAGATTTTCAAATAAAGAGGATGGTGCACCGGAAATATTATCCGGCTTATCTCTTTCACTGGTGCGAGTAAACAGTGACTGTATATTGAGTTCAGAATCGATTCTGGAAATGTTGGCGACGGGTTCAGATACGGTAAATGAGGTGATTTCCAGGTTTTGCTGCAGCAGCTGCCACCAGCTGATATTTACCGACGCTTCATTAATACTGAGAACGCTGTTTAGAGAATCATCCGGCAGTGTAAACCGTATCTCTTTTACAGTTGCCGAGAAGGGAAGAAAACCATCAATCACTCCTATTTTCACCTGCCCTTCAAAGTTGCTGTTGAATACCGTCTCTGCTTCGTTGCTTATGTACTCTCTGCTCTGCGGCAGCTGTAAAATGCCGATAGTGAGTAAAAGAATTACAGACAAAATTCCTGCAAACACAAAAACTGTGCGCCAGAAAAGCGTCCATAATTTATAAATAACTCGAAGTATCAACGTAGAAGCTGTGAATTTAAATTGTTAAAGTTCCTGAAAAGCGGCATTCCATGCACTGTTTATAATTTTTTGATCCGAAACAGGCTGTAGAACAGGTTTCTGCCAATTACGTAACAAAACGAAAGTGATATCCTCTCCAACTCTTTTTTTATCCGACATCATAAACGTGTTCAGGGTACCTGTAGTGAAATCGTCTTTACTTATCCGGTATGAGTAGAGCGATTTAAACGGCTCAAAGAGATTTGTCAGTTCAGTAGAAAAAAGCTCTTCTGAGAGTTTTTTTGCAGCCAGCATTCCCAAAAAAACGGCCTCTCCATGGCTTATTTTACTGAATTTGCTGGCTTTTTCGAGAGCGTGGGCAAAGGTATGACCAAAATTAAGGTGTGCCCGAATCCCGCTTTCAAACTCATCCTTCTTAACAATTTCCGCTTTAATGCGGATACTTTTATTAATGATTGAGTGCAGCTCTTTTCGTTCTATCTTTAATTTATCTTTTTCTAGAAAAATCGTTGCTTCATCGAATATTGAGGCGTCATGAATGGCACCGTATTTTAAGATCTCACTCAGTCCGTTTGTCCACTCGCTGTCGGGAAGAGTCTGCAGAAAAGCTGTATCTGCAATAACCGCCTCGGGCTGATTGAAAGAGCCAATGAGGTTTTTACCGGTATCGAAGTTAATTCCCGTTTTTCCGCCGATGGAGCTGTCGACCATGGCGAGCAGGGTAGTGGGAATATGTATAAATGGAACTCCCCTTAGCGTGGTCGAGGCTGCAAAGCCGCCCAGGTCACCCGTAACCCCGCCTCCGATTACGGCTACAGGCGTATTTCTGCGAATCTGGTTAGTAAGCAGGTAGCCGGTGCATTTTTCCCAGAACCCGACCGATTTACTGGCTTCTCCCCCGGGCACCACGAAGGTGAAACGTTCATCATACAGTGAAGAAAAAACGTCTTCAATCTGTTTATGGTGCGACTTTTGTACGTTTTCATCGATGATGATAAATATGCGGTCTCTCGGGAAATTGTTAAGTACAGCGGATAAAGCCTCAGACAAAATATTATGCCCTGTAAAAACCGGGTAAGTTGCTGATGAAGCCTCTACTGTAATACTACTGTTCATAAAAAGTGAGTTTTTTAATGATATAATCTGCTGTTTCCTCTGGTGACAAGGTAGCAGTTTTAACGGTTACATGGGCCTGACTGTAGAACGGAGTTCGCTGCTCAAGAAGTGTGTGAATTCTTGATTTTAAATCTTCGCTATTTTCATTCGATATCATAGGCCTTTCGGCTGAGTCCAGCAGCCGTTCTAAAATTGTTTCGATGGGAGGGTCCAGGTAGACTAACCATCCGTTTAATTTGATGTGATCCACTACAAGCTGATTTTGCAGAGCTCCGCCGCCCAAAGCCATCACGCCCTCCATCTCATCGGTATGGGCAATGAGAAGCTTCCTTTCAGTTTCCCTGAAATATTTTTCACCTTTTTTTTTAAAAATTTCCGGTATGGGCATCTGCTCATGCTCTTCAATTACCTCATCGAGATCGAAAAAAGGGAGATCAAGTTTTTTTGCGAGGGGCCTGCCCGCGGTAGATTTCCCCGCTCCCATCATGCCGCAAAGAAATATGGGCTGTTTTATCTTTTTACTCATCTAAGCACTGTATTTCTTGGGTGAAACCATTTCAACGTCTTCTTTCATTACGCGCACAGTACCAGCGGGGGCTCCTTTTGGTTTTGTGATGTATTTTCGCTTCGTTACGATTACTGGAGCCAGGCCGGAACCTCTTGCCTTGGAATTCCAGGCCGCGACCGACGCTGCTTTTAAAATAACGTTTTTTGGCGGCATCTCTTTTTGATTACCCATTCTGATGACTACATGTGAACCTCCTACACCGCGGGCGTGCAGCCATACATCTTCTTTATGGGCAGCGCTGGTTAACTGATCGTTGCTTTTTGCATTTTTACCAATCCAGATTTCATAACCCTCAATTTCGGCCTTGCGGAACGGTAGCGTCTCCTTGCCCGAAGCTTTTGAAAGTACGCCCGTTGCTTTTAGTTCGTTTTCATGTTCGCTGTACCATTCATCAAATTCGTAAACCCTTTCAATATTTTCGAACGACTCTATTAAATCCTGTACTTTTTGGATTTCCAGCTGAGCTTCTGCAAGCCTGCGTTTCGATTCCTCAATATTCTTGAGAGTATCTGAGGATTTATCGTAATAGTGCTGTGCATTTTCTGCTAAAGAGAGATTAGGCTTAATAGGAATGGTAACTTTTCTGTTTTCGTCGTAAAAGTTTTCGAATTCAACTTTTTCTTTACCGGCATCTATTTTTTCGTGTGCGTGAGCCATCAAAATATGTCCAAACTGCTCATATTTTTCGGCTCTTTCGAAGCCTTTACCGGCCTGCTCCAGCTGTTCTATAATGGAGTTAAGTTTATTTAATTGCCGTTTTAGCGCGGGTTCAATAGTGCTCTTTTTTGATGAAAGCCTTCTCTGTGCAGATGTTTTGAAATAGACAAACCGGATAGCTTCAGAAATTGTGGAGGTTTTTTTTATGGTTTGTACCGGCAATAAATCCTGTGGGGGCAGGCAGATATTCCCGCTCTCAGAAACCCTGAATTCGGGACGGTTCAGCATAGCCTCTGTGAGCTTCAGCGTTACTTCACGGCACTCCTCAGGAGTTGCATCATCGAGATTGTAGTGATCGATAACTTTATCTGTAAGATGCCTTGGAAACTTCATGTCGGTTGCCAGAATTGCCTGTTTTGCGCTCATGCCCTCTTTAAGTTCTTTCGGTCTGGGAGCTGTTCTTGGCACCGGTTCGGGGTTGCCGATATTGGAATCAGGATTTTTGAAGGAGTCGACAATCTTACCCTGATTTATTAAAAAAACATTGGGATGATTTCCAAATAACCGGAACAGCAGCCTGAAATCAGAATGAAAATGAAATGTTATAAATCTGTCATTGTTGGCAAGGGTTACATCAGTAATATTTTGATGTTCAAGTTCACTGAAAAATTGTATGGTATTACTTTTTTTGGCAGCCCGGTATTTGTCGGGAAAGAGTGCGGTTTCTGCGGGGTGGGCTGAAAAGCGGACCCGAAAAGAGTCGCTGTTTCTGATAAAGTAGGCATCCCAGGCGTCTTTATGGGGTGAGAGGCTAAATTGAAATTTAGCATCGACACATTTGGCTTTTAGTTCTCTTGTTAAATATATTAAGGTGTAAAAATTATTCATCTAAGTGATTGTTATGTAAACAGACATTAATCAAAAATTATTTATGCAGTATCCTATATTTCAGTCCGTTGTTAACAAAATAGACAGAACCTTATCCAAGAGAAATATAAACGTTACAACTTTTAAAACGTGGGAGGAAGCAAAAATTAATGCAGCAGGCCTGGAAATTGTGGTCGACCTGTCGCAAGCAACCCGCCATCTCACACATATGTCCATCAATTTCGACTGGGACAGATTTCGGGAAGCCAACCTGGCTGTGAGTTTAGACGGAACCGAAGACCACCCTTTCCTGAAATCAAAACATCTTACAGACGTAAATGTTTCCCCATCGATTGATATTGAACTGGTTTGGCATTTCGATGTTAAAAAATGTCAGCCCCAAAACAGCACCGGTGACGAAGATTCCCGCATTTCTGCAGCCAGTGAATGGATGGACAGGGTAAGCCGGCAGGTTAATGAACTTCTGCTTTCTGATGATATTATAACCCGCTGGCATATTGAAATAGATGGCGACGAGCAGGGGAGATATTTAACAGCAATCAATTTACTTTCTTATTTCCAATTTGCAATCGGAGAACTGAACAGTTTAAACGAAGTTCATGATTACGTATCGCGCAAGCTGGCTCACCTGCTATATAAAGCGAATAAAATTATTAAAATAGCAGATGAAAGCGTAATTGTAGAAGCTGCCTGAAATAAAAAAGGGGTGCAGCTGCACCCCTTTAAAATAGTTAAACAGCGAAATTACTTTTTCTTCTTATGTCTGTTCTTGCGAAGACGTTTCTTTCGTTTGTGTTTCGCAATTTTTGAACGTTTTCTTTTTTTTCCACTCGGCATAAAAAATCACCCGGTTTCTTCTGGTTAAATTTACAATGAATCTGATAGGTGTCTGTTTTTTTAAACAGACCATTAAATTACGAAAATTTTTCCAAAAAACTATATTCAGGAGATTGCAGAAATATGGAAACGATTTTCATGGAAATTTGTAGGAGTAGTAACAGTTCACGAACATTCCACCGGAACATTTATAAAAGAAGGGTTCCACGGACAAATGTGTCCGACAATGGGGTAAATTTTCGTTATTTTTGATCCAAAATAAATTCTAAACTTTCTCGATGCCCGATTTAATAAAAGTAGCCAAGTTTGGCGGAACCAGTATGGCTGATGCAGCAGCGATGAAACGCTGTGCTGCTATTGTAAAAGACGATCCGGATAAAAAAATAATTATTGTAAGCGCCACTTCCGGTACTACAAATTTGCTTACAGAGTTTAATGCGGAGCGGTCTGCAGACCAGCGCAAGGCTATTGCGGAGCAGATCAGAGATAAGCACATAAAAATTTGCAACGACCTTGCGGTATCCGACTCTACCAGGCAGGAAGTTACATTATTGCTGGATGAACTGGCAGCCATTGCATCAAAAAAGCAGATTACCACACCGTCGCTTCAGGATGAAATACTTGCGTTTGGGGAACTGCTCTCGTCGCGGATATTTGCAGATTTACTAAACTCTATCCATGAAGAATCTGTGGATTGGGTAGATGCCAGGCACATTATAAAAACCGATTTAATGTTTGGAGGCGCAGAACCGGATGTTGAAGCAATTAGCCAACAGTCTGAAAAGATTCTGTCTCCGCGACTCTACGACAGAAAAGTGATAACCCAGGGTTTTATTGGTTCAGCTGATTCGGGCCAGACAACCACGCTGGGCAGAGGCGGCAGTGATTACTCCGCAGCTCTTTTTGCCGAAGCGGTAGACGCTGATGTCCTTGAAATCTGGACGGATGTAACCGCCGTTTACACTACAGACCCGAGAATTGTGCAGTCTGCAAGGCCAATTACAGAAATCAGTTTTGATGAAGCCGCAGAGCTTTCTGTTTTTGGTGCCAAAGTGCTGCACCCCGCAACAATGGTTCCCGCGATCAGAAAAAATATAAAAGTATACGTGGGATCGAGTATGGAACCCGATAAGCCCGGAACCTGGATCATGCGGGATACAAAAAGCAAGCCGGTAATCAGGGCAATTAGTTTGCGAAGGAACCAGACACTGCTAACTCTGCATAGTCTCGATATGCTTCATCGCTATGGTTTTCTGGCAAAAATTTTTGAAATTCTTTCTAAACATAAAATTAGTGTAGACCTTGTTACAACCAGTGAGGTTAGTGTGGCACTCACGCTGGATTCTGACATCAGTGCTCCCGGTAATCAAAAAATAACGGACCTGGTACTGGATGAGCTCAGGGAATTTTGCGAACTGGAAATTTCGAAGAATTTATCTTTGATCGCTCTTGTCGGAAACAATCTGGACGCTACAGCAGGCTTAAGCGGCCCAGTCTTTGGATCGCTTGAAGATATTAACGTTAGGCTGATTTGCCACGGCGCCAGCTCACACAATCTCTGCTTTTTGGTATCAGAGAATGAAGCAGAACACGTCATTAAAAAACTCCATAAACGATTTATAGGATAATTTGAGATGGAAAAAAGAGAAAAGTTAAGATATTCGGTCATTGGAACGGGAAAAACCGGAAGTGCCGTTGTGGATTTTCTGGGAGAAATGGCAGTGCCCTTCAACAAAGAGAAACCTGCAACCCCGGAAGCTTTGAAAGAAACGGATATTGCCATTATTTTTGTACCCGGCTCTGCGGCCGCTGAAGTTTCTGAAACTGTACTGGAAGCCGGAATTCCGGCAATTTGGGGCACTACAGGATATCAATGGCCCGAAAACTTACCTGATCTGGTAAAAGAGGCCAACGCGCGGTGGGTGCTGGGGTCGAATTTTAGTTTAGGTATGAACCTGGTGAGAAAGGCTTTAAATATACTTGGAAATGGATCGGATCTTTTAAATAATCCGATGTTTCATATTCATGAGGTCCATCATAAGCATAAGAAGGATGCCCCAAGCGGAACGGCCCTTTCCTGGCAGCAGTGGCTGGGTAAAGAGGCCAACATCTCTTCCGACCGCCAGGGAGATGTAAAGGGAATACACAGTCTTCATATTAAAACAGCAATGGAATCCATCCGGCTGGAACACGAAGCACACAGCCGGTCTCTCTTTGCAGAAGGAGCTGTTTGGGCTGCAAATTATATACTGGCTCACCCTTATATATCGGCGGGTGTTTACCCATTTTCCGACCTGTTCGATAAAGCTTATAAAAATCTTTGATGATGTTTACGACACTTTGGACTGCTCTTATAACGCCAATGAATCAGAACGGAGAGGTTAATTTTTCCGATTTGAGAAAGCTGGTCAAACTTCAGGAAGATGCCGGAAATGGAATTTTGGTTATTGGCAGCACGGGTGAGGGACTGGCGCTGAACGACACGGAAAAACGGGAGATTGTAGGATTTATGGATGACTATGACCCTTCGGTACCGTGGATGATTGGCGTGGGCGGATTTAATGCAGCCGCACAAAAAAAGTGGATCGAATACGGAAACTCTACAGGAGCCGATGCGTTTTTACTGGTTAATCCGCTGTATGCAAAACCCGGTAATGAGGGGCAGTTTGAGTGGTTTTCGGCCCTGATGGATATAGCCGAAAAGCCATGTATGCTCTATAACATACCATCAAGAACCGGCACAAACATGTCTCCGGAAGTTTTTCGTCGGCTAAGCAGCCATCCTAATTGCCGGGCTCTTAAAGAAGCGAGCGGCAGTATTCAGGTCTTTGAAGCATTTCGTATTGCCGCCCCGGAAATCCCTGTCTACAGCGGAGATGACGCCCTTTTACCTTATTTTGCCAACGCAGGAGCCACAGGGCTTGTTTCTGTATCGTCGAATGTTTGGCCTTTACAGACAAAACGATATGTGGAAATGTGCCTGAGCGGAAATTTTAATTCTATTTTCCCTGTTTGGAAAGAAGCCGTTGCAGCCCTTTTTTCTGCTTCTAATCCAGTACCCGTGAAATCACTGCTTTATCAGAAAAAAATTATTTCAACAGGCTCGGTACGAGCTCCGCTTTCAACCAGGGATTTGCCGTCGGAAGAGGCTCTTTTTGAGGTGGATAAAAAAATTACTAACTGGTTTAATCAACAATAAATAGATAGAATGGACTGGAATAAAATTCTCGATCAACTAGAAGAAGGAACTGTTCGTGCAGCCGAGCCGGATGGTGAATTCTGGAGCGCAAATACCGAAGTTAAAGAAGCGATTTTAGCAGCGTTCAAAGCTGGAAATAATGTAGAGTACGGAGGCATTTATGAAGGATTTGTGGACAAAGAAAATATCCCTCCGAGAATGTTTGAAGCATCGGATGGGGTGAGACTGGTTCCGGGCGGGTCTTCTGTACGGCGAGGTGCTTATGTTGCAGGCAGTGTGGTAATTATGCCGCCTGCATATGTTAACATTGGTGCTTATGTCGATGAAGGAACCATGATTGACAGCCACGCCCTGGTTGGGTCTTGCGCCCAGATAGGGAAAAATGTTCATTTATCAGCAGGTGTACAGATAGGTGGTGTACTCGAGCCGGTGGGGCAAAGTCCTGTTGTAATTGAAGACGACTGCTTTGTAGGGGCGGGCGCGGTTATTGTAGAAGGAATCCTGGTAAAAAAACGCGCTGTAATTGCACCGGGGGTTACCCTGTCTAAATCGGTGCCTGTGTACGACTGTGTTAATAAAGTTGTTTTAGGCAAAGGCGCATCCATCCCCGAAGGAGCTGTTGTGGTTCCGGGAACCCGGCCGGCCGGCAATGAATGGGCGAGATCCCATGGATTGAGTGTTTCATGCCCCATCATTATCAAGTATCGTGACGAAGGCAGTGATGCTTCACTTGAACTCGAAGATGCCCTCAGATAAAAAAATTCTGTAAGGGATTTGAAATTTTCGGTTCTTATATATAGAACAATAACAAAAACAAATGAGGAACAGATTATGAGTTCATTAAATAAAGCAATGTTAATAGGAAGATTGGGACAGGATCCCGAAGTACGCTACACACAGTCGAACACAGCGGTTGCTAATTTTTCGCTTGCAACAAACGAACGCTATAAAGACAGAAACGGCGAATATCAGGAGCGAACAGAATGGCACCGTATTGTTGCCTGGGGAAGAACAGCTGAAATATGCCAGGAGTATCTGAATAAGGGATCTCTGGTATATATCGAAGGGCCTATTCAGACCCGGGAATGGGAAGACAAAGACGGTCAGAAAAAATATACAACTGAAGTAAAAGCCTTAACCATGCAGATGCTCGACAGCCGCGGTGATTCATCAATGGGTGGTGGCAGCTCATCTGCACCTCAAAAACCGGCTCAAACAGCCGAAATTGATAGTTCTTTTGATGATATGGACGATGATTTACCGTTTTAATCATTCAGAACTTTTGTACCTTCAAAAGGTGGCGGCAATTTTTTTGTCTGTCACCTTTTTTTATTATTAATATTACTGTAGAAATTCGATAACTAATCTCTCATTATTGGAAACCATTGACGAACCTCCGGGTATTTTTACTGCTCAGTTAAAGATACTGTTTTTTCTTTTTTCTGATCAGGTGAACACTCTAAGTGTTACCGACCTTTCTGTTGAGATATTCGTTATGCTGCTGGGTCTCTTATTTAGTGCTCTCTACTCCGGCTCAGAAGTTGCTTTTTTTTCCCTGGTAAACCAGTTAAACAACCTCAAAGACAGCACAGAACATGCTTCCAGCGATCGTCGCATTTTATACATGCTGGAAAAACCGCGCAGGCTTCTGGCCACTATCCTTATAGGGAATACGGTAGCAAATATCGTAACCTCCGTAATTGCCGCCGTAATAGCCGGTAAAATTGCTCTTTATTATGGTATGGCCGTAATGATTGTCTACACTATTGAGGTGATAGTTATTACGTTTATGATTTTGATCCTGAGCGAGATAACGCCAAAAATCATTGCCATCAACAATCCTCTGAAAACTTCGAGGAAAATGAGCGCATTTATCTATACAAATTTTATTTTGATGGCGCCGGTTGCCAAGCTGATTGCAAATACCACGCTGAGTCTCGAAAAGAATTTACCCAAACCCGATAATAAAATGACGGCCCAGGACCTGAAAACCATGGCTAAGATGGGTGAAAAGGAGGGGTCGATAAAGGTGGATGAACGGGAAATAATTGAAAATGTGATTGATTTTGGTAATACTACTGTGCGTGAAATTATGACCTCCAGGGTGAATATTGTCGCCGTCTCCATTGAATACTCCCTGCCGGAAGTCATAGAACTGATCCAGGATAAAGGCCTTTCCCGAATGCCCCTCTACGAAACCGATCTCGACAACATTCTTGGCGTAATCTATTCCAAAGATGTATTGCCATATATTAATACCGACCTTGTTAACAGCGGAATTAACTGGAAAACCATTGCCCGCAAGGCCCTGTTTATACCAGCGACAAAAAAGCTTGACGATCTTCTCAGGGATTTTCAGCACGAAAAAACTCATATTGCTATTGTGGTTGATGAATATGGCGGAACGGAGGGAATAGTAACTCTTGACGACATTTTAGAAGAAATTGTAGGAGATATCGGAGATGAGTATGACGAGTCGGAAGAGAAATTATATACAAAATTTAAGAGCGGAGTTTATATTTTTGATGCAAAGATAGACCTCGACGATCTCGATGAGATCATGAATACTTCCATATCAACCAGCGACGATGAGTTTGAAACACTAGGCGGACTCGTGTACCACTTAACTGAACGAATTCCCAATGTGGGTGAGAGGGTAAACTATAAAAATCTTGAACTTACGGTTCACTCCGTGAAAAATAACAGGGTTAAAAAACTGCGGATAAAAAAAATTCCACCAAAGAAGGAAAAGATATTGAACTGATGACAAAATCTGATGGAAATCGAAGTTACACACAAATGTTTAATAAAGGTGTGGACCTGTCAGATTTTAATACGCTGGGAATATCGGCTAATGCTCTTCTTTACACCGAAATAAAAGGCAAAGAGCAACTAAGTGAACTTGCCGCTTCCGGTTTTTTTGAACTGGAAAGCTGGTTCGTTTTTGGAGGGGGGAGCAATGTTTTGTTTAAGTCGAACCTCGACAGGGCCGTAATTCGGATGGCAATCTCAGGAATCCGCGTAACAGAAGAATCCGATAAAGAAGTGCGGGTGCAAATGGGTGCCGGGGAGGACTGGCACGGTATAGTTGAATGGGCAGTGAACAGAAATTATGGAGGTATCGAAAATCTGGCACTGATTCCAGGAACTGCCGGCGCTGCACCTATTCAAAATATTGGTGCTTACGGGGCAGAGCTTGCCGATGTTTTTGAGGAGCTTGAGCTCTATAATCCCGAATTAAAAAAGTTTCAAATACTAAATAAAGAAGAGTGCCGGTTTGGTTATCGCGACAGTATCTTTAAACATGAATTAAAAGGTAAAACCATAATTACCGGCATAACCCTGCGGCTTACCAAGAGCGGCCATGCTGTAAATAGTTCGTATGCTTCACTTGAGAACTATCTTGAAGAGAGAGGAGTAGATAAACCACAGATTAAGGATGTTTTTGAGGCAGTAGTTGACGTAAGAAAATCCAAATTACCAGACCCCGAACTCATTGGAAATGCCGGCAGTTTTTTCAAAAATCCGGTAATTGGGCAGCAAACGTATCAGACCTTAAAAAAAAGATATTCTGAAATGCCTTCGTTTAGGATGGAGAACAATCTATACAAAATACCGGCAGGCTGGCTCATCGAAAAAACAGGTTGGAAAGGAAAAAGAATTGGGAATGTTGGCTGTTACAAGAATCAGGCTTTGGTGATAGTTAACCATGGTGGCGCAACCGGAGAAGAGATCATGAAGTTTGCGGCCGGTGTACAAAAATCTGTAAGCGACAAATTTGGGATAGATTTGGTGCCTGAAGTGAACATTATCGATTAGTTATGCAGGAAAAGCCAAACTTTCTCGTAAATGACCACTTCTTTCTTGAAGCGCTGAGTTGCCCCTTAAAAATTCCGTTTTTATTGAGTAACAGCAGTTTGGGATCCGAAAGGCCGGTCTACCGCCAGAGAAATAAACTGCACTTAAGGGATGCCGTGGCGCTGCGGTATATTCATCGTAAATATACCTCTGTAAACACTGCGGTTGCGGCAGAGGAAACTTATAAATGGCTGAATCACGACTGTGTCGCTATCTGTGGTGCTGTACTGCAAAGCGAAAATCGCCTGACCAGGATTCCCATTCTGGTTAAGGAAAATGAAAAATTTACGATTGTTCAGGTTCACGGCAAGCTGCGTAAAAGCAATGAGCAGCGCGCGCTAACCACACCCGGCAAAAAAAGAAGTACGGCAGTAAATCTGCTCAAAGCTGCCTACAGGGCAGATGTGCTTCTCGAACTTTTTCCCGGTGCAGAATTTGAGGTTCACTTTTTCTTTCCTGATAAGGATTTCAGATCATCCATAAGCCAGCTTCACACGATGTTTGGAGAATCGGAACCCTCACCATCCATCAGGGATCAGTTTAGTAAATTATTTTTGAATGTGGATGCAACTGAAGGTGTGAAAGATGTTTTAAATACTGTGCCGCAGAATGTTGCTCATTCAGTTTACACAGGTTTATCGGTAAAAAAAGCGTTTGAGGCAATTGTAAAAAAAGCTGTGAATCCGGATATACATTCTTTGGAAGTGAATCGACACCCCGGCTGCAACTCCTGTGAATATCGTCTGTCTGGTGGGCAAGAGTCCGGATGCTGGTCACTAAATTTTGAGAAAAATAATCTCCTGAATCCCGAACTGCACACATATGATTTAATTGGCCATGGAAACCACTTTCTGACAGACCGGGAGCTCTACTACCAGGAAGATGTACAAATATCGGATGGGTTGCACTCCCTGGAGCTTATGAAACAGCATGGAGGGCCAAAGTTTACCATGCAAGTGCGGCGAAATCTTCAGATTTTAAAATCGAAAGAAAAGCAGATTCCTTTACTATGGTTAAAAAAAGGAGTTGACAGAATACGATCACTTCAGTTTCCCCTGCACTTTATTGATTTTGAGGCTGCAACTTTTGCGATTCCAATGCAAAGAGGCACAAAACCTTATACCCCGCTCTATTTTCAGTTTTCGTGCCATAGCCTCAGTGAAAGCGGTGAAATTAACCATACGGTATGGCTGCAGTGGGATCCGGACGTTGAACCTATTCATGAAAAGTTCGTCGAAAATATTGTCTCAACCCCAGATATTTTCCAGGGCACTATCGTTCATTTTTCGCCATTTGAAAAGCAGGCTTTAAATAGGATAACGGCAGAGTTTAGCAGGAATTCCATGCTGTATTCCAGTCAGATTGAAAGTCTGAACCGCCTGAAAAAAGGAGATGGAGGATATTCCGAAAACCGCTTTTTTGATCTGAGTGATCTGATTCGGGACTACTATTATAACAGTGAACTGACAGGGTCGCTGGGGATAAAGGACGTACTCTTGTCCGTATTAAAGGCGGAGAAAAAAACAGATACTGTATCTGCCGCATCCGATCTGCTTTCTGAATTGGGCACAGCGAAGAGCCTGTCAGAAATAGATCCATACAGAGCCATACAGAATGGAAGCTCGTTAATAATGGACGGAGCAGCAGCCATGCACGCCTGGATCGCAAAAAAAAACGGACTTCTAGCAGAAAAAGAGGAGAATACGGTACCGAAACTTCTGGAGAAATATTGCGAACTGGATTCACTATCGATGGTTGCAGTTTACAATCATATTGATCACTTATATAGGATAAGTGAAAATGAAGACGTTATTCTGTTTTAAGTTGAAAGAGGCGTCGAAAAAGACCGATTGATCTCTTACCTTCTATCATTAATTAAATTGTATTGAAATGAGTCTGAGATATATAATACCGACAGCAGTTCTGTTTTTTTTCTTTACCGCATCATGTGTAGTGCAGGAAAGCCCTGTTACAGGCAGTAAAAGAGCCTATGCCTACTCCTGGCAGCAGGAGGTTGAGATCGGGAATGAAGTTGACAGCGAAATAATCGCACAGTTTGGATTGTATGACGACCCGGAAGTTGCCGAATATTTCAATGAAATCAGCAGCGTTATCCTGGAAAACAGCCACATGCGCAGGGAGGATACGCCCGAGCAGTTTAGAAATACGGAGTTCACATTTCGTGTGCTCGACAGCCCCGTAGTGAACGCTTTTGCCTTGCCTGGAGGCTTTGTTTATGTAACCCGCGGTTTGATGGCACACTTAAATAACGAGGCTCAGCTGGCTGTGGTGATTGGTCACGAGATTGGTCATGTAGCTGCAAGACATGCTTCCCAAAGGGGATTGCAACAGGCAATTGGTCAGGCAGTGGTTGTGGGCGGAGCTATTATTGGTGAGGAATTTCTTGGAGTTTCGGGGGAGAGTATTTTGAATTTGAGCGGACAGGCAGCACAGCTGATATTTTTAAGCTACAGCAGAGATCATGAGCGGGAGTCTGACAGGCTGGGGGTTGAGTATGCAGCAATGACGGGATACGATGCAGAAGAAGGTGCCGATTTCTTTACAAGCCTGAAACGTATTTCTGAAGAATCAGGAGGTGGTATTCCAACCCTACTCTCTTCTCACCCCGATCCCGGAGAGAGGGAAAAAACAATCCCTGAAAAAGCCGAAGAGTGGCGTGAAAAAGGGTACGAGCAAACCATTTTGAATAAGGAGGAGTATTTGCAGCTTCTGGATGGAATGGTATATGGAGAGAATCCAAGAGACGGGTTTGAGAGGGATGAACAATTTTATCATCCAAATATGGAGTTCCGGTTCCCGGTTCCCGCAGGCTGGAACCTGATTAATCAGCCATCGCAGGTTGTAATGGTGAGCCCCGAAGAGAGAGGGGTATCTATATTCAGAATTGATAATGAAGCAGAAACGGCTAGGGAATCGGTTCAAAACTTTTTGTCGAATAACGAAATTGAAACTGATAACCAGGGAAGAGCACAAAGCAGCGGCCGTTATGATGCCTATGAAGCCGATTTTACGGTTCAGCAGGAGTCCCAAACACTGGGTGTACACCTGTATTCTGTTGAATATAATGAGACGGTGTATACCTTTTTAAGCTACTCTGCTGAAGATGATTTCTCTGAATACCGTCCAATTTTCAGGGCCACGGCAACGGGTTTCGACAGGCTGACAGACCCGTCAATCCTCAATATTAGTCCGGTAACCATACGGATTACAGAAACATCAGCAGAGGAAGTTTTTAGCCGTTTGCTACCTGATGAACTTCCTATGAATATTGAGAAGGAAGAAGTGGCTATACTTAATCAGGTGGACCTTAATGACGCAATACCGGCGGGAAGTCTTCTCAAAATTCCGGTTCAGTAAACATACGGGGCTAAGGTGCATCAAATAAAAGTCTGTAATCAATTACGCAAAAAATTTTATGATTGAAAGATATTCACGTGAAGAAATGTCGGCTATCTGGTCGGAAGAGAATCAGTTCAGGGCCTGGCTCGAAGTTGAACTTGCCGCATGCAGGGCCTGGAGCAGTGTGGGAAAAATCCCGGCGGAAGACGTTGATAAACTGTATGAAAATGCCTCGTTTGATATCGAACGGATCAAGGAAATTGAGAAGCAGACCCGCCATGATGTTGTTGCATTTACCCGCTCTGTTTCGGAGAGCCTTGGAGATGAGAAAAAGTGGGTTCATTACGGATTAACATCTACCGATGTTGTGGATACTGCCAACGGCTATCGTCTTAAGCAGGCAAACGAGCTTTTAAAGCAGGGAATTGATCGCATGCTGAAAGCACTTGCCGAAAAAGCAAGAGAGCACAAGTTTACCGTGATGATGGGCAGGACGCACGGTGTGCATGCCGAGCCTACTACCTTCGGTTTAAAATGTGCACTCTGGTACGCCGAGATGAAGCGAAATGAAGAGCGGTTTGAACGGGCCGCATCCGATGTGGAGTTTGGAAAGCTCTCGGGAGCGGTGGGCACATTCGCACATATTCCTCCGGAGGTCGAAATGAAGACATGTGAAATTCTTGGAATTGAGCCGGCGCCCATATCAACTCAAACCCTGCAGCGAGACAGGCACGCCTACTACATGGCCACTCTTGCAATAATAGGCGCCACACTTGAGAAAATCGCCGTGGAAGTACGCCATCTGCAGCGTACAGAACTAAGGGAAGCTGAAGAGTTTTTTCGAAAAGGTCAGAAAGGATCGTCGGCTATGCCGCATAAACGAAATCCTATAAGCTCGGAAAATATTACCGGTTGTGCGAGGGTATTGCGCGGTTATATGATCTCCTCGTACGAGAATGTGCCGCTGTGGCACGAACGCGATATTTCGCACTCATCGGTTGAGCGAATTATCCTTCCCGATGCTACTATTCTGCTCGATTATATGCTGCACCGTTTTTCCGGCGTCATTGAGAAACTGATGGTATATCCGGAAAATATGAGGGAGAATATGAACAAAACCCATGGACTGGTGTTTTCCCAGAGGCTGCTTTTGATGCTTATAGAAAAAGGATTGTCGAGGGAGCTAGCTTACGACACGGTTCAGCCACTGGCGATGAAAGCCTGGGAGAATAAACAGCCATTCAGAAATGTTGTAGCGGAAGATAAAACTATTCGTGAAAATTTATCTGATGATGAGATTGATCAGGCATTCGATCTGGCACATCATACCCGCCGCGTCGAGGAGATATTTAAACGGGTGGGACTCTGAACGCAATTTTATCCCAAATAACAGGAGTGCTTGCAGGCAGTGATGCCTCGCTGTTCCTTTTGATTCTGTTACGACCCCAAAGGCATACTGAAAAACACGATAACCACATCACTACATGGAATTAATACAGTCGATACTTTTAGGCATACTGCAGGGAATTACCGAGTTTTTGCCGGTAAGCAGCTCCGGACATCTTGCACTGGCACGTGCTTTAATTGGAAAAGATTTGCAGCCGGGAATTACGTTCGAAATTGTAGTTCATTTCGGTTCTTTTTGCAGCATCGTTGTGTATTATCGAAAAATGATTGCAGAAATCATTACCGATTTTTTCCGCTCAATAGCCCCTGAGGGGTTAAAATCCGGAAAGTATAAATCGGATCCCAATACACTTCTCGTCTTTTTTATCCTGATTAGTATGGTACCCGCAATGATTGTTGGTTTTACGCTGAAAGACCCAATTGAAGAACTCTTTTTGAATCCGTTTTTTGTTTCCATGATGCTAATTGTGACCGGAATTCTACTCTTTTCCACCCGCTTCGTAAAAAACCCGGATAAGGAGCTCAACGGCTGGCGCGCCATAATCATGGGAGTTGCGCAGTCTTTAGCCGTAATTCCGGGAATTAGCAGGGCAGGTTCTACCATTTCTACCGGTCTCTATTTTGGGCTAAACAGGAATATTGCGGCAACATTCTCTTTTTTGATGGTGCTTCCTGTACTGGCGGGTGCGATGATCCTGGAAATAAAAGATGTTCTTGAAGCAGGGATTGATTCAGTTGCTCTGGGCGGATTGTTTTCCGGGTTTCTGGCCTCATTCATATCGGGTTATATTGCACTCACTTATTTGATTAAGCTGCTAAAACGCGAGAAATTTCACTATTTTGCTTACTACTGCTGGGGCGTTGGGATTGCCGGAATGATCTATTTTGCCTGAAATTAAATATCAAAAACAAGGGTGACATTAGGATGTCACTATGGGTTTGTAGATTACTTTTGAACATTAACAAAAGTAAAATCTACAATGATGAATACAGCATTTAAACAACCCGTAAAAAAAACAGGTACACCCGCACTTCTTACCATTCTTAGAAAAGCTAAAAAGCAGCAGGCCGAATCTGAGAAAATGTTTGCCGAGCTTGGCTGGGAAGATCTTCCTTCAGAGCTGAAATTTGCGATTGAAGATGATGTAAAAGGATACATGGACGAGCTAAACGGCAGGTACTCATCAACATGCCCATATATACAGCGGCGAAGGGAATCTGTTGATTTTTGGGTGCGAAGCTACATGGAAGGTATCTGTTCTCTTGAAACCGCTGTCGAATCTGTGAAAGTGAGAGAGCTGTAGAATTAGTTTGGGTTTCGTGGTTAGAAGTTGTGGATGTTTTTTTATCTTGTCGCAAAGATAAACTAAGTGAAAAAAACCATGAATACCCCCTCACCTTTCTCCAGCATCACACGCCAGGGATTAACTTATGACGATGTTCTTCTTGTGCCCGCACATTCATCTGTTTTACCCAGAGATGTTGATACAAGTGTGCAGCTTACGCCATCCATCAAGTTAAATGTCCCCATTTTCAGTGCCGCAATGGATACGGTATCGGAGTACAGAATGGCCATTGCGCTTGCTCGTGAGGGTGGTATTGCCATGCTGCACAAGAATATGTCGATTACGGATCAGGCAGAGCATGTGCGTCTCGTAAAAAGGAGCGAGAGCGGTATGATTGTAGATCCCGTAACTTTGCCTGCAGATGCCACTGTAAAAGATGCCCGCGCACTAATGCAGAAGCATAAAATCGGTGGGATTCCGATTGTTGAAAAAAACAATAAGCTTGTAGGGATTGTAACGAATCGTGATTTGCGTTTTGAGCACTATGTGGATAAAAAGCTGGGAAATATAATGACCCGCGAAAACCTTATCACAGCCAAGGAAAATACCAGCCTGGAAGAAGCAGAGGAAATCCTTCAGCAGTATAAAGTTGAAAAACTACCGATCGTAAATAAAGACGGCATCCTGGTCGGGTTGATTACATTTAAAGACATCGAGAAAAAGATGAATTTTCCCAATGCCTGTAAAGATGATATGGGCAGGTTAAGGGTTGGAGCAGCGGTAGGGGTTACTCCGGATACAATGGATCGGGTTGACGCTCTGGTTGAATCGGGCGTGGATATCGTTACTGTAGACACGGCTCATGGCCATTCTGAAGGCGTTCTTAAGATGGTTGGCAAAATCAAGTCAATTTATAAAGATTTAAATATTGTGGGTGGCAACATAGCTACACTTGCAGCAGCAAAGGCTCTTGCAGAAGCGGGTGCAGACGTAGTGAAAGTTGGTGTAGGGCCTGGATCAATTTGTACAACCCGGGTGGTAACGGGCGTTGGTGTGCCACAGCTCTCTGCAATTATGGAAATTTCGGAGTACACCTCAAAACATAATATTGGGTTGATTGCAGACGGCGGTATCAAACAGACAGGTGATATTCCCAAGGCTATTGCCGGCGGGGCCGATGCCGTGATGATGGGTTCTATGTTTGCCGGAGTGGATGAAAGCCCGGGAGAAACCATTATTTATGAAGCCCGTAAGTACAAGTCTTATCGCGGAATGGGCAGCTTGAGCGCAATGGCAAAAGGTTCAAAGGATCGGTATTTCCAGGATGTGGAAGATGACCTTAAACTTGTACCTGAAGGAATCGAAGGCCGGGTACCTTATAAAGGGTATTTAAGTGAGGTGGTTCATCAGATTACCGGTGGGCTCAGAGCCGCCATGGGTTACGTGGGAGCCAGGGATATTGAGGATCTTAAAAATGCAGAATTTGTACAGATTTCTGCAGCAAGTTACCGCGAGAGCCATCCGCATTCAGTACACATCACCAAAGAAGCTCCAAACTATTCTGTTTCATAGTCTCTTTTTCCTGAGCCTGCTAAAACAGATCCGATTCATTTAAACATGTGGGAATTTTTAAAGCGAATACTTACTGATCAGAAAGGTGAGGTTACACTCCTTACCCTTGAGGATAACGACCCTGGCAGTACAGAAACGTTTGTAATCAAAAAGTCATCACTTATCTGGGCTATTTTAATAGTCCTGGTAACATCTTTGGTAACCGTTTCCCTTTTTTATTTCCTTACCCCGCTTAGCACTATTCACCAGCGGCAAATGGATGCCGCATTTCGCAGCGAGGTGATTGAGATTAGTGAAAGAGTTACGGCACTTCAGGATTCGTTACAGGCACGGGACGTGCAGCTCAACGATTTAAAAAACTTTGTACGAGATGTGCCCGATACCACATTTAGTAATATTTCGGGTGCAACAGGAACAACCAGGTACCCAGGGCAGAATACGGCATTCTCATCGGTTGAGGTACCCGCTTACGAAATGCTTAGCAGGTATGAAATTGGCAATTATTCCTCAGAGGGCAATGCCGGCGGGTTCTTTCCTGTTTCTCCAATTGAAGGATCATTAACCCAGGGCTACTCGGAAGAGCGCGGACACTTCGGCATAGATATTTCTGCAAGTGAAGGCACACCTTTCAGAGCTGTGGATGACGGGGTGATTTTGTATACGGAGTGGACAATAAACTTCGGGTATGTTACCGTTGTTCAGCACGGTGGCGGGTTAATAAGCGTATATAAGCATGCAGCCTCTGTTATTAAGGAACAGGGGGATGTGATTTTGAAGGGTACAATAATTGGAAATATCGGCAACAGCGGGGTTCTGAGTTCGGGATCTCATCTTCATCTTGAAATTTGGGAAAACGGAATTCCAAAAGACCCGCTCTTTTATATCGCTCTCTGAATCATTATATATGAATCTGGATTTGCTAACTGAATAAATTATAAAAATGCTCAAAAATAAAAGTAAACAACCAGTGAACGGAACAACACCAAAAACACCATCTTTAAATTTAATAAGCGAAGGAACCAGGATTAAGGGGACTATAACCTCACAAAATGATCTGAGAATTTCTGGCAGACTCGACGGAGAAGCCATCTGTAAAGGCAAAATAATTGTGGCATCTTCTGCCTGGATCGATGGGAATATTACAACCGTTGAGGCCGATATTGCCGGTAATATTACGGGTACCCTGAAAATTTCTGATCGCTTGACCCTGCGTAAGTCAGCCATTGTGGGAGGAGATATCTACACAAAAGTTCTGGTGGTTGAAGAGGGAGCCCAGATGAATGGAAACTGCAGAATGGGAGCCGAGGTGAAAGAGTTGAATATTTCTGACGACTCAGAATTTGTAAAAGAAACAAAGAAAACCAAATCCGATGAAGCGTGATTTGAATGTGGCTGGATGAACTAGGGGAAAAAAGTTACTTCAAATATGCAGGGCTTGGCCTTGAAATAGCCGTTGCCCTCAGTGCTCCAATTTTGGGAGGGTATTGGGTTGATACGAAATTAAACACAACTCCATATTTTCTTCTGGCTGGTATATTTATTGGACTCTTGCTTTTAATAGGTATGTTTATCCGGCTTTCTAAAGATGTTAACAGTAAGTCGAAAAAGAAATAGGAATGCGTAACCAGTTTTCGGTAGCACTTTGGCTCTCAGTTATCTTATTTGCCATCTTAAATATAGTTCTTTCATTTATGTTGCCTGCCGAGGAAAGTGCGGCGTGGCTGTTGGGATACACGCTCGGCTTAACCGCGGTTTTAATCCACCTGTTTTCTTCGGTTTTTAATCAAAAAACAAGCGAAGAACGGTTTACATCTATCTATTTTTTCAGCCTTTTTATTCGATTTATGATTGTCTGTACCATTTTTATTCTGGTATTATTAACGACAAAAATTGATGAATTTAGTTTTACTGTTAGTTTTATAATTTCTTATATTTTTCATTCTGTAAACGAAGTGATTTTTTTAAATCGAAAATTAACAAACTAATCTACATTGAGAAGTATAGACATAAGCCACTTTCTGCGTCTGGCATCGATGGCTGCTCTTATTTTACTCGTAAGCAATTTGTCACTTTTCGCTGCCGATAGCGAAGAAGAGCAGAGCGACAGCCCTATAGACGTAATGGGTAAAGTTGCGGATCATGATTATTTTGATACGGCTTTCGGTAAAATTTACCTCCCCAGAATTTTACTGGTTGATGGCAGCTTCTACTTTTACGGCAGTACAAAAAAGGCTGTAGATTCAGGTGAATTTACTGAAACGGAAGCCGGGCTTATTCGTGCTGACGGAGCTCCGGTATCGTTGGATATGTCAATCACATCACATCTTCTGTATGTTTGGTTTGGTTTAATTCTGACCTTTATAATCACACTTTGGGCAGGCAGGAAATACAAGTCAGGTGTTGGCCGTGAAACGGAGCCCAAAGGGGTGCTGCTAAATATTTTTGAAGTCGTCTTTGTGTTTATCAGGGATGACATCGCCAAAGAATTTATACCGGCAGACAAGTACAAGAAATTTGTTCCGTATCTCTTTACGATATTTATGGCAATTGCCTTTATGAATCTTTTTGGGCTATTGCCATGGGCCGCTGCCGCTACTGCTGATTTAACGGTAACGGCTACTCTGGCTGCAATCACATTTTTTATTACTCAGTTTAATGGAACAAAAGATCACTGGCAGCACGTTTTTGTATTTCCCGGTGTGCCGGCCTGGTCGCGAATAATTCTAACCCCGGTTGAAGTTTTGGGACTGTTTACGAAGCCTTTTGCCCTCGCAATTCGTCTCTTTGCAAACATGCTGTCTGGTAAAATAATGATTGTAAGTATACTGGGGCTCATTTTTATTTTTACAGATATGTTTGGTTCGGTAATTGGAGCAAGCTCAGGTGTTTTTTGGGTTATACTAACAGCGGCCCTCTACTTTTTGAAAGCACTTGTGGCTCTTATACAGGCTTATGTATTCACTCTTCTCTCCGCTGTATTTATTGGAATGGCGGCCGAAGAGCACCATCACGAACATGACGAATCGTCCGTAGCACATGCTCAGGACGTACAAACTTAATAACAACTACAAATCATAAATAAACAGGTAAACATATGGGTTTTTTAGCAGCAGGTCTTGGAGCCGGAATAATTGCACTTGGTGCAGGAATCGGCATCGGAATGATCGGTAAAAGTGCAACAGAAAGTATTGCAAGACAACCCGAAGCAGCAGGTGACATTCGTGGCGCCATGCTTCTTACAGCGGTATTTATCGAGGGTGTAGCTCTTATCGGGGCTATTGTTTGTATTCTTCTTGCACTTGGCATTGGCCAGTAAAAAAGGATAATCCATGCAATATTTCTTAGCAGGAGGGGGTGGGCTTCTCTCGTTCGAAACAGGTTTTGGTATCTGGGTAGCAATATCCACAGTACTTTTCCTGATTTTGATGAACAAATATTTGGTTCCCCCCATAATGGAGGCGTTAAACGAGCGTGAAGCGCGAATTAAAGATTCTCTCGAGTCTGCAGAAAAAGCTCTGGAAAAAGCAGAGAAAATTTCGAAAGACAATGAGAAAGCTTTGAAGGAAGCCGAAGTAAGAGCTCAGAAAATTCGAAAAGAAGCTTTGGAAGATGCCGAAGTATTGAGGGCTGAGAAAATTGAGAAAGCCAAAGCGGATGCGGAAAAAATTCTTGAGAATGCACGAATAACTATTGAGCAGGAAAAGAAACGTGCTCTCAATGAATTACGAAACGAGGTAGCTGAGCTCGCGGTCCAGTCCGCAACAATTATTCTGAAATCGGAAATCGATGAAGACAAGAATAAGAAGCTTGTTGAGTCTTACATCAATAATTTATCCAGGAATAATTAATTATGGCATCAAAGGCTGCGAAACGATACGCAAATGCCTACTTAGAAACGGCAATGGAGCTGAAGGTTCTCGAAAAGGCAAAAGAAGATATGCTTTTTATCCAGAATACGTTCAAATCGTCGTCCGACCTGAGAGTTTTTTTGCACAGCCCTGTGATTAAGAAAGACAAAAAAAGAGCGGCCCTTGAAGCTATCTTTGGTGATAAAATACAGGATATCACAAATAACCTCCTGAAGATTATATCAGATAAAGACAGGGAAATGCTGATTGAGGATATTACCAGGCATTTTATTGAGCTGTACAATATCCATCACGGGAATATAAATGTAAGCGTGTCTTCGGCTTATAAACTGGACAAGAAACAGATCAGCGATCTTACAAAGAAACTCGGGGAAGTAAGTGGTAAAAACATCTTGTTGGAAACCACAATCGACGAATCGCTGCTTGGCGGCCTGAAAGTTCGTATCGATGATACCGTTATTGACGGAAGCGTTAAATATAAATTAAGTCAGCTCAAGGACAGATTTACCGGAGCTGCAGTAGAATAAAAATTTAAGGATATAAAATGAGTCAAGTCAGACCTGACGAAGTATCGGCTATACTAAGAAAGCAACTCTCCGGTTTTGAGGGAGAAGCTGATGTATATGACGTAGGTACGGTTCTTGAAGTTGGTGATGGTATTGCACGGGTATACGGCTTATCCAAAGTACAGGCCGGTGAACTTGTGGAACTACCCGATTCTATCGACCGGGATGGAAATCCCGTTCGTGGTATGGTACTTAACCTCGAAGAGGATAATGTAGGTATCGTGCTTTTTGGATCGTCCAACATTGTTGAGGAGGGCCATACTGTTAAACGAACGAAAAGTATTGCATCTTTACAGGTTGGTGAAGGGCTTCTGGGAAGAGTGATCGATCCTTTGGGCCGTCCCATCGATGGTAAAGGTGATATCGCCGGGGATACAATTGAACTCCCTCTGGAACGTAAAGCGCCCGGAGTTATTTACCGGCAACCTGTGGGAGAGCCTCTCCAGACCGGTATAAAGCCGATTGATGCACTTATCCCAATAGGCCGCGGACAACGGGAACTTATTATTGGTGACCGACAGACCGGAAAAACCGCTATCGCGATTGATACTATCATCAATCAAAAAAATACACAGGATTCTGATAAACCTGTATTTTGTATCTATGTGGTTGTGGGTCAGAAAGGGTCTACGGTAGCTTCTATCGTAAACACGCTGAAGGAGAATGATGCGCTTGATTATTCTATAGTTGTATCGGCTCCCGCCAGTTCATCAGCACCAATGCGCTATATTGCCCCTTTTGCAGGTGCAGCAATTGGTGAATATTTCAGGGATACAGGACGCCATGCGCTTGTGATTTATGACGATCTTTCGAAACAGGCTGTAGCCTACCGTGAACTCTCACTGCTGCTGAGAAGGCCACCGGGACGGGAAGCGTACCCGGGTGATGTTTTCTATCTGCATAGCCGCCTGCTGGAACGTGCAGCAAAAATCATTGATAATGATGATGTGGCAAGGCAGATGAACAATATACCTGAACAGCTTTTACCAATGGTAAAAGGCGGCGGATCATTAACGGCACTGCCTGTTATTGAAACACAGGCTGGTGATGTATCTGCTTATATTCCTACTAATGTAATTTCTATTACAGACGGACAGATATTCCTTGACACAGATCTTTTTAACTCAGGAATTCGTCCTGCGATTGATGTTGGTATTTCAGTTTCCCGTGTAGGTGGTTCTGCGCAGGTAAAATCGATGAAAAAATTATCTGGTACGCTTAAACTGGATCTGGCACAGTATCGCGAGCTTGAAGCATTTTCTAAATTCGGCAGTGACCTTGACGCAGCAACACAGAGACAGCTCAAACGCGGGGAGCGCACCGTTGAGATTATGAAGCAGGGCGAGTATCAGCCACTCTCTGTTGATAAGCAGATAGCACTTCTTAAAGTGAATAATGAAGGCCTGCTTGACCAGCTCGCTGTAAACCAAATTGGTGAATTTGAAGAGATGTTCCTCGAAACGGTAGGTGCGAAATACTCAAAAGAGATGAGTAATCTTGCAGACTCGGGAGTGCTCGACGACTCGTTTGGAGACAATCTCATTGAAACTGCGAAAAGCACGATAGATCAAATTTTAGCAACATCTGAGGCGTAATCGATGGCTAACCTTCGTGACATACGAACCCGTATATCATCCATAAAAAATACGCAGCAAATTACAAAGGCCATGAAAATGGTGGCTGCAGCAAAATTGCGAAAGGCACAGCAAAAAATGCAGCAGACACGCCCTTATGCAAAAAAAATGGGCAGTGTTGTTTCAAGGCTTGTTGAGAATAGCGACGTGGATAATGTTTTGCTGCGGCAGCCTGAAGAGGTTAACAGGATTTGTCTGATAGTTGTGGGTTCGGACCGGGGGCTTTGCGGTGGATTTAATAATAATCTCTTTCGAAAAGTTGAGGATACCATACACAGTGATTATCAATCGTATCACGAGAACGGAATGCTTGATATTATTGCTGTTGGAAGAAAAGCCAATGCTTACTTTCCGAAGAGAAAGTATAATGTTGTTAAAGGGTTTCCCGGATTTTTTGATGATGTTAATTACGACGATACTTCATCAATTATGCAGGAAGTAACTGAAAAATTTGTATCTGGATTTTACGATAAAGTACTCGTTGCCTTTAACGAATTTAAAACGGTTATCAGCCAAAACAGACTTGTTGAAACAGTACTACCCATTGCATTGTCTGAAATAGATTCTGAAGATGGTAAACAATCTGGTGTAATAACAGACTATATTTACGAACCGGATGTTACTGCTATACTTAACAAAATACTTCCGGTACACGTAAACATGCAGTTATGGCGGGCAGTATTAGACTCTAATGCTTCAGAACAGGGGGCCCGAATGGCAGCCATGGACAACGCAACGGAAAATGCAAAAGAGCTTGAAGAAGAGCTGCAGCTTAAATACAATCAGGCTCGTCAGAGCGCAATTACTACGGAAATATCCGAAATTGTTTCCGGTGCAGCTGCGCTGGAGGATCAATAAGGAAATATTCTGTGTAACCTCAATAAAAATTTCTTAACTTATGTTTCTGTAAACTTTTATTGATTTTACCGTTATATAAATATTTCTTTTTGCTTGTTTTTTTGGAGGGATGGCAGAGTGGTCCCGCGAAGCGATCCCTTTGGGAGAATGCGGCGGTCTTGCCCCAAAGGGATCCCTTCGGGAAAAACCGTTGAGTCTTCATAGACCTGTTTTGATTTAATGAAAAATACATGTATACCGTGTACATATTGAGAAGTGAAAAACATGGAAGAAACTATTACGGACATACGAATGATCTTTCATCACGACTCAAAAAACATAATACCGGTAAAGTAAGAAGCACAAAGGCATATAGACCATGGAAAGTAATCCACACTGAACAGTACAAGACAAAATCTGAGGCTTATAAAAGAGAAATGTTTTTTAAAAGTATTGAAGGGTATAAGTTTTTAAAGAAAGAAGGTCTACTCTAACAAATATATTATTTATCTTGTTTTTTGGAGGGATGGCAGAGTGGTCCCGCGAAGCGATCCCTTTGGGAGAATGCGGCGGTCTTGCCCCAAAGGGATCCCTTCGGGAAAAACCGTTGAGTCTTCATAGACCTGTTTTGATTTAATGAAAAATACATGTATACCGTGTACATATTGAGAAGTGAAAAACATGGAAGAAACTATTACGGACATACGAATGATCTTTCATCACGACTCAAAAAACATAATACCGGTAAAGTAAGAAGCACAAAGGCATATAGACCATGGAAAGTAATCCACACTGAACAGTACAAGACAAAATCTGAGGCTTATAAAAGAGAAATGTTTTTTAAAAGTATTGAAGGGTATAAGTTTTTAAAGAAAGAAGGTCTCGTTTAATAAGTTTAATTTTTATATTTACTAATCTTGGAGGGATGGCAGAGTGGTCGAATGCGGCGGTCTTGAAAACCGTTGAGGCTTCACGGTCTCCGGGGGTTCGAATCCCTCTCCCTCCGCTTTTAAAAGCCTCAACATGTGTTGAGGCTTTTTTTTTAAATAAAGTTTCGTATTTATCGTTGCAATAATGTCCGTTTCAATGCATACAGAATCTGATGTCATTTAAAGTATTTTTATCACGATCCGCAACTATTACACTTCTGTGTTTATCTGCTCTGCAGCCAGCCCTCAGTCAGGACACTTTAACCGTAAATCTGCAGGAATTTATAGAAAAGGGGATCTCTGCGTCGGGACAGGTTGCATACGAGAGGGGGGCAACTGACCTTGCTGAAAATCATGTAGATATGGCTAAAGCTCAGCGTTTGTTGCCAAATATTAATCTCAATTCACAGCATGGAGTGGTTCCCGGAGTTATCAGCCAGGTGCCGGGGTTATCTGAGGGGCAGTACTATCTGGATCCAAATCTTGAAAATGACTGGGAAGACTGGGCTGTATTTACCCGTGCAGAGCTGAATGCGGTGCAGCCGATCTATACCTGGGGGGCAATTAATAGTGCGGTTAAAGCTGCAGAAGAGGGTGCTAAAGCTGCTGAATTTCAGTTTGAAGCTGTAAATGCCGAAGCTGAATTCCAGTTATTTGAACTGTACTACAGCTATTTACTGGCAATTGAAATCACAAGAATTCTGGATGATGCAAACAGCCAGCTCGAAAAGGTTGAAGAAACACTTCAGGAAATGCGTGAGGAGGGAAACTCCGATTTTGAAGAGGCCGATATTTTTAAGCTGGACATATTTAAAACAGAATTTCAAACTCAGCGGGTTGAAGTGCAGCAAAGCCTCGATTTTGTAAAACGAATGTGGAACTACGCTTTACAGTCAGCTCAGGGAGTTACATATGTGCCTGAGGAACAATTTCTGGATCCGCTTCCCTATGTAATTGAGGAGTATTCCTTCTACGAGAACAGTGCGGTTCAATCCAGGTCTGAACTCAGAGGAGTAGAAGCAGGTATTGAAGCCCTGAAGAGCAGTGTTGATGCAACTAAAGCTCAGCAGTATCCCTTGTTGTTTCTTGGTATAAACGGCAGTTTTGCCCACACCCCCAACAGGCCGAGGCAAACGAACCCGTTCATAATTAACAATACGAATTATGCATCTGCCGGGGTTGGCTTCGGAATAAGGCAGAATTTAAATTTCCAATCTTTGCGGAACCGTGTAGAACGAACAGAAATAGAATATCAGCGGGTAAATGATCTCCATAAAGCGGTTACAGACGGCATAGTTTTAGAGACTAATGAGAAATATCGCGAAGCGGTTATCGCAGATTCAAAGCTAAATCAAACAGAAGAAGCATTGAAAATAGCCCGGAACTGGGTACGAAACGAACAATTAAATTACGATCTTGGTTTTGGAGATGTAGAAAACCTGCTCGACGCAGTTCAAAAAGAATTAGAATTACGTTTAAACGTGAAACAAAACACCTTCGATGTGAATAAGAAGGTTGCAGCGCTTTACAAAGCGAGCGGGATTTCGGTTTTGCAATTGTACACGAACGAATAATCTATTATGAGAAATATTTTAACTTTTTTAATTCTGACAACTATTCTCTCTGTATCTGTCTTTGCTCAGGACGGATCTGAAGAAATTAAACAGATGCTTGAAAGCAGGGATAGTGAAATTAAAGAGCTTCTGGGACCGTCTGGAAATGACTTTAGCCAGGATCAAAGAGACCAGCTAAAGGACATTATCAATGGCGTTATTTATTACCCTGCAATGGCAGAAGTTGCCCTGGGAGATACATACACGGAAATAGAAGAAGAGACCAGGGAAGAATTTGTCGATCTGTTTGCAACGATGATACGGGACAATTCGCTGAACAGACTGGACATTTACAGAGCTGATGTTGTTTATAAGGATATCTCTGTTAACGGAGACTCAGCTACCGTAAATACAACGGCACAGCTCGATGACGTACGAACATCCGTTGATTATAAAATGGAAATTATTAACGACGAATGGCGAATTACAGACATGTCTATAGACGATGTTTCTACAGCAGAATCGTATAACCGACAGTTTGAAAGCATCATCAGAAAACGGGGGTTTGATGCACTTTTAGAGAGCCTCAGAAGGCGTGCTGCAAGAACATAGTGCCTGTTATAAACCAAACTCATCTACTATTCTGCAATATTACAGACCGAAATTTTACAATATACTTCTGCAGAGGTATTTACAACGCTATATCAGCCGGATATACTGTAGTTTTAGGTGTTCGATTAGTTTCTTATGTTTGATGCATTTGAGATCTACTAAGACGGACACTGTATGAAAATATTGATCTACGCCACAACGTTTGGTGCAGACTTGCTGAGTTTTACAAAATTTATTTCTGATTATAAAAATGCAGAAGTAAAAGTTTTGATGAGCGGTGTAAATCAATTCATGAGAGAAGGCATCTCCGACTACTGGGACCTTGATGTGGAGCTTCATGAAACGAATAAGATTAACATGATTCGGGGGATAAAGGGGTTCAGCCCTGATATTACCATCATGGACAACAATATTCCTCTTCGAAAACTGAGCCCCAAAGCATTAATATTGTGGCACGGTTATGGATGGAAAGGGCCGAATGATGAAGAGGAATTTAAGTGGCTCCATCGGAATCTGAAAGTAACCTGGGGCAGTATGAAAGAGCCCAACGATGATATTAAATGGCAGTGTTTTGGACCTGTTGACTATGAACACCGAACCAAAATAAGCGGCTTTCACAAAGAGAACTGTCTTATATTAGGCTCCGCCAGCCACGACTATCTGCAGGAAGATGTGCCGAAAAAAGACCTTCAGCCATACTACCCTTTCGATGTTGAAAACAGAAAAACCATACTTATTGCGCCCACCTGGCACTATGGTGAAGTGTTCTCACACTGGGGCGATGATAAATCACTCTTTAACAAGCTTATTTCCGGTCTTAAAGAAAAGAATGTAAATGTTATACTGAGATTGCACGATTCCTTCAGGTTTGAAGAATCATATCTTAACTTTTTACACACACTGGAAAGAAAGTACAGTAACGTTTGTCTGAAATTCAAAAATCATCATCCTGATAACTTTTTGGATCTACAGGTATCAGACCTGCTGGTTACAAATTTTAGCAGTATTGCGAATCTTTTTTATGCAACACATCGCCCTACAGTTCATATTTATCCTGTGAAAAGCGAGGATGAATCATTCATGTGGCTCAACAAGACCGTTTTCGGAATAAGAAAGAGAAAAGTTGATTCCGTGAAATTTATATGGAAATATCCGCCTGAAGACAATGGAGGCACACTCGCAAAGAATTTCGAGGAGATGGTAGACCAGATAATGAACGGCCTCGCTAATCCTGATTGTTGCAGGCAGAAAGCTCAGCAATACCTTGATAAACATATGCTGGGTGCCGACAAAAAAAACTGTGAACGCATATGGAATAGTGTTGAAAATTTAGTTTCAGACGGTAAATAATGTTGCCGTAAATGAACAGAAAAGTTGATGGATGAATTGAATATCACAAAAAAGGATCTTAAACAGACATCTGATAACGTCTTTTTTATTGTGGGAACCAGCAGGTCAGGTTCTACACTTCTTCAAAGCATGTTAAATTCCCATAGTGGAATTACAATTCCCCCCGAAACACATTACTTCTACTCTTGCAAAAAAGTAAATAACAAGCACTGCAATGCGAATTGTGAAAAGCGCTTCAGAAATGAACTGATTGAATTTTGGTGCAGAAAAAAGACAAGAATCGCTGATCTTCAACTTTGTGAAAACAGACTGAAAGTATTTGCAGCTGATTTAGGGTTGCATGAACCCTGTGATTTATACAACCTTTATCTTACGTTATACAGGAAAAAACGGGGAAAACAGATTGTAGGCGAGAAAACGCCAAAGCATATCTTATTTACCAGTGATATTTTTAAAGCTTTTCCGAAAGTCAAAATTATATCGCTATTTCGAGACCCGCGAGCAGTTGCCCATTCCGAAAAATGCGTGCAGTTTGGCTCACCTTCTGTATTTGTCACGAGTAAACGGTGGCGTAAGTATGTAAAAACGCATCATAAATTAAACAACCGTCTTTCTGTAGATCAATACATGAGTCTTCGCTACTGCGACCTTGTCGAAAACACGCAATCTGAACTCGAAAAGCTATGCAAATTCTTAGGGGTAGATTTCAATGAAAGTATGCTTAAATTTTATAAAAGAGAGGAAAAGGGATTTCCCGATCAGGAAAAGTCCTGGAAGAACGAAACGTTCGAACCACTGAAAAAGAATAAAAATATTGAGTGGAAATCCGAGCTTTCCCAGCAAGAAATTGCAATTATTGAAGCGACTGCGGGAAGGTATCTTGGGTCGATACAATACAAAAACAGAACCAGATTTCTGTCTCTGATAAAATGCCTTCCGTTCTTTATATTTGATTATGGCAAGTCGGTGCAGGCTACAATTCTTGGGACCAGAAAAGAGAACTACGTAAGTCTCTAAAAACGCTGATCAGCCTTGGTTCTTCAGACGGGTGATTAAAGAAAGATTAATTAACTGTTATCATAACATGACCAATTTCTTTATCTTCACGGTGAAAAAACATAAAAAAAATTAACGCTGTAAATCAATAGTACATGTCAGAAAATACGAAGAAGAACGCCCCTGAAGGGAAATTATTAGTGCTTACTCCCGGAATGGGTGCAGTGGCAACCACCTTTATTGCTGGTGTAGAATCTATAAGAAAAGGGTTGTCGAAGCCTATTGGTTCATTGACGCAGATGCAAACCATTCGTCTTGGAGCAAGATCTGAAAATCGAAATCCTTTGATTAAAGACTTTTTGCCTCTTGCCGGTCTTGAAGATCTCACCTTTGGCGGATGGGATGTAAAGCCCGATAATGTTTATGATGCATGTGTTCATGCAAGTGTGCTAAAGCAGCAGGATATTGATCCTATTGCAGATTTTCTGAAAGGGATTAAGCCTATGTCAGCGGCATTTCAGCAGGAATACGTAAAAAAACTTGATGGGCCGAATGTAAAGGAATTTACCACCAAAATGGATCTTGCCGATCAGCTTCGGGAAGACATTCGGAATAAAATAAAAGAAACCGGTGCCTCACGTGCCGTGATGGTGTGGTGTGGTTCTACGGAAGTGTATCAGTCACCCTCAGCGTGCCATATGTCTGTTGAGGCTTTTGAAGAAGGATTAAGAAACAGTGATAAAGCCATTGCTCCATCTCAGATCTATGCTTATGCGGCGATTATGGAGGGTGTTCCATACGCAAACGGGGCACCAAATCTTTCTGCGGATAATCCCGCTTTAACAAATCTGGCAGTGGAAAAAGGAGTCCCCATTGCCGGTAAGGATTTCAAAACCGGTCAAACATTAATGAAAACCATTCTGGCTCCCGGCCTAAAAACCCGTATGCTTGGTATCAGGGGCTGGTTTTCAACCAATATTCTGGGCAACAGAGACGGTGAAGTGCTCGACGATCCTGAAAGTTTCCGATCAAAAGAGGTAACCAAGTCTGGCGTATTGGACACTATTTTACAGCCAGAAACTTACAAAGAACTCTACCAGGACCTCTACCATAAAGTAAGAATTAATTATTATCCGCCCAGGGGCGATGAAAAAGAGGGATGGGACAACATCGATATTTTTGGCTGGATGAGCTACCCAATGCAGATTAAAGTCGACTTTTTATGCCGCGACTCTATTCTTGCAGCACCCATTGTTCTGGACCTGGCCCTGTTTCTGGACCTTGCTAAAAGAGGGGGCAGAAGTGGAATTCAGGAGTGGCTGAGTTTCTATTTTAAAGGGCCTCAGGTTGAGGACGGACATGTACAGGAGCACGATATCTTTATTCAGCATTTCAGACTGAAAAATACGCTCAGGGTATTGGGTGGTGAAGAACCTGTAACTCACCTCTCAGAAAATTTTGAAGCAGATACATACAAATAGCTCTTCATGGCCAGTCATACTTATCAAAATAGAGTTGGTGTAATACTCGCCGCCGGATTTGGCTCGAGGCTTGCAGGCACAGATTCCGAGACAGATTTAAAACCACTTACAAATGTAAATGGCAAACCGTTGATATTCAGAACGATCCGGAGCCTGAAGAAAGCTGGCTGCACAAAAGTTGTTATCGTGCTTGGGTACGGCTTTGATGAGATCAAGAAGGAGATTCTCGATTCTTATACGGGTGATTTGCCTGTTATATTTACTAAAAACGAGAAGTTTAAACTTAGTAATGGTATTTCTGTACTGGCTGCAAGGGAACATGTGGGAAAGAGCCAGTTTATTCTCACAATGGCAGATCATATTCTTTCTGATGAAATGATGCTGCTTGCTAAAGAACATAACCCTGTTGAAGGCGGTGCCACTCTGCTTGTAGATCATAAAATTGAAGAAATTTTTGATATGGATGACGCCACAAAAGTATTATCTGTTGACGGCCGGATTACTTCAATTGGCAAGCAGATTACAAATTACAACTGTGTGGATACAGGAGTTTTTGTCTGTACAACCGGACTCATGGATGAAATAAAACAGGTATATGATGCCGAGGGAGATGCTTCGCTGTCGGATGGCGTTCAGGCACTTGCAATCACCGGGAAAATGCGCACGCTTGACATCGGGGATGCCTACTGGCAGGATGTGGATACCCCGGAAATGCTTGGTCATGCAGAAGAAATTCTCAGAGAACAGGCAGCATCAGCAGAAGTTACCTGAACAAAAAAAACGTGTAGCGGGCATCCAATATATTACAAGCTTTCTTTATCGGAGTGCCATAGAGTGTTTTTCATTTCTTAATAGATTGGTTTATCTGTATGAGGTATTCTTTTTTATCTTACTGAGCCTGAGCGGTAAACAGGTATTCACTGAACATGAAAAATTCCACTGATGGACCAGCGTTACGTATCGTTTAACAAAAACCACAGAGAGGGTTATGTATATAATTCTTACGGGTCCGGGCTCTATCTAAAGCATGTGGTATCAAGTGTATTAACCCTCAGAAGATATGACAGGGAGAGGCCGGTGGCTATTTATTGCTGCAGTGAACACAAAGAACTCATTGAAAAATTCAAACTTACGCCTCTCTTTTCACAGATTCATATACTGCCGAAAGAAAACCGATCCATACCGGGTTTTAAGCATAATCTGGAGAGATTTATGCCTTTTAACCGAAACCTTTTCCTCGACAGCGATATTGTTTGGTGCAGAGACCCGAATCCGCTCTGGACTAAATTGAGTACGTTTGAATACACAATTACCGGCACTCAAATCGCAGATATTTTTTTTGGCGGCCATAAAGGAGTGGCAGTTTTGTCAGATGTACTGTTTCAGAGAAGAAAAAAGACACTGCAAAAATTTGGTTTGTCATACCTGAGCCGAGTGCAGGCGGGAATGATCTATGCATCAGACAAACAGCTGACAAAAAGAGTTTCTGATGCAGCAAAAGAGTATTTCGGCCAAAAAGAGAAAACACATTTTGTTAGCCGTAAAACCGAAAAAGGCAGGGAAGATGAAAGCTGCGAGTGGAGTCTTGCCATGGCAATGTCTGCCCTAAATCTGCAGGTTTTTAACTGGCTGAACGGTTTTGAAAGCCCCCAGCTCGACTACATATCTGATTATACCAGCCACGATAAGGATTTTAATAAAGTTAGCTGCCTCTATTACAGCAACCGGTTTGTTTATGACCTGAAGGGAATCAGAAAACCGCTGATCAGAAAGGTGCTGGTAAAATTTCTTTCGCTTTTACCCGGGAAAGGCGATCATTTCTATGTTACACCCTACTGTCTGCATTTTGGATGGCTGAAGGAAAAAAAAGTTTTGAACCGATTTTCTGAAAAAAGCTGGAATAAACTAACCGCTTCTTAACCGGTTACTTTACATGTACCCGATGGCAAAAAATTATGTCGATGAATTCTGTTTTGATGATATCTCCCTACTTTGTTCCGCGACGGCGCGTGGGAGCACTCAGAACATTTAAATTCGCCATACATCTTAAAGAATTTGGGTATGAACCGGTAATACTCACCATTAAAGATTCTATGTCTCTGGCAAGCCCGGCCGAAAAAAAACTACTCAGCAAACTAAAAATTATTGAGCTATCAACGCCGGTAGACCGAACGAACCGGCCAAAAGAAGAGATCCATGCAGATAAAAAAAGAGGTATAGCTGCCGCCTGGATCGACAGACATACACCCTCCGACACGTGGATTTACTTCTATCTCTATCACTATGCGAGAGTATTAAGATATGCCAAAAAGGTAAAACCGAATGTTATCTGGGCTACAGGTGATCCCTGGTCTTCTTTGGTTACCGGAAGTATGCTTGCAAAAAAGCTCAGGGTACCGTTTGTGAGCGATTTCAGAGATCCCTGGACGCGATCAGGAATTTCGCTCAGGGACCGGTCGGCCTTCGCACATTACTGGGATAAGAAGCTGGAGAGCAGGGTTCTTAAAAACTCATCAAAAGTGGTGTTTACCTCAATATCTGCCGAAAAGGATTACACGCAGTATTTCGGGCTGCCTAAGGATAAGACAAGCGTAATTTATAACTCTTACAATGACCAGGTTGACTCAAAGAACCACATTAGAGATAACCGGAAGGTTGTCTTTCAGCCAGAAGACTTAAACATGGTTTTTTATGGAACATTCAGACGTCTTAGTCCGATTTCACCCGCTGCCGACCTGTTATCTGAATTTAGAAATGAGTCTCAGGAACTGTATAAAAAAATAAAAATTCACAGCTTCGGAATACCGGATTCAGAACAGATGGCGTATGCTGAAAAGAGGGGAGTAGAGGACCGGTTCATTTTCCATCAGAAAGTAAAACCTGAAGAGGGGGAGGATATCCTGAAGCAGTCAGATATCCTGCTGCTCAGCACACATCCGGAACGCCAGAATATTGTGCCGGCGAAGTTGTGGGATTATCTGAATACGGATGTGCCGATTTTGTCTGTTTTGGCAAATCCTGAAGTGGGAAATATTATCGGGGAAACAAATTCGGGTGCCCATTTTCATCCGGATAACTCTCAAAAAGCAGCAAAATGGCTGGTTGAATATGCCCTTAAAAAACAAAAGCAAGGAATCGAATTGCTTCGGAGAGCACCGTTAACCGGGCCTCAAAAAGAGAATATAACATCGCAGGCCAAGGCCAGGCAACTGGCTGCAATTTTCGACGAAATAACTGCAGATGACTAAACCCCGGAATAGCTTAACAAATAAAACGGGGGTAGTGGTTTTCGCAAGAATCATTACCACTGTGGTCGACCTGGCGATTGTTATTGCGACGATAAAACTGCTTTCAAAAACGGACTTCGCTATTATCGGCTACCTGCTGATGATCCACGAAGTAGCCAGAAATATTGCTACACTTGGGTTTCCCGAAAGCGTATTTTTTTATTTTGAACGTGTATCTGGCAGTGCCAGACGGGGATTTGTGCTCCAGACGGCACTCATTTTACTGGCTACGGCCCTGTTTTCCGGAGTCCTGGTTTATCTGATAAGTTTTGCGATCCCCGCGTTACTGCCAGACTGGGACCCTGTAGCTGTAGGTCAGGTTCAAGATCTGATGCCATTTATGGCCGTTGTTGTGCTTTTTGAAATACCAACCTGGCCAACTACGAATGTGCTTCTTGCCGCCGATAAACAGACCCAGGCCGCTTGGTATGAGATGCTCACCAGTGCACTCATCTTCCTGTGTCTCGTTGGCCCGTTAACTCTTGGCTTTAGCCTGGACATTGCTGTGTACGGATTAATGGGTTATGCTGTAATACGTTTTTTAGGCTCATGGATATGGGTGCACAGTGTTCTGCCTCCGGGGAAACTGGCCGATTCTGACATTCCTGTAAAGAACCAGATCGATTTCTCGGTGCCGCTGGGGCTCTCTTCGCTGGTCAGTAAGCTGAATCGATACGCAGATAAATTTGTGGTTTCCATAATGCTCCCGGCCTCGGCGTATGCAGAATATACAATCGGGGCGCAGGAGGTGCCAATTATCCGGGTCATCCCTTTTGCAGTGGGTTCGGTTCTAATAAGCCGATATGTTGCTTTTCAGATCGAATCAAAAAAAGAGGAGCTTCTGGAACTTTGGTACAAGGGGATAAAGAAAGTAAGTTTACTGGTTGTACCGCTTACAATTGCAGTAATTATTGCAGCAACGGACCTGATTACGCTGATTGCCGAAACGGATAGAACAGATTACAGTAACGCAGTGCTGCCATTCCAGATATTTAATTTAATTGTTCTGCTGAGGGTTACCAATTATGGCTCTATTTTGCAGGCCTTTGGAGATACAAAAGGAGTATTGTACCTGAGCATGAACCTTGTAGCGGCTAATATAGTTCTCAGTATTCCGCTAACGTACTTTTACGGAATTACCGGTACAGCTTTGGGTACGCTGATTGCCAACGCCTACAACTGGGTGATAACACTAAGGCGAATTGGGGGGCATATGGAACTGCCGGCCTATAAAGTTCTGCCCTTTGGCTACTATGGGCGTGTTTTATTTCTCTCTGCGGTGATCGCTTTTCCCGTTTGGTACTTCAGGCTTCTCTTAATAAATAGTGAAAACAGCGTAGGCGGGCTGGTTTTTACTATGGGGATCTATCTTTTACTGTTTTATATTGCAGGATCCGCTTTTGGGATAATATCTGATGAGGACAGAAAACAGTTTAAAGAGTGGATTTCCATGAAGTTTCTGTCTTCCCGTGATCGCTGACCGTACAATTTTTAACTGGTTGACCTGTCATAAATACTCTCCACATCCGAAACCATTTTCTGCACATCATGAAGATTTTCGATGGTATTTCTGGCATTTTGCCGAATAGTGTCCAGTTCGTACCGGCCGTGCAGAATCATCCGAAGAGTTGAAGCAAGCACATCTATATCTCTTTCAGGAGTTAAAAATCCTGTTTTGGTATGCTCAATTACTTCCGGTATTGCGGCGTGCCTGGTAGAAACGACCGGAGTACCAAGAGCCATGGCTTCGAGAATTGTATTCGGTAAGCCTTCCATGTCGCCGTCAAAAGCAGTAACGCTGGGAGCTATAAAAAGCCCATGGGTTTTGTGAGCAGCAAGTATCGATTGAACCGGCTTAAATCCTTCAAAATAAACGTGCGACTGCAGGTTGAGCTCTCTGTTCAGGTTTTTCAGTTTTGGCATCAGCGGTCCGTCACCAAAAATTGTGATTGTAAAATCTTCAGCCTTGTCTGCGAGGACTTTTGCAGCTCTGAGAACAATTTCGAACCCTTTTTTTTCAACCATCCGGCCTGCCATCATCCAACGGTTCCCGGGGGGATTTATCTCTTTAAAGCTTAGTTTTGATAAATCCATGCCAAAGCGTGCGATATCAATTTTTGAGCCCGGGAACCCTAAATTTAATAGCTGGTCTTTCATAAATTCAGATGCCGCTATGAACCTTGCTCCGCTTGCTGCCATACATTTGTAGCGTTTTTTCCAGAAGAGCTCATCGGGGAGCCTCGATACATCTGAGCCGTAAAAACTAACCACCAGTGGAATGTTCAGGGTTTCAGTTATTTGAAGCAGTTTATATCCATCGTATCCGAAATGGGCGTGTATAAGATCTGGCTTTTGTTCTTTTATGATGCGTTCATAAAACGGAAGTGAGAGATTCAGATGAAAGGCTGCCTTATTGATCCATTTATCTATTCCCGATTTAGGGGCATCAAAAACCTGTATATGATCTGTGAAATGAAGTTTTTTATAGCAAAGTGCTTCCGGCTTGTATCGTTTGTGATTGGAAATAAGCCGGTGAATGAACGTCTCCGATGGATTTAGAAAGTTGGTTTTGTAATGCAGTACGGATTTCATTCAGGAAATTGGCAGCAGGGAATCTTCATTTCTGTTTGTAGGTGAAAGATAATAAATTGTTGGCCAACGAGAGCAGCGATACTGTTACTCACTATTGGTGCAGAATACGCAACAAACGGAAAAATAAGAATACGATGTGCAGTTTATGATAATAACAGAAGATGGCTAAAAACAGAGTAAAAAAGCTTTTTATAGTGGTGATGATTTTTTTGCCATTGCAGTATATGGTGGTTGGGATTGTGGGGTTTCTGGATGCAGAACCATGGCCCGCATTTGTTTTTCCGGGATTTAAGAGTGTCCCCGTTTTTGAAGGTGCATTCGAAACGGAGCAAAAGGTTTTTAAACTCGTTCCCGTTTCAAACCAGGAAGGTGTAATCTCTCAAACTCCTGCTGAAGTATTTCCTGAAATGCCTGTATCGCAATTGTCAGGGTTTATGAGGCAAAACTTCTCTGACGGGCGGGATTTTATCTCAATTTCCAATGAAGGTAAAAAGTGGCTGTTAAACCGGGCTCAAGGTTCGGCTGGTGTAGAAATTAGGGTGATCTCTCTGAGGACGCTAAAGGAGTACCGAAGATTTGAAGATGGAAGCATGATCCTGGATTCCACAGCTATTATCCAAGAGCAGGTAATTATAGGGGGTGAGTGATGAAGCAAAGTTCTTCATTCAACCGCTGGATTTTTCAATCTTATTCGGGAACACCCGGAGGCCTGGGTATTTTTAGAATAGTTTTTGCAGGTTTTCTGCTTTTTTTTCTGATTCCCGGAAACGGGACCGCGCACTTTGAGTTTTTATCATCCATGCCGGCAGATTATTTTAACCCGCCACCCGGCCCATTACGTCTTCTTGATGGCTATCCGCCGCTGCTCTTTTATCGAATTTTGAGGCTAACCATAATTCTCTCAGCAGTTGCGCTTCTGCTGGGATTTTTCACAAAAAAAGTTTCAATAATTACAGGAGTGGCGGTTCTGTTATTGCAGGGAGGGATATTTAGCGTTGGCAAGGTTAATCATGAAATTCTGATCGGTATGGTTCCCCTAATAATGGCATTCAGCAATTGGGGAGCAGCATATTCTGCTGATCAGTATGGAGGACAGGTATCAGACAGAAGTATTGAGACCTGGCCCATAACACTCCTCTCCCTGCTTCTTGGGTTTATGATGTTTACAGCAGGGTTCCCTAAAATACTTGGCGGTTGGCTTGACCCTGCCACGCAGGCGACACAGGGGCATTTGATAAACCAGTATTTTGAAAATGGCCGTCAGGCACTCCTTGCATCCGCAGCATTAAAAACAGATACACCACTATTTTGGGAACTGCTTGACTGGGCTACGGTTATTTTTGAAACAGGATTTCTGTTTGCTGTCTGGAAGCCCCGGTTTTTTAAAATGTTTGCAGCTGTCGCGGTGCTTTTTCATTTTTCAACAATGATGATTCTGAACATCGCCTTTTTACCCAATTTTGCGGTATACGCACTGTTTCTGAACTGGTCGGCGATCCACAACGGGATGAAGCGGTTTTTCAGCAAAGGGGGCAACGCCGAAAAATATATCTATGTAACGGTATCAGGGCTCACCGTTCTGCTATTCGGAATCCTCAAATGGATCAGCATTCAGGATATGGTGCTTAGAAACAGTGATCTGATGCTTCACGAAGTGGTTCTGGTAAGTTTTGCCTTGTTTATAGTGATTGTTATAATTTTCAGGCACTTTCTGAACCGGAATAAGACGGTTTTTTGAAAAGAGTGAATTTGAGCAACCAACCGGACACTTTTTCTGAATCAAGCCTGATTAACTTATACCAGGGATACCCTACAATGATCAGCTGCATTACAAATGCATCGAAACGGATGTTCATGGTAAGCGTAATTCCAAAGTGCATACCTATCAGCAGAGTAGTAGTGTAAGGACGCCATTTTTTAAACCAGAGAGTAAACCCTATGAGTTCTGTAAACCAGCCGATAAGCAATATTACAGATGCCGCCCAAACGTGATCAAGCGCGATCTGTTGCAAAAAATTGACTTCATATAAGCCGTCTCTTGACAGAATATCGATACTTTTTTCACTGATCCATAACCATAGATGCTCACCGTAAAACCAGTGAAACCCGGTGCCAATCAGTTTTGAAAAGAAAGCTGATGTGTACCCCAGGCCAATGAAGAATATTACTCCTCCAAAAACAAAGCGGGGAAAAAATTTACCGGCCGGATAAAAAACAGAACCCACAGCTAAAATCAGTACGCCAAGTCCAACCAGGTTCTGGCTGTGAGGTATTTCGCCCTGGGAGTATCGAATAACATATTGAAGATGGAAGAGCATCAGTACAATAAGGTAAAACCAGCGATTACCAATTCTGAAAAAAGCCGCCAGTACCATCACAGAGATAACAGCTGCGATAATTATTGCCAGGTAGTGCTCAAAGAAAAGAGATATATCAATATAGTTTGCCAGTCCAAGAGGGAGAACCACCTCTTCGTTGAACCTTTGCGTGTACAGTCCCCAGCTCCATGAGTAGAGAATCACATAAACAACAATAAAAAGTTCAAATAGTTTAAAATGCAGCATTTCTCCGGCTGTAACATCACGGCCGGGATCAAAAAGCTCATTTTTTAAACGATCTGTAAATTTCACGGGTCTGAATTAATCGGTGTTGTGAATGGGAATATTGGGATTTACACGTACGGTATCAGAATCAATAAGAAACATGGGGGTGATTGCAACCGAAACCGAATCGCCGTCCGTCAGTTTTCCTGAGGCTTTGGCAGCCATCACCATTCTGCCCTGAAGAACATTTTCAGGAAAAAGTTTTTTTAACGCAGATAGTCGGCCGGGGGTCCAGGTTTCAGTTTTTGAGATAAAATTCGAGTAATCAATTTGATCAACCCCCAGTTCTTTTACCGGTACTACATGCTGATCAATGGATTCGATAGATTTTTCAGACCAGATGTTGGTCGTATCATCCGGAGACACCTCGATAAGCAGTGCGCGATTCCATGTGTTGCCGGCCTGAGAAAACATTGGGTAGATACTAAATGGCCAAAACTCACCTTTATGAGAGGCTACAAGAACAGTGCTCAGTAAAAACAGCCAACCGATAAGCTTTAAACCACGAAATGCATCATTTTCATATTTCATAACAAAGATTTTACCGAAATTAATAAAATGACCGACACGTTTTTACAATCCTATGAGTTATAACTATTTATGATGGAGAAAATACTACCTCTTTCTTAATCCGGATAATGATATTGTACTCAATCTCTGTATTTTACAGCATTAAAATCAGAGCTCTGCTCTCATATCCGTTAGAATACGTAAATTTAGAAATTTATTTGCAGACAGACGTTTAAATTACATGCATAAAATTATAAAGTTTTTTGAGCCACTTGTTGAATATAATATTAAACATCCGTTTTGGGTTCTGTTTGTTTCCATAACAATAGCAGTAATAGCTGCTAGTTTTGCAGTTAATCTCAAGGTTGATACCGATATTGCCAATCTGCTGCCCGAAGACCACCCCAATGTGCAGGCTCTTGAGAAGCTCAAAAATGAAGTGGGTGGTGAAACAGAGATGAAGGTGGCCATTAAGTCGCCCGATTTTGAAGCCAATGTTGAGTTTGCAAATCAACTTGCAGAGGAGAGCCTGGAGCTTTACTACCCCAGAAATGGGTACAATTATTTTAGCCGTGCTGAATTCAGGCGCGATACGGATGTACTGAAGGATAACTCACTTTATCTGGCAACAGAACCGGAACTGCAGGATATTATACAGTTTTTACAGGATGAAATTGATGATGCCCGTGCCGAAGCCAACCCGTTTTTTGTAGATTTTGGAGACGAATTCGATGACGAAGAGCAGGATGAGGAGCAGGATATGGGGCAGTTCAGGGAGGCGTACGATAATTTGATTCCGCCCGAATATCCGGTAAGCGAAGACAGTTCACTTGTAATTCTTACCCTCTATCCAACCGGCCCTCAGAGCGATTTAACCTACCTGGAAGATCTCTTTGAGGAGTACGATGAGTTGATCTCGTCGCTGAATCCCCAGTCGTACCATCCCGAAATGGAGGTGCGATTCGGCGGGCGCCTTAAACGGCATCTGAACGAGTTTGAAAGCATTATGAATGATGTATTCAATAGCTTTTCCCTGGGGATTTCCAGTGTTTTAATTCTTGTGATGCTCTATTTCTGGATAAAAAAGTATATCAATTATCGAAGGGGCTCTGCAGGGCAAAGGAAGCACTCTCTGTTTGACCAGATCATTCGTATGCCTGTTCCTATTCTGATTATCGGGATTCCCCTGCTTATCAGTCTTACCTGGACATTTGGCATAACCTATTTCTATTTAGGTGTTCTGAATACGATGACGTCTGTGCTTTTTGTAATCCTTTTCGGATTGGGTATTGATTACGGCATACACTATTACGCAAGATATATTGAACTGCGTTCTTCGGGCCGCAGCGTGGATAAAAGTGTATGCGAAGCGTACATGAAATCCGGAACCGCTATTTTTGTTAGTGCATTAACCACGGCTTCGGCACTATTTGTACTTATGTTTGCCGACTTTAGGGGGTTTTCGGAATTTGGCTTTATTGCAGGACTGGGGATTATGCTTGCCCTTGTTTGCATGTTGTTTATTCTGCCGGCTCTGCTCGTTATTTTTGATCGCTGGAAATGGATCCTGCTGGTTAAGCGATCTGATGACTTTAAGTTCAAGAGCACCAAAAATAGATTCCCTTACTCCACAGCCGTGGTTTCGGCAAGTATATTGATAACGGTTATTGCCCTCGCTTTTGTTGGAGACATGCGTTTTGAGTACCAGTTCAGTAAACTTGAACCGGTTTTTGAAGAGTATGAAGAGTTCAAAGACTTTACAGCCGGTGTGGATGAAAATTCGCGTAGTAATCCCGCCTATATTATTGCAGACAATAATGAAGATGTGTTCGAAATCCTGGAGATTCTTCGTGAAAAAAAAGCGAATAATCCAGACACCATGATTGATGATGTGGAAGCCCTGCAGGAAAGGTTTCCACCCACAGAGGAGATGGCGAACCAAAAACTTGAATATCTTGCGGAGGTCCGGCAGCTTCTTCAAAATTCATTTTTAGTAAATCAGGATAACGAAACGCTTGATATTCTGAGGCGGGGTTCTCAAACCACAGAGCCGCTTGATAAAAACCGAATCCCCGATTTTCTGAAAAATCGATTTACAAACAGAGACGGGGAGATTGGGAAATTTGTAATTATCTACCCCGATCGCGGCCTTTCCGATGGCAGAAATTCGATAGCGTTCAAAAATGAAATCTCCGGCATTGAGCTGGATAATGGCAAGACATATTACGCGGCGAGTACATCAATCGTTGCGGCATCTATGTTGGAGCTAATGAGAAACGAAAGCCCCTATATGGTTGCGGGTACGCTGATCATTGTATTTATGTTTATACTTTTCTCTTTCGGAAACCTCCGCTGGTCTCTTATAGCACTCATTCCGCTTCTGATTGGACTGACCTGGCTGTTCGGGATTATGCTCATTTTTGGCCTTAAATTTAATTTCTATAACCTTGTAGTACTTCCGGCCATTCTTGGCATAGGATGTGATAACGGAATTCATCTTGCCCACAGATTTCGGGACGAAGGCAAAAAAAATATGACGGAAGTTCTGCGCAGTACAGGCCAGCATATCACTATAGGTTCCTTAACCACAATGATGGGATTTGCGGGTCTGCTCTTTACATCACACCCTGGATTGCAGTCTATAGGAATTATGGCAGTTATCGGCATTGGTATGACGTTGTTCACGGCACTCACAGTATTGCCGTCGCTTGTTCAGTTCATGGAAGACCGCAATTGGATTCACGATTAAATTTTCGTGATTATGCATCAGAGAAACAGCATGGTTTATACATAGTTAATCCGCTTATGATTACAAAAACGGAAGCGATTGTTCTTAAAACCGTGGATTTTAGTGAATCCAGCATTATTGCCACGCTGTTTACCAGAAAACACGGAACCATAGCGGTAATTGCAAAGGGAGCCAGGAAACCTAAAAACAAATTTTCTGCATACCTTGTTGTGGGGCAAGTGCTTGAGGTTGTTTATTATATGAAAGCCTCTCGCGGCGTTCAAACGCTTTCTGACGCTTCTTATCGCATAAAGCTGGATAATCTCCGGGTAGATATTGAAAAAATGGCGCTCACGATGACCACCATGGAGTTTACCCGCCAGGTTGTGCACGAGAATGAGGTGAATAGTGAGCTGTTCAACTTTCTTCTGAAATTGTTGAAATGGCTGAATGAGAAAGAGTCCGTATCAAAAATAATATTTCCCTATATACAGCTTCGCGTTCTGGAACTTGTGGGGATAGGTTTGCAGCCCGATGAAACAGTCTTGCAAAAAACCAGTAAAATAGGTTATATAAACATTGAAACAGGATTTCTTTCTGATGTATCTGAAGGTTCGCAAAGTGTAAAGCTCACTGAAGATCAGATGTTGTTTTTAAAAACCGCACTCACATCAAAAAGCTCCAATATTTTTGATATTAAAATGGCCGAAAATGAACTAAAAGACCTGATTGAATATTTAGACAGGTATATACGTTATCATATCGAAGGTGTAAAAACCCGTCGGTCTGACGCAATTTTTGATCAGCTATTAAACGGATTCTCATGACAAACAGAGACAAATTTCTTACCGGTACACTTTTGGTTCTCATCGGTATTATGGCAGGAATGATTCTGATGTTGTTTCGGCAGGGAACGGTTTCTTTTGATCTGGCCGAAGTTCAGGTTACAGAAGTAACGCGGAGTGATGGCCCTTTCTGGAGCGACAGCGATCTTGAAAAAATCGATGACAAGTTTCTGTTTAAAAGTGTTGCAAAATCCGTTACACCTTCCGTTGTATACATCGAAACAGTGATTTCGAATCGCAATCGTGAAGCCAGCAATGAACGTGATGGAGAAGATAACCCTATTTGGGATCGGTTTTTGCCGCCAAGGGCACGATCGGTGGGTTCAGGCATCCTGATTTCAAACGACGGATACATAATTACAAATAATCATGTAGTGGAAGATGCTGTCCGGGATGGAATTACGGTAACACTTGATGATAAAAGAACGTTTGATGCGCGTATTGTGGGCAGAGATCCAAGCACGGATTTAGCTGTTATAAAAATTGATGCAAACGGAGTGCCGGCGGCAATAATTGGAAATTCCAATGAAGTAGAAGTGGGTGAGTGGGTGCTTGCCATTGGAAATCCATTTAGGTTAAGATCTACAGTTACAGCGGGAATTGTAGGTGCATTGAGCCGGGATGTGCAGATCATTAACGACGAGTACAGAATCGAGAGCTTTATTCAAACTGATGCCGCCATTAACCGCGGGAACAGTGGTGGGGCACTCGTAAATACAAGCGGCGAGCTGATAGGGGTAAATACTGCGATTGCCACACAGAGCGGTTCTTACCAGGGATACGGCTTTGCCGTTCCAAGCAACCTGGCACTAAAAGTGGCTGAAGATTTGATAGAATTTGGCGAGGTTCGCCGGGGAATGATGGGTGTGAGCATCCAGACTGTAGATTCGAGGATAGCCCGCAGAATTGGACTTGATGAAATACGCGGAGTTGTAATAAGCGGAATAGGCAGCAACGGTGCTGCTGAAAAATCAGGCTTAAGACCCGATGATGTGATTTTAGCAGTGAACGGTGATACTGTGAACGAATCAAACCAGCTTCAGGAAAAAGTAGCCATGTTCAGGCCCAATGATGATGTAGATCTTGAAATATGGAGAGATGGTGTTACGCTCACGGCAACATTGAAACTTGAAGAGATGGTGAGAAGCGAACCGGTAGCTTCCAGAATAGAGAGTTTCGACGATGAGCCCGAAATGGATTCATGGAGTGAAATCCCTGAGTTTGGTGAAGAATCAGGTATAGCACAAAAAGAGTTTCCTGAAGCCGGATTTACACTGCGCGCACTTGCCAGTCCGGAAGATCCTCAAAAATCGAACATCTACATCATAGGTGTAGCCCCGCAGTCTGAAGCCTATGAGCGTGGAATTGAAGAGGGAGGTGAACTGCTGGAGCTGAATGGTGAGCCGGCTGATGATTTAGGCAAAGTTGAAAACGAGATTTTTGATTCACTTGAAAACAACAGATCTTTACTGTTGAAAATAATTACCGAAAACGGCATCATTGGAAATTACAAACTTTACTGATTCATTAATGAGAACTTTTTTAGCAGCATTTATCCTTCCTCTTCTTTTTTGGGGATGCTCCTCCGTTGAACAGGCCACCGAACAAGAGAGTGAAGATGAGGAGCCGGCAGAAGTCGATTCTGCTGTTCCCGGTTGGTACGATCCGCTTGAAATATCCGCTTCTGATTCTATGTATGTGCACGGTTTTGCACTCGCTACTGATGTGGATTCAAGCGAAGCCGTTGCACTGGCAGAAAACACAGCGCTTAACAATCTCCGGTATGAGATCGACCACATCGCCGAAAGAGCCAGGGCAATGCTGGCAGAAGATGAAAATTTATCTGCCTACTCTGAGGCTTCTTTTATTATTGATCTGCGGAATCTGGTTCGTGACTTACCCCTGACTGATGCAGATATGGATTTTGTAACGGATCGTTCTGACAATAACAGCTACCACGTGTATGCAAAAGCATCACTGCCGAAAAACACTCTTTGGAATATATTTTCAGGGCGTTTAAACGACAGTGATTTTCTGAACGCTATGGAATCATCATTTGAGTAATCAGGATAATGGTTCAAAACGCGACTGGAAAAACCGCAAATACTTTGGCTCATATATAAATTTTAGTCCGTTAATATCGGCTGCATTTTCCACAACAGCCTCAACAGATTCCGCAACAACATCCATGTGCGCCTGTGTGTACACCCTGCGGGGAATGGTTAAACGAACGAGCTCCAGTTTCGGGTAGTTATGCTTGCCTGTTTCAACATTTCTGCCGGCTGAAACAACACCGCGCTCCATAGCCCGAACCCCGGAGTCCATATAAATGGCAGCCGCCAGCGATTGTGCGGGAAGCTGATCCTGTGATAGATGAGGCAGGATTTTTTTTGCATCCAGGAAAATACCATGGCTCCCTACCGGTTTCACTATGGGGACATTCATATTTATGAGCCGCTCCCCAAGATACTGAACCTGGCCAACCCGTGCGCGAATGTGATCGTACTGAACGGACTCCTTAATTCCGATAGAAAGAGCCTCCATATCACGGCCGGCCATTCCTCCGTAGGTGTGAAGTCCTTCGTAAATCACAACCATGTTGCGGGCCCGGTCGAAGAGCTCCTCGTCGTTTACCGCCAGAAAACCGCCAATATTTACAAGAGCATCTTTTTTTGAACTCATGGTGGCACCGTCAGTCAGCGAACAGATCTCTTTTACAATCTCGCCTATGGTGTAATCTTCATAGCCGGGTTCACGCTCCTTTACGAAGAACGCATTTTCGGCAACCCGTGTCATATCATGAATGATTTTAATTCCATACTTATGCGTGAGTTCACGTACCTTTTTCAGATTCCCCAGAGAGATTGGCTGCCCGCCGGCCATATTTACTGTAGTGGAAATAGCCACATACGGAATATTTTCAGCTCCCTTATTTTTGATTAGATCTTCAAGCTTGTTCAGGTCAACATTGGCTTTGAATGGGTGTTCGTTAGCCGGGTCGTGCGCCTCATCAATAATTACATCCACAAAAGTGCCGCCTGCAAGCTCCTGATGAAGTTTTGTGGTGGTGAAATACATGTTCCCTGGAATGAAATCACCTTCATTAATAAGCAGCTGTGAAATAATGTGCTCTGCCGCCCGGCCCTGGTGCGTTGGCACAACATATTTATAGCCGTAATGTTCACGTACGGCATCTTCGAGGTGGTAAAAGTTGTTGCTCCCGGCGTAGGCTTCATCACCGAGCATAAGGCCGGCCCATTGCCGGTCGCTCATTGCGGAGGTTCCGCTATCTGTAAGCAGATCAATATACACGTCGGAGGATCTGAGCAGAAATGTGTTGTAGCCTGCTTCTATTATTGCCTTTTGGCGTTCATCGTGTTTTGATATTCGTACCGGCTCAACCATTTTTATTTTATAGGGTTCAGCCCATGATCTTCTCTTTTTTTTGGTCATAACAATAGTTTTATTAATGGATTAAAAAGTGAGGGGAGTGCAGCTGTTTCTTGAAATAGGCTGCAAAGTACTATTAAAAAATAATAACTATCGGAACGATGGGTAAGCGTGTGGTGTAATACAAATGTTACGTGAAATGAGATGTTGAATACTCAATTTCAATCGTAAATTTCTTTTATATGATAAAGTTATGCGGAGCATTTCCGAAAGTAGCATATTTTGCAGTTCTGGACAACAAATGATACCAAACGGTGAAACACATTTTCAGAAAAAAAACATAGATACGTTTTTCGCAGCTTTCCAAATCTCAAAATAAGTGATATCTTATAACGTAACTGACATATCTAAATAGAATATTAAACAAGAAGTTATTATCTGAACCCATTTAAAAGGTTAAGAAACAAAAGAGAAGTTTTTTACCAAAAATAAATGCCCAAAACTATAAATATTAATCAGAACAAATAATACAATGAAAACTATCAACAAACTGCTACTTGTTGTACTAATAGCATCTGTCACGTTTGCTGCACCTGTTATGTCTCAGGATACTGAAGAGCCAAACAGACTAAGTATAGGGTTGATGGGCGGAGTAACGCAGGGCCACATGAACATTGGTACAGAATATGATCCCACATTTGGTTTTAACCTTCGCTACGCAGCTAATCCTGCTCTAGCTGTTCAGGCTAATTTCCTGTTTGGTAAAATGACTACTGCTGAAGACGATGGATTCGATGGAAATGGCAACTATTTCGATCGATCTTTCGAAAACAGTTACTTCACTTCATCTGTAACTTCACAAGTCAATCTCCTGCGCATGCTCGGTTCCACTTCTGAAACTGTGAACCTCTATGCAAGTGTTGGATTGGGTCTTATTTTTAATGACGTTACAACCGAGTTGGGAAATACGACGCCGGATAACTGGACGGAATTTATTGGAGAAGATCATTCAGAACCAGCATTTTTCGGTACATTTGGTACGGGTCTGCGATTTAACCTGGCCAAACGTGTGGATCTTTTTGCACAGTATGATTTCAATATATCTAATTCAGATTTGATTGACGGACACAGAACACGTCCGGAGCTCGATATAGATAAGAACCGAAGAACACAGGATAGCTGGAGCAGTGTTACCGGTGGTTTGCAGATTAAGTTTGGAAGCAGCGACAAAGATGCCGACTGGCACACCTATCAGCCCTACACAGATCCTTCCGCAATCAACCGTCTTGAAAGCCAGATCGCTGAACTCGACCAGCGCGTCCGCGAAAATACCACTCGTAACGACGATCAGGACGACATGATTCAGGCCCTTCAGGACAGAATGGATGAAATGGATGAGAAAATTGATAATCTTGCCGTACTTGTTGCAGATCTCGATCGAGTAGATATTACAATCGACAATGATATACTATTTGCGTTTGACTCTTCCACAATCCGCGAAACAGCGAAACCAACACTGGCTAAAGTTGTGCGGGCACTCGCAAATAATCCCGAAAAAACCCTTTCAGTTACAGGACATACCGATAGCGTTGGTACTGAAGAGTACAACCAGGGGCTTTCTGAAAGACGTGCAGCCTCAGTTAAGCGTTATCTCGTGCAGTCTGGTATAGAGGAAGACAGGATTATGACATACGGCAGAGGCGAAACTCAGCCGCTGGTTCCGAACGATACGTCAGAAGCCAGAGCGATGAACAGAAGGGTTGAATTAGTTATAGAGTAAGAACTAAAACCACTTTTTTAAATTAAATTATTAAGGGATGTTGTTATTCAAGCAGCATCCCTTTTTTTATGAATCTGGTTTCGATTAAGTAAGATCTTATGAGAGCCATAAAGTTATCTCTTTGTTAAAGTTGGCTCATTTTTTGAACGCGAAGCAAATTTAGGGGTGGTTATGCCCCGGGGCATCCCTTTCGGGGAAGCAGCGTTATTTAGTTTCATTGGAACTGAAAACACAATACTATCACTCCCCGCCACTCTTTAAACAGGAGGATATCTTAGCCTGAGCTTCTTAAATTATGAATTACAGTGAGAGCTGAATTCCCGCAATAAACCACCTGCCCGGCATTGGGGCGCCGAGAATTTCCTGATATTTTTCGTCTGTCAGATTTAAAATTCTGGAATAGAACCGAACCCCATTATCGAACGGCAGAACGGAAAGTTTCAGATTAGTGATGAAGTAGGACTCCGGAACCGCTGCATTCACAATTTCGGCCGAATCTTCTGACCGAACCCTGTATGAAGAATCCGTGCTTAGCTGGAAAATTGAAGATGTAAAATTCAGTCCTGCAAGAAACTGATGGCTCGGATGATTCGCAATGTATCTGGATACGGTTTCCGCGTCGGAAGTTGTCTTGATGTAGGTGTAACCGGCATAAATTCGCAAAGAATGGCTGTGCTGGGAAAAAAGCTGAGAGTTTGCCATAACTTCAACTCCACGGGTTTTGGCATTTGCTATGTTTTGAGCATAAAAGTAGTCTTCTCCGGGCAGCAGATTATCGGCATTGGCAATTTCTGATGACGCCGCCAGGCTGTAGTCTATCAGATTATCAGACGTGCGTATAAAATATGTGGGAGAGATGCTGAACAGGGGAGTTGGTTTCCAGTCGAGGCCAACGTCAAAAGTGACCGATTCTTCCGGTTTCAAATCGGGATTGCCAATGTTGCGAAGCGGTGTAAGATCCGGGATTTCTGATGAAACAAACCTCTCGGTAAAATCACCGTTACGCACAGCCCGGCCAATAGAAGAGCGTATCGTCCACTCTTTTACACTATATGCTGCGCTGAACTGCGGAAGAAAACTTGCGGCTCCAACGGAGTGAAACTGCAGGCGTAAACTACCCGTGAGGCTGAGTCCGCTTTGCCAGCTTGCTGTACCAATGGTGTACAGGCCACCGCTCTCGTCACTGTGATCGCCCCGGTCTGTGCTGTTGATCGCCTTGTTTGTAAGCTGTCCGCCGGAAAGCAATTTTAGTGTTTTAAATCGATTTTTTTTGTCAGAAAAGGAGTATTGGTGAGAGAGGTTTGCAAAAAACAGGTCTGTGGCATGCTCATTTGCGGGGGATATATCTGAATTAAAATCAAAGATATCGTTTACCCGCCGGAACGAGGTATTAAGCTCCAGTCGATGGTTTTTATGATCAAAAGTAAGCGCTGCAAGCCCCCATCTGTTTTTAATGGTTTCGGTTGACTCATCAAAAATACTTCGGGTGTAAAAATAGCGGGCATTAAAATCTCTGTAGTCCGAACCACCTCTAACATACCAGGAAAGCTTATTGTTGATGCGGTGTGAAACTGCTGCAGAGAGTGCAGTTAATTCAAAAAAAGTATTGAAACTCTCCTGATCTGATACACCCTCAGCAAAACCCGGATTCGAAAATGTTTCCCCGTCACTGCGTGAATCCCGTGCAGAAAAGCTGAATCGCCAGCTGTTGTTTTGAAGCTCTGCAGAAGCATCAGCCATTGTAAGGCTGTTTTCACCAGCCGAAATGTCTGCAAAAGCGCGGGTAACGGTTTTGCCATCGGAGACTGATCGAATTTCACGCTCGAGGTACATTTTGGTTTTAATATGAACTACACCACCTACCGCATCGGCCCCAAAAGAGGTGCTTGCAGGTCCGCGAATCAACTCAATCTGGCCAATTTCCGCCATGGATACGGGAATATTGGCGTTGAAATGTCCTGTAAGCGGATCGTTTAAAGGCACATTATCAAGCATAAAGAGAACCTGAGAGTAGGTGCTTCCGCGAATTCCCACATCGGCCTGTACCCCAAATCCGCTTCGGCTGTTCATGTTAACGCCGGGTAAATTTCTGAGTAGCTCATCCACCGAAGTGGCAGGCATTCGCCGAATATCTTCCGAAGTTAGTACAGACACACTTTTTCCGCTCTCTGATATATCTGTGGTGATTCGGGATGCGGAAACGGAAATACTGTCGAGCTCTACAACAATTTGTGCCAAAGCAGATGATGAAAGAAAAACGAAAAAAAAGCTGAGGAGTACACTAAGAGAAAAAGTTTTCATACAACAAGTGGTTCTGTCAGGATGGATCATACGCCATCTGTTTATAAGTTTTATTATTAAATCAGGACACTAAAAGAATATTTAAACGAAAGATAAGTCAATAATTTTTTTAAATCGAAGTGACAGTTTCAGATGTTAAGATTTTTATCTGAGGGAAAACGAAAGGGCAGAAAGGGCTGTTTAATAGTAAAATTAAGTGCAGGCTTATGAAAGATTTGACAGAAGCAGAAAAGAGCAGAATTATTGAAATGGCGTGGGAAGATCGCACTCCGTTCGAAGCTGTAGAGCACCAATACGGCTTATCAGAAGAGGATGTAATTACCCTGATGCGTAAAGAGATGAAGCGCTCAAGTTTCAAGATGTGGCGTAAAAGGGTTAACGGACGCCAAACCAAGCACAAGTCCCTGCGAAAAGATGAGGTAAAAAGATTTACAAGTCCTCGCTAATCCGTTTTTTTTAATTCTTACGTCTCACTCAATTCCTGTCTATATTAAGCCACCATCAAAAAAAGAATTTATTAGTATTGGAATGACTTATCTATCGGTTGAAAACCTCAGTAAAAGCTACGGGGTGGATACTCTGTTTTCGGGGCTCACCTTTGGCATCAAAAAGGGAGATAAAACAGCGCTTGTAGCAGAAAACGGCACGGGCAAATCAACCCTTCTGCGGATTATCGCGGGTAAAGAAGCTCCTGATATGGGGGAGGTGATGACCCAGAACAATGTCAAAATCGGATTCCTGGAGCAGGAGCCCGCCCTTGACGATACAAAAACGATAAGGGAGTATATTTCCACCGGAAATTCGGAAATTGTATCCATTGTTCAGGAGTACGAAAAAGCTGTGCAGGCACAGGCCGAAAATTATAACGAGCAGACACAGCAGCAGTTCGAAAAAGCTTCGGAGGCCATGGAAGTGGCCAATGCATGGGATTTTGAACAGCGTATGGAAACCATTCTGGGAATTCTGCAAATTCATGATTTGGAACAGCCAGTGGCTACACTATCGGGTGGAGAGAGAAAAAGAGTAGCACTGGCATTTGTACTGCTCGACAGCCCCGACTTCCTTATTCTGGATGAGCCAACGAACCACCTTGATGTGGAGATGATCGAGTGGCTTGAAAACTACCTGATACAGAGCAAAGTGACACTCTTTATGGTAACTCACGACCGGTATTTTCTGGACCGGGTTTGCAATCACATTATCGAAATGGAAGACAGTAAACTCTACCATCACAAAGGAAATTATCAGTACTTTTTACAAAAACGGGCCGAGAGGGAAGAGATAGAGCAGACTCAGCTAAATAAAGCGAAACAGCTCTACAAAAAAGAGCTTGAGTGGATGCGCAGAGGGCCGAAGGCGCGAACTTCGAAATCGAAATCGCGGATTGATGATTTCTACGAAACTAAAGAAAAAGCCCACTCCCAGAAGGAGAGCAGCGAAATGCAGCTCGAAACCAGCATGGCGCGCATGGGGAAAAAAGTAGTTGAGGTAAAAAACGTATCAAAATCGTTTGATGACCTCATTATACTGGATTCATTTTCCTACTCGTTTAAACGGGGTGAACGCATAGGAGTTATTGGTAAGAACGGTGCCGGCAAAAGTACGTTTTTGAATATTTTAACAGGTAAAGAGCCCGTCGACAGTGGAGAAATTATTACCGGGGAAACGATTGTTTTCGGCCACTACAAACAAAAAGGGATTGAGATTGATGAAAGCGAGCGCGTAATTGATGTGATGAAAGGAATTGCGCGAGTGATAAAGCTTGCAGATGGAAGCGAGGTTTCTGCGTCACAGTTTCTTGAGCATTTTATGTTTACGGCGGATATGCAGTATACGCCGGTTCGAAAATTGAGCGGCGGTGAAAAACGCAGGCTCGGGCTAATGATGACTCTGATTAAAAACCCGAACTTTCTTATTCTCGATGAGCCCACCAACGATCTCGATTTAACAACCCTGCAAAAGCTGGAGGAGTTTCTGGAATCTTTTGGCGGCTGTTTGATCCTTGTTTCTCACGACAGGTTTTTTATGGACAAACTTGTGGATCACTACTTTGCTTTTGAGGGAGACGGGGTAATCCGGGATTTCCACGGAACCTATGAAGAGTACAGGGAGATGAGGGCTGAAGAGATTGCAGAGGAGAAAAAGATAAAAAGTGAATCAAAGCCTCAAAAAACATCAAAAAAAGAAAAAAAGAGAACTACAACCGGAAAATCTCTGAGTTTTATTGAACGTAAAGAGTTTAACAAACTTGAAAAGCAGATAGCAGCACTGGAAGTTGAAAAAGAGAAAATAGCCACAGAGCTTAACAACACCGGCATGGATTATGAGCTGCTTACCAAAAAAACGGCCCGTTTTGAAGAGCTTGAAGCCGAAATTGATGGAAAAACAATGAGGTGGCTCGAGCTCGCCCAGCGGGAAGAAGAGGGGTAATATTTCTCCTCACTTATTACGTAAAGGGTTTAGAAGTCCCCTTTTATAAGGAGAAGGGGGATGTTCACCTCCAGTTCTACCCAGGCAACCCGCGTTGTGTGGATTTTTAGTTTTTGCTGTTACAGTGTTTGGGTTTGATTTCATGGTTCATATTTGGTTCAACGCTCTTTACACCCCACCGCATTTCACTTACGTGTTGTTCGCTGCGCTCGGTACGCTTCGCGGGAATCGCCTGCGGCTCTTAGCCCCTTTTTAGGGGAGAATTTTCTGTTCTTTCTTCAGTTAACGGACTCGGTAACAGGGGGAATTACTGTTGAATAATTTTTATATCTAACTGAGATTATTAATTCTCTTCCTGAATCAGATCGTTCAGTTCATCTAAAAGTTCACCGTAGCGAACCCAGTCCCGCTCTTCAAGAGCATCGGCAATGTCGTTCCAAAGGGCCCTGATCTCATCCAGCTGTCCAATCATTTGCTGCTGTACGGTTTGATCTATCGCTGCCACCGGAGTTTCAGCTGATATGGGAGACGGCACACCGGGTGCAGTAGGCAGTATAAAATCGGCCCGGTCTCCAAACAGATCAAAAATTGCCTGTTCAATGGTTGGCTGCATAGCAATGTCGTCTCCAATAGCTACAATTACGCGCTGCAGCTGGGGAATCTCAACATCTTCGGCAAGCAGAAATACCGGCTCTATGTAGAGGAATGAATTTTCAATGGGGATAACCATCAGGTTTCCGCGAATAACCCGGGAGCCGCGCTGATCCCACAAAGCAATCTGCCTCGAAATTTCCGGGTCCTGATCAATCCTGGCCTCAATCTGTGCCGGCCCGTAAATGAGCCGCTCTTTGGGCAGTTTGTAAACCAACAGGTCACCATAGTTTTCAGGATCGGATTTAGCCGCCATCCAGGATATCATGTTGTCACGATTTTCGGGGGTCAGAGGGCTGATGAGCATAAACTCAAGCGTATCCTCACCCGGCAGTCGGGCAAGAACATAGTAGGGCTCCATGATGAGTTGTTGTCCGCCATATTTTTCATTTGGACGCGTCCACAGATCCTCCTGGTTATAAAAAACCTGGGGTCTGATCATGTGATAGCGGGAATAGGTTTCGAGCTGTATTTCGAACAGATCCTGTGGATAGCGGAAGTGCTTCTGCATATCGTTGGGAAGTTCGCTCTGCGGTTTAAACAGATCTGGAAAAATCTGCCGGTAAACATTCAGTACGGGATCTTCTTCATCAACCACGTAATAATCGACCGAACCGTTGTATGCATCAACCACCACTTTTACCGAATTCCTGATATAGTTGAACTGCCCGTTGTAACTCTGGGAATATGGGAAATAAGATGACGTGGTGTAGGCGTCTTGTATCCAGAACAGGCGGCCCTCACTCAGAACAAGGTAGGGATCACTGTCCAGCTCAAGAAACGGTGTGATTCTGTTGATGCGCTCCTGAATGCTCCTCCAGATTTGTAGCCTGCTGTCACTTTTAACCTGATCAGAAAGAAGAATATTAATGTCGTTCATCTCCCACGCAAACAGCAGTTTTTTAAAGAAATTACCCATTGGTATTCCGCCCGTCCCGTCGTAGTTAATATAGACATTTTCATCCCCGTCGGGGTAGTGCAGTTCCGGAATTCCTGTGTTTACCAAATAGTAGCCCGAGCTGTTTTCCCCGTAATAAATGGCTGGATTCGTTACCTGTAGGTCTTCGCTTTCGTAAACGGGCGGGAGGTTTCGAATAATAAGTGAAGGCTCTCCCTGTTCATTGGTTTCCGTTACGGGGCTCATCGTGAGTCCATAGCCGTGGGTGTACTGCATATGCCGGTTTACCCAGGTGTCTGACTGACTGGGGAGCTCCCGGGCAATCTCACGGGCCGCGAGCATCATCTGGGTAACATCGCCGTCAACGGTATAGCGATCGTTATCCACAGAGTAGAATTCGTAGTAGGATCGAATCTCCTGCAGCTGCTTGTAGGTGCCGATAAGCAGGCGCGGATCCCACAGCCGGATGTTATTGATTGCGTCCTGATTATTTCTGATATCTGAGATATCCAGCGTATCATCTGCCATATACTCAATTTCTTCCACATTATGAAGGTTGTAGGCGAGCCTCGTCATCGCGATATTATTTTCGAGATAGGGTGTTTCGGCCTGAAGCTCATTTGGAGTAACGCTGAACTGCTGTACCAAGCCTGGCAGGATACCACGTCCCAACACAAGCACAACAATTATACCGCCTGCAAGCAGGGGGACAAACTTCTTCAGGTTCACCCACCGGTTTATGAAAAAGACTCCGGCGAGAACTATGGATAGTGTAAAAAGTGCCCAAAGTGCCGGCAGTTCAATATTTACATCGGTATAGATAGCTCCGAAAACAATTCCGCCCGGTTTCAGCAGTAGTTCGTACCGGTCAAGATAAAAACCCCATGCAAGCAGAAGCATCCAGAGGCCAAGGTTTAAAAAGAGGTGATTCATTACGGCTGGCTTTGCTTCGAACCGGGTAATGGAGAACATGTTCAGCAGCCCCGTGAATATATAGCTGAGAACTAAAATAGCCACGGTAATAAACACTACGGATATCATTGATCCCTGCAGTACATCCCAGAAAGGCAGCTGAAAAAGATAAAACCCGATGTCCTTACCAAAAAGCGGATCAGTTTCTCCAAAACCAACGTCACTAATGAAACGGAGAGACTCGTCCCAGCGGATGTAGAAGCTGAGAGCGAACAGAAGAGCCATCACCAGCCCTGCGATTGTAAACGCTTGTTTTATGCGGTTTGATGTGAAATCTGCCTGAAAGTTCAGGTCAACGCCCTGTAATGGCCCCCCCTGCAGGTTCGCGTACTTCAAATGGCCTGCCAGGTAACGGAAATTAAGCGTAAAGTAGATTGCTGAGATAATGAACGCTCCCGCAATAAGAAGAAGCTGAGTACTTCTCAGCACCCAAAATACTGACGAGTAGCCAAGCTCACTGAGCCAGAGCCATTCAAATATAAAACCGGTTGAAACAGAAAGAAGTATGAGCGGAATCGCAATCAGTACAATTGTTTTAAGTAACTTTGGGGACATGATACAGGTGGATTATTAAATTTTTGCCTAAGTATGTAAAATACAACTTTAAGCAATGAAGCTCGACTGGTGTTTTTCCGTTCCGCTTCTGGTTGATGCAGGGTTTAAACCTCTCTATCTTTAAAGGCTAAACAGCTTTGTTATGAATGATGAAAAAGAATGCCCGTCGTGTGCTATGCCGGCGGATAAAAATGCAGAAACCTGCCCTATTTGTGGTTACGAATTTCCCCGGCAACCGCTTTCGCTCAAACTGGGCGTTTGGCTGCTGATTGTACTCATGCTGTTATGGATTTTCTTTTGAATTAATTAATCACTCAAAGTACTACAGCCCGGTTCCCGACAGAAAAATAGTCTGACTATCAAACAACTAATGACGTACCTTACTTTTATTCGTAAAGAGAAAAAAATGCTCTCCTTTGCGGTTTCTTTTACGTTTATGTCCAGTTTTGGACAAACGTTCCTTATCTCCCTTTTTGTTCCCTATTTTTTAACGGCTTTTGAACTGAGCAATGCCTCATTTGGAACGCTCTATTCAGCTGCAACTCTTACCAGTGCAACAGCTCTTCCCTGGCTCGGCCAGTGGATTGACCGAATTTCGTTAAAAAAATATAGTCTGTATGTAGCCTTTGGACTTCTGGCAGCCGCTCTGTTGATGAGCGTATCGTGGCATATAGCCACGCTTTTTGTGAGCCTGATACTTCTTCGGCTAACCGGTCAGGGGCTCAGCGGCCATACGGCTCAAACCACAATGGCACACTACGGTGACTTCGAGCGGGGGAAAGCGCTCAGTATTTCTGCTCTTGGATATCCTCTGGGTGAGGCACTTCTGCCATCCCTGATCGCTGGCCTGCTGGTTGTATTCCACTGGCGTACAACGTGGGGGCTCATTGCAGGCACCATAGCATTTCTCTTTATTCCGGTGATCTATGGTCTGGTAAAGAATGAGAGACGGGTGATTGAGGATGAAGCAGATAAGGACGCCGACAGCGTAAAAAAGAACTACCGCACAATTTTCGGAGACATCAGAACCTATTTTGTAATTCCTGCCATTTTAATGCCGCCATTCTGGGTTACAGGGCTTTTTCTCTACCAGGTTGCTGCGGCAGAATCGCTGGGTTGGACGGCAACGCTCATTGCTACGGCATTTGTATCGTTTGCCATTTTCAGAATATTGAGCGGCCTGGTTTCCGGTCCGCTGATTGATCGGTTCACCGCGATAAAGCTGTTTCCGCTCTATCTCTTCCCAATGATTGCCGGATTTTTTATCGCCTGGACGTTTGAGGCAGACTGGGCAGCGTTTGTCTATTTGGCACTTACCGGTGTAACAATGGGTCTCGGTACTACACTAAAGTCGGCCCTTTGGGCAGAGATGTACGGAACTAAAATGATCGGAACAGTACAAAGTCTGTTTGCATCACTGATGGTTTTGAGTACATCGATAAGCCCGATACTGGTTGGGTGGATGCTCGATTTCACCATGACAATCCACACTGTATTAATGATAGCCGTGGTATCGAGCCTCGTTGGCGTGATTTTCTCGATAAAAATACTGCCGGTTTTTAATAAAAAATAAATCTGCAGAAGATTACCCCGATTCGCACGTTTCGCAAATTGTATTTGTTAAACAAGCGAATCAAACCAGGCAAATAGTTATGAAACTTATTTTCACATTAACAATCTTACTTATGGGCATGAGCGGATCAGATTTTACAAACGATAGCAACACCGAAACGGCTGTTTTTGGAGCCGGATGCTTTTGGTGTGTTGAAGCCATTTATCAACGGGTGACCGGAGTTACGGATATTGAATCGGGATACGCCGGCGGCCACGTTCAAAACCCAACCTACAGGCAGGTTACCTCCGGAAAAACGGGGCACGCAGAAGTTATCAAACTGGAATACGATCCCAGCGTCATCAGTTACGAAGAGCTGCTCGAGGTGTTCTGGCATACCCACGACCCTACCACGCTCAACAGGCAGGGAGCCGACGTGGGGACGCAGTACCGGTCTGCTATTTTCTATTTAAATGAGCAGCAGAAAGAAACAGCTGAAAAATCTTTGAAGAAAACGGATGCATCCGACCTCTGGGACGACCCTATTGTAACGGAGATTACGCCCCTTTCGAACTACAGTACTGCTGAGGATTATCATCAAAACTATTTCAATAACAACCCAAATGCAGGGTACTGCTCTATTGTAATAGCGCCGAAACTTGCAAAATTCAAGAAGGATTTCCCTCATCTCTTGCAGGATCCCGTATAAAGAACTATTCTTTAACGATAACCAATAATTAATCTATCCAAGCTATGAAAAACGTTGCAATTAAGCTTTTTCTGTCTGCAGTACTTCTTCTTTTTATCCAGGTACAAACCAATACGATAAACGCCCAGCAACGTACAAGCGATCGTGTGATGGCGAGTCCCAACGCCTCAGTATCCCAAACAATTGGGCTTACCGTTGTCGAAGTTACCTATGGGAGGCCATCAGTTCGTGGCCGCGTTATTTTTGGTGATCTGGTTCCATTTGGCGAAGTGTGGCGAACAGGTGCCAACGAATCCACAGCGATAACTTTCTTTGATGACGTTACGGTAAATGGCGAAGAGCTTTCTGCCGGGACCTATTCACTTTATACTATTCCCGGAAGCAACGAGTGGACTATTATATTTAACAATAAGCTCTCCTGGGGTACGCAGTACGATGAGCGTGAAGATGTTGTTCGCATTGAAGTAGTACCCGAAGAAACACATCCAATGGAGCAGATGCTTATCTATTTTGAGAACGTTACGGCCGAAAGCGGAGATATGTTTATCCACTGGGATGATGTTCGCGTGCCGGTTACCATTGAGCCCATAGAAGAGTAGGATCCAGGCCATATTATTTTTTAAGGCGCAGATATATTTTTGCGCCTTTTTTATTGGAAAATATTTCGTTGATCCGTGGAAACGGGGGCAAAATTAGGAACTCCCATACATAATCAAGGGATATCGCAGGCCTTCAGCCTGCACGATTTGGCGGCACATTTAAACCCGTGGTGCTGCCACGGGCTTTGTTATTTCAGGCCGCTGGCCTGTGGGTGGGATACCGAACCTGGTTATTGCTCCTCAAGGACTAATTCAGCAGACACAAACAGGCTGAAAGCCTGCTATATCAAAACTTGGGGTGCCGCACTAAGACCAAAGTACCAATGAGGGCACTCAGGCTGAAAGCCTGAAATAACAAAACTTGGGGCACCGCCCCAAGCTCAAGATGACCGGTAATAACAGTCAGGCTGAAAGCCTGGGATATTGCCCTCTTCAGCAGGGCACGGTTTGACGATACATTTAAATCCGTAGCACTGCCACGGGCTTTGATATTTCAGGCCGCTGGCCTGTTGGTGGGATGCCGAACCGGATGATTGTTCGTCAAAACGTAATCCAGCAGACACAAACAGGCTGAAAGCCTGCTATATCAGAAGAGTTTATCCAAAAAAGTTAGCTGACTTGCAAAGCGCTTAAATAATTCAGGCTCTTTGTTACGACTCACCCTTGGCGGAGCCATCCCTTTGGGAGTTTCCCTCTCTATAAATACAGAGAGGGATTTAATGTCTAAATTACTTAAGCTTGTTATTACCGGATTTCGCTTATTGTCCCCTCATCAAGGTGCCCGGCAATAATAATCAGGCTGAAAGCCTGAAATAACAAAACTTGGGGCATCGCCCCAAGGAGTGCATCGCCCCAAGCTCAAGATGACCAATAATAACACTCAGGCTGAAAGCCTGGGATATTGACCATTTTTAAATACATTTCAATATTCATCCTAGCGCCAATAATATTCAGGGTTGTAATCATCTATATTATATTCCCGGATAAATTTTTCCACCTCCTCCTTATAACTTATATTTTTATGGCGTTCCTCCTGACGGGAAATATATTTAATTACCGTATTAACTTTCGAACTGCTCACAGTGAAAGCGCCATATCCAATCTGCCATGAAAACGGTTTTGCTGAATGAGAATGAATTTTTGTTTTCATCCACTTTGAAGAGCTCTTTTTAATCTCCTCCACTATTTTTGCCAAAGAAACATTTTTCGACAAGCGAAAAAGTATATGAACATGGTCTGGCACAGAATTGATAATCAAAGCTGGACTTTCATGTTGTTTTAATGTTTCTGCTATGTAGGTGTGCAATTCATCTTTAATTTCTGGTTTTATAAAAGGTTTTCTTGATTTTGTTGAAAAAGTAAGATGGATGTATAATTGTGATAGTGACTGTCCCATAGTAAAAGAGTTTGTTTAATGGTAACAGTTATAAGAACCCTGAATCCACAAACCCTTACAAAATTTGTGTTATGCCTGTTTAAGATTTTTGGATTGGATGGTTATATGAAGTAATCTGGATAGATCGGATTGATGTATCGTTTTGAATTTAACAACAGAAACGACCTATCGCAGGCCTTCAGCCTGCCCGGGTTGATGGCACATTCAAACCCGTGGCGCTGCCATGGGCTTTGATATCACAGGCCGCTGGCCTGTGGGCGGGACATCAGACCTGATATTGCACCTCATGAACTAATCCGGCAAAAGTAAAAAGGCTGAAAGCCTGAGATATATCCCACTTCAGCAGGGCACGGTTTGACGATACATTTAAATCCGTAGCACTGCCACGGGCTTTGATATCACAGGCCGCTGGCCTGTTGGCGGGACATCAGACCTGATATTGCACCTCATGAACTAATCCGACAAAAGTAAAAAGGCTGAAAGCCTGCTATATCAAAACTTGGGGCACCGCCCCAAGGAGTGCGCCGCCCCAAGCTCAAGATGCCCAAACAATCACAGTCAGGCTGAAAGCCTGATATATCAAAACTTGGGGCACCGCCCCAAGGAATGCACCGCCCCAAGATTAAAATGACCGGTAATAACAGTCAGGCTGAAAGCCTGGGATAACGCTTTATAAAAAAGGCGCAGACATATTACCCGCGCCTATTTTGTTTGATTTGAATTCAGCCCTCACTTAAAACCGAAACTGCAGATTGGCCATTACATGGCGGCCGGCCTGCGGATAGTAGTAGTTGAACGATTTCTCCTCGCCGCCTGCAAACCACCCGAATGTGTAGCCGTTGGAGACGTACTTTTCATCGAGAATATTGTTGATCTGCAGAGAAGCGGTAATCCCCCGGATAAACGAGAGTTCATTGTAGTCGTAGGTAAACAGCAGATTATTGACCCAATAGGCGTCGATAGACCGGCTGCTGTTTTCGGTGTTATCGAGATACTGTTCAGAAACGTAGTTTGCGCGCCACTCCGCAGAGAGGTTTCCGGTTTGATACGAAAAGATGGAGTTTGCAATCACAGAAGGTGAAAAAGCAATGGTTACGTCTTCAAACGTCTCCACTTGCTGTCCTCCGCTGTCAAAATCATCCAGGAATCTCTGATATTCGTCAATTTTATTCCGGCTGAACGTAGCGTTGCCCGACCACTGCCAGTTTTGGGTAAGCTGTGTATTTAGCTGAACCTCGATACCTGTTCGGTAGCTGTCGGGTACGTTTTCCCGAACGATATTTCCTACGTCATTTACTTCGCCCGTATTGATGAGCTGATCATCGTATAGCATATAGTATGCGTTCAACCCAATATTGAACCGATCAAAAGCAGCCTGATACCCTGCTTCGAAGTCGAGCAGGCGCTCTTCTTTTGGCCGGCTTTCCGGTGTCGACTCCACATAGTCGCGCCGCGTGGGTTCCTTCCCTCCAACACTTACCGATGCAAATGCGCGTTGGGTGTCGGTTAACCTGTAAACAAGACCTGCTTTCGGATTGAAGAAGGGAATCTGATCACGCTGCTCCACATCATTTACATCACCAGTCTCGCCGTCAATACGCAGGCCCAGAAAGCGGTAGGTCACCGATCTGTACTGCAGATCGAGATAGGTGTTGAGCTGTGGGGAGAGATAGTAGTTCAGTTTTCCGTAGATGTTAAAATCCGTTTTAAACCCGTTGTTATCATAATAACGGTCGCCGATTTCACTGTTCCCGGCAAATCGTGCCCATATTACCTCGCCAAAATGGTCACCGTCATACTCATTGTATCCGCCACCGAAAGTGAAATTCCACTCTTCATTACGATCAATTTCGGATGAGAAAACAGCACCGTAGAAGTGATTGTCGAGCCAGCGCCTGCGAACCAGGTCGGAGCTGGAGATCGTTTCCCCGCCAATTTCAACAGGGCTGATGCTGTATGTGGAGAGGTCATCATTATTCCGAAACTGTTCAAAATACCCGCGGCCGTAGGTATAGTGCAGCGACGCATTGGCGGTCCAGTTGTCCTGAAGCATGTACGAATAGTGCAGCTGATAGTGATCCTGCTGATAGTTATCCACCTGATCCTGATAGGTAAACTCATTAAACCGGCGATTGCCAAGATTTTCACGCCAGTGTTCAGCATCCTCGGCTCCCAGAAAGAGATCGTTTATATAGCGTTCAAGCTGTGCACTATCATTTTGAAGTATGGGTTCGGGTACGCCGTTCCAAGCCTGATAGGTCTCCTCCTGACCCGAAAATATATCCGCTTTCAACAGGCTTCGTTCGCCGCTTCGAGATGCTGAAAGATAGAACGACCTGAGATCTGACCGTGCGCGGTCAATATATCCGTCCGAGTCAATTTTTGAGAGGCGGCCTTCAATCTGCCAGCCGTTATTCATCAGTCCGGAGCCGATTTTAACATTAGCTTTCTGTGTGCCAAATGCTCCCATCCCTGTATTTACTTCGCCGTATGCATTGGGCTCCATAACGGCAGTTTGAAGGTTCAGAGTGGCTCCGAAGGCTCCCGCACCTTGCGTGGATGTTCCCACACCGCGCTGTATCTGAATATTTTGCGTAGACGACGCAAGGTCGGGCATGTTTACCCAGAATACGCCGTGCGATTCCGAATCATTTAGAGGAATTCCGTTAATGGTTACGTTGATGCGTCCCGGATCAACCCCGCGAATTCGAAGTCCGGTGTAGCCAATACCTGCACCTGCGTCTGATGTGGTAACCACAGAGGGCGTATTCTGGACGAGGTAGGGGATATCCTGCCCCAGGTTCTCTTTTTCAATGTCGAAGCGGCTGATATTACTGTATGCAATGGGCGTGGATTCATCAACCCGAAGTGCGCTCACAAAAATTTCGCCCGAAATCAGGACGCTCTCGTCAAGACGGATATTCAGAAAGATTTCGGGATCCTCAACAGTGACCTCTTTGGTTCTGTATCCTACGAAGCTAATCGATAATTCGGAACCGCTTTGAGTGAGTGTGAGAGAAAAAACACCGTCATCATCGGCAGAGGTTCCGTTGTTGGTTCCTTTTTCAAGGACGGTAGCTCCGGCAAGAGGTTCGCTTGTTGCTGCGTCCACTACACGTCCTTCAACGGTTTGAGCGTGTGCGGTACCGGCTGCAAGCAGAAAACTGAGCGCGGTAAAAAAGAGTAGAAGAGTAAGTTGTTTGTACATGATGCCTCCATCAATTTTAAATGCTATTGAAGGAGGGGGTTGTATTCTTCGAAGTAACGATAAGAATACAATCAGATCGATCGGTTTCCCTACGCCGGTATGACCCGGTTCAGGTTCACAGGGTATGATCTCAGTCTCTGCATTGCTACAGAGACACCCCCAACCTTTTGATTGGTTTGAAGTTTAAAAATAGGTAGGAAAACCGTATGCTTCAAACAAAAAGATCTCTGCATGAACAGGCGTATATCATACAAGTTTATTTTTATTTATCTGATTGCTTCGCAACTCTTTGCGGCATGTACGCTGGAACCCGACGTGTTGAGGGACAATGATGTTCTCCAGGAACATGTGGAATTGCTCGCGCATGACGACCGGCTGGGAAGACTTTCCGGTTCATTCGGCGAGGCCGATGCAGCAAATTACATCAGTGATTACTATGCACAGACAGGGCTTGAGCCTCTTGGAGAGGCGGGAACCTACCTGCAGCAGTTCACCCTGACCGGTGAAATCTCTGAAGCGATGGGCGTGCTGAACAACCGTTCCAGAAATGTGCTGGGAGCTATTCGCGGGGAAGAATTTCCTGAACGGTATATCGTTGTGGGGGCTCACTACGACGGACAGGGAACAGGAGGGGTGATCTCCATGAACAGGGACAACACGGACATTATCCACCCATCGGCCGATGATAATGCATCGGGAACAGCCGTTATGCTGTTGCTTGCACAGCGGTTTGCCATTGAACCCGCGCAGGTTACCCTGCTTTTTGCGGCATTTTCCGGAGAAGAACAGGGGATGATCGGATCAAAACATTTTACTGAAGAGTTTGATCAGAACCCGGATCGTATTCTTGGGATGATAAACCTCGATATGGTTGGGCGAATGACTGATAATGATGTGAGTATTTTCGGGACGGAGTCAGGCAATCGCTGGGATGATATTCTTGACCGGATAAATACAGATTCTCTGAATGTGAATACCGCAGAAAGCCGTTTGGGAAGCAGCGATCACGTTCCGTTTCATGATGCAGGAATACCGGCAATTCACTACCACACGGGTATGCATGAAGAGTATCACACAGATCAGGATACCGCTGATAAATTGAATATAAACGGCATGGAAAAGGTAGCCAATCATGCAGAAAAGCTCATTCGCGAGCTTGCCAAGGAAGATCCGGAGTCGTTTCAGTTCCGCCGGATGAACCGGCGCCCCAATCCCGTCATTGAGCCCGGGACTCCCACTCTTGGTCTGCTGCCCGACTACCTGTTTCGCGGCAGCGGAATGCGGATAGATGAGGTAACATCCGGAGACAGAGCCGACCTGGCCGGCCTGCAGCCGGGCGACATCATAAAAAGCATGAACGGTATCACGATTTCCAATATTTTTGACTATATGAATGCGCTGGAATCCATTTCCGAGAACGACTCCGCTGAGCTGGAGTACCTGAGAAATGAGCAGCTGTCGACAGTCATTATTCCCTTTTAAATACAAACGATCAGATACAGAACAAATTCATGAAAGAGCAATATCAAATCAAATACAGCCTCTATGTACCCGCCATTTTTCTTATGCTGGGTGTTTTAATTATATCGTGCGGTCATCAGCAGCAGATAGATCCGCTGCCAAAAGGAGCCGAGGCAATATCTCTGCTTGGGGATACACTCAGCACTCCGGAAATAGATCCGGTAAATTTTGATTCCCTGAATAGCGGCCTCATCAGAGCGGTCATAAATTATCGTGTTGACCCGGAAGAGATTCCGTCGATTATCTGGCTTGGAAGGCGAACAGCCTATGTCGGTGAATACAGGGAAGCGCTGCGGATTTTTACGGAAGGGGTTTATAAACATCCTGAAGATCCGCGAATGTACCGGCACCGGGGCCATCGCTACATCACGCTCAGAAAATTTGATCTTGCTCTCGAAGACTTTAAAAGTGCAGAAGACCTGATGCGTAATCTGCCCGACCAGGTTGAGCCGGATGGGTTACCCAATGAGGCGGGAATACCCACCAGCACCCTGAAATCGAATGTGTTTTATCACCAGGGATTGGCACACTACCTGAAGGGAGATTTTGCAGGTGCTGTCGAGAGCTATAGGAAGGCAGAGAGTTTGGATCTTACGGATGATATGAAGATCGCTTTTCTGTACTGGCACTACATGGCGTTGAAACGGGTCGGAAATGATATGGAGGCTGGTGAACTGTTACAGGATGTGAACAGCGAAATTGAGCTGCTGGAAAATGATGCTTATCTGAATCTGCTGCTGGTATTTAAAGGCGTTTTTGAGCCCGATCATCTGCTGGAATCCGGCGCAGATGCCCTTCAAAACGCCACGCTCGCCTATGGAATCGGTAACTGGCACTACATGAATGGACGAACAGAGCGTGCCTTTGGAATATGGGAGAATCTATACGACCCGGAAAGCTCACAGTGGCCGGCATTTGGATTTATTGCGGCCGAGGCTGAACTGGCCCGCATGCAGTCTGAACTATGATTCACATTCTGCTGCATTTCGCTGTACCGGTTTGTATCGCTCTTCTCTTTTTTAAAAATGAGTGGAAAAATTCATCATTGTGGATGATTTCGACAATGCTTGTAGACCTGGACCACCTTCTGGCCGATCCAATTTACGATCCAAGCCGCTGCTCTATCAATTTCCACCCGCTTCACAGCTACGAGTTTATTGCTGTGTACGCCGTGATCTTCGTGACAGCGGGTGTACTTCGATTCAGAAAAGCCAAAGAAACCAATGGAAATTTTCTTCGAATTCTATATTTGGTGAGCCTGGGACTGCTTATTCATATGGGGCTGGATGCACTGGACTGTTTTTTACATTAGATTGGCCATCGACATCTCATTCAGTAAAGGAAGCCAGTTTTCGCAGGGGCTACTCGCCCAACCATACGGCATCACAATTTTTAAAGTATTCAGGAAATTTTTGCCAATGGATCATCAATCGCTGCATTCAAAACCCAAAATGTAGGTGTAACATATTTTTTATTGTGCATTTGCGAATATTGCATTTAATTACACCTGCATACCCATGCGTAATTTTATTTAAGAAATGCCGGATGGGACTCAACTACTATTCACTGATCTGTAGTGCTAAAAATAAACGTTTCCTTTGCTACTTAACCGCCCCATAACTTCATATATTCTCATTCTCGCAGCATTTATTTTTGGCGGTCTCGCGCTCAATGAGCTGTCGGTAGACCTGCTGCCCGAGGTCGATTCCCCAAACCTCGTGGTTCAGACCGAGTGGCAAGGCGCATCGCCCAGGGAAATTGAAAACCGGATAAACGAACGGCTTGAAGCGGTGTTGAGCACCATTCCCGGCGTTGAACAGGTACATGGTTTCGCAAGGCAGGGCCAAAGCGTCATTTATCTGAACTTTCGCTGGGGCCACAATATGGACCTTGCCTTTTTGAATGTTCGGGAAAAACTCGATCAGGTTCAGTACATCATGCCCGAGCAGTCGTCTCGCCCGCAGCTTGTGATGAACACGACGGCTGACGAACCGATTGCCGTTCTAACGATCACCTCAAAAGACCGTCCAAACGATGAGTTTGAAACCCGGCTTGCCCTAAAACGCTGGGCCGAGCAGGTGTTTTCACGAAGGCTGGAACAGGCAGAGGGAATTGCGCAGGTAGTGCCGGTTGGCGCTGTGGAGCCTGAAGTTCAGGTCCGGTATCGTCCAAGAGAAATCGATCGGTATGGATTGTCACTCAGTCAGGTACAGCAGACTGTTCGGGAAGCAAATTTGTTTACTTCCAGTGGTGAGCTTCGCGATGGCTGGTATCGTTACTCCATGAAAATAGAGAGCCGTATTCAGGAACTGGATGACCTTGAACGTGTCCCTGTTATCCGGCTTGGCGAGGGACGGATTTTGAGCCTGGGCGAGGTAGCAGAGATTGAGCTTATGGAGTCTGACCCGGTTTCATTTTCGACAATTGATGGTGAACGGGTGCTTAGCTTACTGGTAAAAAAAGAGTTTGGCAGCAATACCGTGGAAGTGTTTGATACCCTGGTTCCATTGGTTGAACAGATGCGCGAGCAGTACCCCGATATTCAGATCGATATTTTGAGGGAGGATGCTACATTTATCCGGAATGCCATTAATAATCTGCTCCAAACGCTTCTGATTGGCGGAATTTTGGCTTTTTTCATTCTCTTTGCCTTTTTAAATGACATTCGCACCCCGTTTACGATTGGAATTGCCATTCCGGTCTCCATTTTCATCACCTTTTTTGTGATGTACGGGTCGGGTATTCAGCTAAATATTGTCTCCCTTAGCGGCCTCACCCTGGGTATCGGACTTCTGCTGGATAACGCCATTGTAGTGCTCGAGAATATTAACCGTCACATGCCGGCTGCTCCATCCGCAAAACGGGCGGCCGCCGTTGGAACCAAAGAGATAGCCCTTGCCGTAACGGCATCCACGTTTACGACGATTTCTGTGTTTCTGCCGCTCATTTTTTTAGGCGGATTTGAAGGGGCTTTTTTTAAAGATCAGGCGTATACGCTCTCCATCAGTCTGCTCGCTTCGCTGTTTGTGGCCCTTGTGATTCTGCCCGTGCTGGTTGTCCAAATTCTGGAGCGTAGAAAGAGCATGGGCGCATCAAACCGAGAGTTGAACCGACTGAACACCCGCAAATTTTTTGATAACTTGCTGGATCGCTATGAAAACAGTTTGCAAAAAGTGATTAAACGCCCGGCACTCTTTTTATTCACAGCGATGCTGCTTCTTATTATTGCGGGGTATGCTTTTATGGCTGTTCCCAAATCAATGCTTCCGGAAGATAAACCTGAGCAGGTCACTTACCGGGTACAGTTGCCTGGTAATACGGCACTGAATTCCACCCTCGATGCAGCCGATGCCCTTAGAATGAGGGTGCAGCGGGCCGGCCTCGGTGCCACAGGCGTGCAGGTACAGGGAGGGTTTACGGATCAAACAAATTTAGCCTCTTTATCTCTGGAAGGGTTGAGTAAGTTTACGATCACAATCCCTGTTGGTGGATTCGACGATGCGGAGGCGGTGCAAAAAGTGATGGATCAGTTTGATGAGGATTTTGCAGGCTGGTCTGTTGAACCGGTATCTTCCGGACAGAGCTGGAGCGCATTGATTGGGGCCAATCAGCCGCCCGTGCTTTTCCGGTTTGTGGGGCTGAACCGTGGTGAAAGTGAGAAAGCATCCGCCGACCTGCAGCAGCAGCTACAAGACGCAGGGCTGCCCATAGAACTTCAAAAACAGTATGAGCAGGAAGTTCAAACCTGGAACCTGCGGTTTCGTTCAGACCGGCTGCTTCAGCTCGGTATTCAGGAACAAGAGATTATTCGATATTTAGAGTCGATTTCGCGCGGGAGTTTTGTTACCGACTGGAACCGGGGAGACGAACGAATTGGCATACGCTTAATGGGACAGAAGGAGAGGCTTTCCGATCCTTCGAATGTTAACCTTAGAATGGGTGGCAGGGAAATTCCCCTCAGCTTTCTGGCCGAGATCGTGGAAGCCTCTGAGCCCGAGCAGTTGGAGCGGGTAAATCAGACACCCGTATTAAGCTACATTGCCAACTGGACCCTGGCAGACTGGTGGTGGAACGGCAGTAAAACTGAGGATCTTATCAACCGGTTTATGCGAAATACCGGAAATGAAGTACAGGTGGCGGGGAACGCCATGATGGTTCAGTCTCTGATGACCGATATGGGTAAACTGCTGCTGCTCAGCATATTGATTATTTATATTATTCTGGCTGTTCAGTTTGAAAATATTGTCTATCCGCTCATTATCATTACAGCCGTTCCTTTTGCCTGGGTTGGATCGCTTCTTTTGATGTGGGCAACCGGAAGCGGCCTGAATGCCATGTCGTTTATGGGAGTATTGATTTTGACCGGTATCGCGGTGAATGATTCGATCCTGAAAGTCGATTTTATGCGGCGATATCTCAGCGAAACCGGGAATTTACAAAAAGCCGTGGAGCTGGCCGGGAAGCACCGGTTCCGTCCCGTGGTAATGACCAGCGTCACCACAATTTTAGGGTTGGTTCCCATGCTTATTCCTTTCGGGGATGGGTACGTGTTCAGGCAGTCGCTGGCCATCGCCCTCACCGGCGGTATGATAACCAGCACCATTTTAACACTCTACCTGATCCCGGTCATTTTTGGCTGGGTGGAGCGGGCAAAGATGAAAGTGAAAAGTAGAACCCAGGAAGTCTCCCCTAAAACCGTGTCCGTCAACTGACGGAAGGGGAGACACAGAGGGGTGTAAAACACTATGAATCGAACCAGAAATGTGAACCCTAACTCAAACACTGAAATATCAACAACCCAAATACACACAGAATGAGTTGCTTGAACAGAGCTGGAGATGAACATCCCCCTCAGTCCCCCTTTGTTAGAGGTTGTGGAAAATACTTAATAAAAAAAATACCGAATTATTTTTTACCACGAAGACGCAAAGCCACGAGGGTACACGAAGTGAAACGAAATCATAATGATATCCTTCGTGATACTTCGGGTCCTCGTGACTTCGTGGCCAAATAAAAGAAGTGTTTTATGTGCTTGAATATTTATTTTCTCACAGCCTCTAAAAAGGGGAGATTAAGAGGGGTGTAAAACACTATAAATCGAATTAGAAACACGAAATCAAACTCAATACTGAAATCCAACCTGATTCGAATTCAGGATTAATTTTATAATTTTGCCTTTTCACTTTTCACAAAATGGTAAAACCAGCAAACGCAGATTTATATGAAAACTTTTAGCCGAGTTGCTTCCATCTTTTTAATACTCATGATCACTGCCTGCTCTCGCTCAGAAGACCCGGAACGACCGGAAACTCCGGAAGATGTAGATATCCGGCCGGATGTGGTTTTTACCCGGGCTGATGATTCGCCTCTTCATATCTACGTGGAAAGCCAGGGAATTGTGGAACCGATTCGTGATGTAACTATTCGGCCAAGAATCAGCGGGTTCATAACCGAGGCTGTTTTGGAAGAGGGGAGTCGTGTAAACCAGGGTGATTTGCTGATTTCATTTGACCAGCAGGAGTGGGAATATGAACTGAACCAGGCTGAGAATGATTATCAAACTGCTCTGTCAGAGTTTACGATTGAAAAACAACAGCGTGAGGCAAGCGGACGCGGCTCAGACGATAACGACCGGATGCTGAAAATTTCTACAGGCCTGGCTGAAGCGGAGCTGGCCGTTGAGCGGGCAGAGCTGAACCTCTCTTACACAACCATATTTGCCCCGTTTAGCGGGGAACTGATTGTGCCCGAACGACTTTCTGTGGGAGCATATATTCCCTCGGGCACCGAACTTGGCAGGCTTCTCGACGACTCCACCGTCCTGATACGGTTCGACGTGCTTGAATCAGAGATCAACCGGCTGAAAGAGGGCATGCAGGTGGATCTCAGAACTCCGTCAGGGGTGATTAAAACCGGCAGAATTCGCGCCCTTTCCCCTGTTATCGATTCAGAAAGTAAAACGGGACAGGTGATAACCGAAGTAGAGAACCGCGATCGGGCACTTCGCCCGGGTATGACGGTGGAGGGGCGAATCCGTGTAGAAACATACGAAGGCAAAGCGCGTGTGCCGCGATCGGCCATTTTGGAACGCGATGGAGGCAGAACGCTCCTCTTTAAATTGAATGGCGAAACCGTGGAGTGGGTGTACGTAGAACCTGAATTTGCAACATCAGACTGGGCCATTATCAACCATGAAGAGATCACTCCCGGAGATACCATTGCCATCGACCGCCACTTTGCATTGAGCCACCTGCAACAGGTTCGCGCAAGAATGGCCGGACAGATTATCCTGGAGGAGAGTGTTGAAGAGGCTGAAGAGTAGTTGAAGTGGAAAATTCCCCTCCTTGCGAAGGAGGGGTTAGGGGAGGTAGAAAAGTGTTTCGCACTTGAAAGACTTAAATAATTCAGGTTTTTCTTTCAGACTCACCCTATTTCCCTCTCTATCTAATAGAGAGGGATTTAACGTCGAAATTATTTAAGATGGTATACGTAAACATTCATTTTTTGGACAGCCTCTTAGGGGAGGCAGAAAATGTGTATCAAGTATAAAACCTTACATTAGATATGGAGCGAAACCCCAAAAAAACAAAAGAGAAGCGTCGATATCTCAGAAACAACATGACAAAATGGGAGGTACGTCTTTGGAATGATCTGAAAGGTAAAAAAATGTTCGGATTTAAAGTTCGAAGGCAGTACGGATTTAATAATTATGTTGTTGACTTTTACTGTCCACAATTAAAACTGGTTCTAGAAGTAGATGGTGATGTTCATTATTACAAAGAAAAAATGAGAAAAGATCGGGAGAAAAATCAGCGTTTGAAGAGTGAGAATGTCAAGGTTGTCAGAATTAAAGTAATGGATTTAGAAGAAGATTATGAAAGTATGATTGTTTATTTGGAAGGTGTTTTCAAAGACCGGGCCGCAGATTTAAATATAGGTTTTAAACATATGAAAGACTCAACCACCCCTGCACCCCTCCTTGCGAAGGAGGGGAAAGTAGCCAATAATTAACTTTTAAAACTTTACAAATCACACTTAAAACCCATGCAGGAAATCTTTCGCAGAAAATACTTTATCTCGTTAAGCTACATGCTGGTAGCTGTTTTGGGGATTGTTGCGTGGATGAATATCCCCGTGGAGATGGCCCCGGACCTGCGGCTGCCATCCGTAACGGTGAGCTATGGGTGGGGGAGTACATCGCCGGAAGTAGTAGAGCAGGAGATTACAAGAAGGGTCGAATCTGTTGCCACCAGGCTCAGGAATGTGGAGAAAATTCGCTCGGTATCTACGGAAGGACGTTCATCGGTAACCATCACTTTTGAAAAACAGACGCCGGTTGAGTACAGAACTCTTGAACTGCAGGAGTACCTTTTTGGGTTGAGGGAAGATTTTCCTCCAGAGGTTCGTCAGCCGAACATCTCACGCTCCGTTCCCGAAGAGCTGGAGGAGCAGCAAACCTTTATGGCATGGTCGATCAGCGGAGACCGATCCTCAAGGGAACTGTACCGGCTAGCCAGCGAGCAAATACGCCTTCCGCTATTGGGCATTGACGGGCTTTCGGATGTGGAAATCCAGGGGGCAGAAGATCCGGCTTTAACCATTCGTTTCAATACGCACATTTTAGAACAGTTTGGATTTAGCTCTTCAGAAATATCACGTGATCTGCAGCAGCGGCTTAGCTGGCGGTCCAGCGGATTTACAGAAACAGCAGGCAACCGGCTCAGTATTCTTATTCCGCCTCAGTTCGAATCGGTAGACGAAATTAAGCAGATGAAGATTGCCATTCCCGAAAGCGGCCGGCAGGTAACCCTTGGCGAAATTGCCGAGGTAAACATCGAAGACTACCCTGTAAAAAGCCTGAAACGGCTGAATGGCAAACCTGCCCTGGCGATGACGTTTAACCGGGAGAGCGGAGCTGACGCCATGGAACTTGCGGAAACGGTTCGGGCAGAGATGGAAGCCATCAGTGAACGGCTGCCCTCTGATATTACCCTGCAGCTTGAGCGCGACTCTACTGAAGACCTGCGCGAACAGTTTGGTGAACTTCAGTATCAGTCTGCATTCAGTATTCTGTTTGTATTTTTAATCCTTCTGCTTTTTATCCGGCGTTTTCGCGCACCCTTTGTGATTTTGGGAAGCATTCTGTTCTCCTTACTCCTCAGCCTCACGGCTCTTTTCTTTGCCGATTATACACTGAATGTGCTCACACTCGCCGGCCTCACCGTGGCTCTCGGGATGATTATCGACAATGCCGTGGTGGTTTTCGAACAGATCAATCCAAAACTTCCTGCAGACCGGGATCAGCGTATTTATCATATCAAAAAAGAGCTTCCCTATACACTTGTACCTGTATTTGGCAGTACCCTCACAACCGTCGGAATTTTTATTCCCCTGTTTTTTGCAATGGATGAACTTCAGCTCTTTCTGGTTCCCCTTGCCATTGCACTCACGCTTACGCTTCTGTCATCCGTGCTTGTGGCTTTAAGCTGGATACCCTACTCGCTGATATGGCTGGTTCCGGCAACATCCGGTTCAGAAAAAAAGAGCGGAAGTTTAAAATTGCAGGGCTTTACAGAGCGGTATCTGCTACGGTTCTTTCATTTTCGGCATAAGGTTCGATGGGTGGCATACCTGGCTCTCATCGCCGTATTTGGAATTCCCCTTTTTGCGATTGAAGAACCTGATTGGGAAGAAACGCGCTGGCCGGAATTTACCCGGGCATACTTCGATAACCGAACCAATATCGATCCCTGGATTGGCGGCTTAACCCACAAATTCTTTAACGAAACCTATTTCGGAACGCCCTGGGGCGGCCGCGGGCAGGAGCAGATCTTTATCAGCATTCGAACACCGCAGGGTACGCCCATGGAGGAGATCGATAAGATGGTTCGTAATTTTGAATCCACTGCGCTGCCCTATGCAGAGGCATTCACCTATTTTGAAGCGGATATATCGGAGTATTACGGAGCAAGACTTCAGTTTGCAATCAAAGATGATTACCTGTTCAGGCCGGAACCCTATCAGTTTTACGCCGAAGCGATGTACCTCGCTGCGAAAACCGGAAATTCAGGAATCTCGGTGAGTGGACTGGGAGATGGATTCAGTACCGGTTTTGGGGGCGGTTTTTCGGGTCAGCGCATATCACTCACGGGCTTTTCGTACGATGAGCTTTTACTTTTGGCAGAGGATATTGCAGCACGCCTCAAACGGAACCAGCGGGTGCAGGAGGTAGATATCCATACGGTGGGCTGGCGAAGTGAAGACCTGTTTCAGTATGTTTTAAACCTGGATGAGGAAGCTCTTGGACTGAAAGGGATAGACAAACCGGATGTACTGGAGGCGATACAGCTCGATGCCAATCCTACCAATATTCGGGGCCGAACAGAGCTGGATGGAGAGAGAATGTATCTGATTAGCCGGAACCAGGCACAGACGGGATATGAACAGGATTTTCTAAACAAAGCAAGGCGTTCCGGCGATAAACTGTTCACGGTCGACGAAATTGGCACGCTTACGCGGGAAAAAACCTTACCCCAGATTTTGAGAGAAGATCAGTCTTATCAGCGAACCGTATCGGTTGACTTTTTAGGCCCACCGCGCCTGGCATCGAACTATATCGAGTCCGTTCTGGAAACCGTGCCTGTACCGGTTGGAGCCACGATACAGTTTGGAAGTGGCTTTTTCTCCTGGGGACAGGAAGACCAGTTCGATAACTACCTGCTCCTTCTTTTTTTAACGATATTAAGCGTATGGATGATTGTGTCTGCCCTGCTCGAGAGCTGGGGTGATCCGATGGTCGTAATCCTCGCAATCCCCCTAAGCTTGATTGGAGTGATGATGGGCGCTCTGTATCACGATATTAATTTTGACCAGGGGGCCATTGCCGGCACGCTGCTGGCGGTTGGAGTAGTGGTGAATAACTCTATCCTGTTGATGCATGAAAAACAGCGATGCCGGTCTTTGGGCATCTATGGATTACGAAGCTGGGTGCAGGTGTACAGAAATAAAATCCGAACCGTGATGATCACCTCCCTTACCACGATGGGAGGCTTGGTTCCTCTGATCCTCTTTGGTGAAAATGCATTCTGGAATGATCTGGCGGTTGTCGTACTCTGGGGCCTGGGCACCAGCCTGACGCTCATCCTGCTGCTAATCGGTATCTGGGAAAAGGAGAGCAGGGAAGAAATAAAACTCTCCCCTAAAATCGAGTCTGAAAACTGACGATAGGATAGAAAATTCTCCCCTGGGAAGGGGAGACACAGAGGGGTGTAAAATACTATGAATCGAATCAGAAATGTGAGATTAAGCTTGAATGAACATTAAATAGTTTACGAACTACAATCCATACGCAGTTGGGGACTCTCTGCTTAAACGTTGTAAGATGATTGTCGACAGGAAAAATTCTCCCCTAAAACAGTGTTCATCAACCCACGGAAGGGGCGCTCATTTTTTTAATGCGAAGCGAGTTGAGAGTTGGAAACAACACATTAATGAAACAATGAGGAGTTTTCCTCTGCGAAACACTGCGACGCACTCCGCGCAACTCAGCGAGATTCCTTAATGATGGATAATCTATAATCTGAGTTATACGAATTGCGGTTTGGAATTGAACATCCCCTCCCGAAAGTTCGGGATAAGTTTTACTAAGGGGGAGTAAATTTCTCCCCTAAAAAGGGGAGATAAAGAGGGGTGTTACATACTGATGAACAAGCGATACCTGAATCTTTAAAATCGCTTCATCATATCATCAAGAACGGACTTTTTTCTGTACACGCTGAAAATGGAAGCTGCCCAGATCGCAACATGTATAAGCGGATAGACCCAGTTCATATCCACTCGAAGATATCCAATCGCAATTCCAAACGTTAGCATAAACAGGTAGTGGGCTGCGTAGTATAAAATATAAAGCGGGATGAGTGTGCCAAAGAACATAACAGCGGCCTCTGCCAGCTTGTTTTCGTAGAGTGGGTCTGTCTCTTTTATTTGCTGTTTGCGCTCTTCAGATTTTAGCTTCTCCCGCAGTTCCTCTTCAAGCTTTTTACTCATGGTATCATTGGAATTTTTTGAGTTGGCTCAATGAATGAAATCAGATTCCGTAAACAGAATTCTTGTTTGAACAGGAATTTAATAAAAAAGATGTTCTGTTGATTCATAACTCAACTTCCGTAAAATAGCGATCTGGTGGCTAGAACATACGTTTCATGGAAAACAGCAAATCTTATATAGAATGAATGCCATTCACCTTTTCAGAGGCAAAACCCAGCCCCGTTCCGGGGCGGCATATCCGGTGTGCCGGGCACGCAGTACGACTAACGGGTGCGAGGTGAAAGCCTTCAGTCCCGAAGAAACCGTAATGACCGGAATTCTATAGCCGATGGCAAGGGTGTCCACCGC
>Ga0081527_100060_pt1 | contig 100551 bp, 96 predicted proteins | sample HotLakmasection5_FD_70992 | JGI IMG/M metagenome (GOLD analysis project Ga0081527, IMG submission 70992) | Hypersaline microbial mat communities from Hot Lake, Washington, USA - Section #5 (SPADES assembly) (version 2) | ecosystem: Environmental > Aquatic > Non-marine Saline and Alkaline >...
GGGCGCGCAGCGCTGCTGCGCTGGCCCTCACGCCTCCTCGCCTCCGGTCATTTCTGCCGCATCGCGGCCATCGGGACTTTTTCAGCAGCCTGCTAGGGCCGGCGGCTCCAGGTGCCGGCGAAGCGGACGGCGACCGCCGTGGCGCCGGGCAGGGTGATCGGGTTCTGTGAGCGGAAATCCAAAAAGCGCAGCCGCCACGTCGTGAACGGCGTCGGCTTGAAGAAGTCCTCGGCGACGCGCGGTGCGATCCGTGCGGGCGTGATCACCTCGCCGGTGCCGGGATCGTAGCCGTAGGCGATCTTGTAGGGATCGGAGACGAAGCGGGCGATCGAGCCGTCGGGCATGCGATCCTGGTAGCTGCCCGAGGTCTGGATATCGACGAGGATCGGCGCCGCACGCCGCACGCCCTCGACCTTCACCTCGAGCTCGCTCAGCCGCACCCGGTAGAAGGCCGAGAACCAGGCATCGTCGGGCTGGAAATCGAAGCTGTAGACGCCGAGCGCCGCGGCCAGCCGGCGGCCGAGATCGGGTGCCTCCAGCACGAACTCGAGGCTGAACGGCTGCGGCAGCGAGACCAGCCGGGCACTCGTGACCCAGGCCGTCCCCATGCGCCGCGCCCGCGTACGGAACGCGTCGACCGGGGCGGTGATCGAGGGTGCTCCCTCGTTCTGCCCGGGTGGCTGCAGCTCGTAATAATAGGCGGCCCGGTCATAGGCCTCCATGGCGAGCCAGGCCGCCCGCTTGGCATCGAGCACGCGACCGAAGGCGAGCTGCTCCATCGCCGCCCGCCGCTCGGCCGCCTTCGCCAGCGTGGTCAGCCGCTGTTCGTGGATCGCGACGGCCCGCTCGGCGGCGAGACGCCGCAGCTTTGCCGCCGCGAGATCGGCATTCGCCCGGGCGAGCGCCAGCCGCGCCTCGCTCATCGCCCGGCCCTTGCGCACCAGGCGGCGAATGGCCAGTCGAAACTCACGCGCGCCGTCGATCTTGTCGAAGAGCTCGCCCATCCGCTCGAAGCCGTTCTCGATCTGCTCCTCGAGCGCGTCCCAGGCCTGCGCCCCACCGGTGACCACGTCGATCCCGCGCGGCTCGATCGAACGGAAGGCGGTGTCGCGCGCGAGGTCGACGCGGGCGAGCGTCGCGTAACTCTCGTGCTCCAGGCGCTCGGCCGTGCCGGCGATCTGGTTGATGCGCATCGCCGCGTCGAAGATGCCCTTCGACGCCCCGAGGATCTTGGTCGCCGACTTCCCGAGGTCGTCCTGCAGCTTTTGCCGTCTGGCGTCGCGCGCCTTCTTCGCCTTGACGTCGAGATTGTAGGATTGGGCAAAAAGCGCCGCCTTCTCGTCGGGGTCGACCAGCACGAAGTCCTTCGTCGGGTCGGCCGACAGATCCTCGAGCACCACCCAGTCGCCGTCCTCGGCCGACAGGCTCGAAGCGTCGATCACGATGAAATCGGCGACCGCGTCGTCGCCACCCGCGACACTCGGGACCGACCAGAGATCATCGTCGTCATCGTCGGCGTCATCGTCGTTGATCACCAGTGGCCGCACCGCCAGCGGCAGCTCGCCGCTGAAGTCGATCTCCGAAGAGCGGGCCGAATCGTCGAAACCGAAATCGTCGGCGTCCGCGAGCACCCGTCCCGGCCTCGCCCGACGCAGCAGCGGTTCGTCGTCGTCGTCGTCGTCGACATCCAAGACGGGATCGGCGCGCACCGGCCCACTGCCCCGCAGGCTCACCAGCGACGCGGCGCTCGAGCCCGGCGAGCCCGGGCGTGCCCCACCGATCTTCAGGCGCGAGCGCTCGCCGCGCGCCGGTGCCGCCTTCTCCCAGACCTCGATCCGGCCGCGCGCAGCGCCGCGCAGATAGGCCGACGGCGGGTTCTTCTTCAGCGACCAGGTGGCGATGTCGCCGAGCCCCTGGACCAGCCCCATCGCCGTTTGTGCTGCCGGCATCGCCAGCACTTCCGGGCCGGCGACGAAGACCGTCGGCAGCTCCAGGGCGATCTCGAAGAGATGCTGGCCGATCTCGACCGCGGCCTTGAACTGCTCGTCGCGCTTCCAGCTTTCGATGCCGGCGGCGAAATCGATGCGCAACGCCGCCATGCCGGCGGCCTCCTCGCGCACGTCGCGGGCGGCGATCATCCGCGCACCTTCGGCACTCGACACCGCCGCCGCCGCCTGCTCCTCGAGGCCTTCGGCCAACGCCGTCTCGCTCGCCTTCTCGTCGAGCGTGGCCCGCACGGCGTCGATCCAGCGCTGGTCGTCCTCGGCAGCCGTCTGCAGCGCTCGCACCGTCTGTGCCCGCTGGTCCAGCGTCTCGATCAGCGCCTGGGCCTTGGCCGCATAGAGCTGGTGGTCGAGGCGCGGCGCCAGCATCACCCCCTGCCCCACCGCCCCCATGGCATCGAGCCGGCCGAGCAGGACCCGGGCCTCGGCGACGAGATCGGCGAAGCGGTCCGACCCGGCCGCGAGCTCGGCGACCCAGGCGAGAAGGCCGCGGGCGAGATCGCGATCCTCGGTGAAGACCAGCGAGGCGACCTGAAACGCCACGCCCAGGGAAAGCGCCAGGGGCGAGCCGTCCGCCAAAAGCGGTGCCGCCGCTGCGGCCGCGTCGACCGGCACGAGCCTGCCGCCCGGGCCGATCGTGAAGCCGTAGGCTGCCCGCCGGGCCGGCGCATCCGCCGGCGGCAGCTCGATCGCCCCCTCGACGATCTCGTCGCCGTCCGCCCCCGAGACGGCGACGAACGGCAGGGCGGCAGGCTCGCCCGCCGGCCCCACGATCTCCTGGGTAACGACCACGACCGCCAGCTCCGGCCGGCCGATCCGATCGACCGCCAGCGACGCGCCCTGCCCGAGCTCGAGCCGGCGGGCGACGACGAAGGCCGGCCGGTCGATCCGCTCGACGGCATCGAGCCGCAGCACGTCCGCACAGACGAGTAGGAGCGGCGGCGGCAGCCCGGAGTCCGGATCGGCGAAGGCCGTCCAGTCCAGGCGCAAGGCGCGGAACTCGCCGTCCGCCGGGACCAGGGCACGAGGTGAAGGAATCCCCCAGGCCGCAACGGCCCGGTCGGCATAGAGCGCCTCGAAGTTCTGCATCGACGTCTCCAGGGAATGCCGGCCGGGCAGGCGGGCGGGTCCGCAGGAAGCCGCTCAGGCGGCCTTCTGCACCATGGCGGCCAACTCGGAAATCGACTTCATCCCGGGATCGACCGCGATGTAGTTGTCGGTGGTCAGGTCCTCGAGCGCCGGTGCCATCGCCTGCCAGGCCGCGCCCAGCCGGCCGAGATAGATCTTCAAGATCGCCTTCGATTGCGGCTGCATCTCGCCGTCGGCGTCGAGCCTGGTCGTCTTGTCGATCCACTTCTTCAGATCGTCGATGCTCGACTGCACGCCCGCCCAGGCCTCCCGGACGACGCCGCAGGACGCCCGCGCTTGGTGCGTGTAGCGCGCCACGCTGCGCAGGCCCTGGTCGCTCGTGGTGAAGATGTGGCGCGAGGCCAGTGCTGCGCGCAGCTCGGCCTTGGCCTTCTTGAGGTCGGTCTCCAGCTGCTCGATCTCGCGCAGCTTCTTCACCGCCCTGTCACCATAGACGCCGGCGACCACGACGGCGGAGATCATCCCGATCGGCGGCACGGCCCAGCAATAGGTGGGCGAGGTCGAGGCGACGATGACATCGTGCTGGTACTCCGCCTTGGCTTCCTCGATCAGCTTGTCGTAGGCGGCGATCGAGCCGGCGACCGCGGCGTCGTCGGCACCGAGCTTGTCGAGCGCCGCCTCGTTGGTCTTGCTGTCGCGATCGAGCGCCTCGCGCGCCGTGTCGAACTTGCCGATCGCCTTGTCGAGGTCGGTCGAGAGACTGGCCAGGCTCTTGCCCGCGGCCTCGGCCCGCTCGGCGCACGACGCCGCGTTGTCCTGGAGATCCGACAAGAGGATGAGCGCATCCTCGGTGGCACCGGCATCGATCAGCTCGGCCACCGCCTCGAACAGCGCCCCGTCGGCCGGCGACGCGTCGCCGGAATAGCTCAACAGATCGCGCGCCACCCGCACCACCGTCGGATAGCCTTCCTGGAGAAAGGCGGTGCAGGCCTCGCTCACGATCTTGTTGCCGTCCTGCAGCGGCGGGAAAAAGTCGTAGCCGGCGGGCGAGCTGCCCATCAGCGCGGTGAAATCCTCGGTCGTCGTCGGCAGCCGGATGCCCCAGGTGGCGTAGACCTGGAGAAAGTGCCAGGAGAGCCAGAGCGACGAGCGGCCGTCGACCGGCACGGCGATCATCTCCTGCAGCGGCTCGAACGACTTGTCGATGGTGGCCGGATCGAGATCGGAGGCCATGGTCTTCATCCTCTTGCTGGGTTGCCGGACGAGCGGTTCCGCCCGGTGCGATGCCGTGGAAGAACGGTTGCGGGAGCGCTCGGCAGCCCGCGTCAGACGAAAACCGAAGGCTGCCGCGCCCAGGCGACGACCTTGTCCATCGCCGGCTTGGCCCGATCGACATAGATGCGGCCGAGCGCCGTCCCGGCCCGCGCCTCGCTGCGCTGCGCTGCGTTGTGCGCCGCGGTCAGCAGCATCAGCCCCTTGCCGACATCGTTGGCGAGGGCCGTCACGATGCGGTCGACGCCGTGAATGCGCGCCACGGCATCGCGCGACGCAGCGAGCTCGCGGCGATGCGTCTCCAGCGATTCGAGCGCGATCTCCGCCCGGCGGCGCTCCTGCGTGGCCCGGGCGAGCGCCAGCTCCGCCTTGTCGAGGTTCTCCTTGACCGGGTTGTGGATGCCGAGCGTGATGCTGGTGAGAAAGCCGTTGCCGAAGCCGTTCCAGCCCTCGAGTTCGGCGCGCGCCGCCCGCCGCTCGGCATTCGCCGCAGTGATCCGGCGGTTGGCCGTGTCGATCGTCGCGCGCGCCTGCTCGATGTCCCGCGCGTCCTCCTGCATGTGCGTCTCGAGGACCCGGTAGGTCTGGTTGACGCTGACCGAGACCGCCATCGCCTGCTTCTCGCCATGGTCGAGCAGCGTGGAAGCGCTGGACAGATGCAGGAGCACCGATCCGATGGCGTCGCGCACCGCGTTCTCACCGACGACGTCACGCCAACCCGCGTCGACCATGTCGAGATTGCTGTGCACCGCCGCCATCGTCCCGCGCAGCACCGAGAGATTGACCACGAGCGGCGCCGTCGTACCCCGCGGCAGCCCCGCCCGGGCCTCGCCGTCCCCGGCGAGCCAGGCATCGAATGCCCCGATCGGACTGTCGACAGCTGCAATCATCGCCCCACTCCCCCCGAAAAGCACTCACCGACCGCGGACGCGGCCAGCTCCCGGCCGGCACCGTGAAGCTCGAACGAAAGCAAAAAACCCGATCGACGCGATTGCCGTCTCGACGATCAAGATGCCGACGACCGACAACGATTTCCGTGATATTGATCACATCGACGAAAGATTAATAGTCTCGAAAAGGCGATAAAGTAATGGCCAGATCAAGCTGGGGGCGAGGCGAGGCTATTGTTCAGACCAGCGCTGGACGACGCTTGCCGCGGCGCGTTCCTGGCGGCCGGTGGCGCAGGGTCCGTCACGGTTGCCGCGCTTGCGGTCGCCGGCCGGTGCCACGCAAACAGCCACCGGCAACGCGCCAGGGTCGACTGCGACGCGCCGGAACGGCCGAGAAGACGCAAGGCGAACATGACCGACAACGCCCGGAACGCAACCACGACGCGGGTGAAGTCCCGGATTTGCTGGAAAGTGGGTCGGGGTCCATCGTCGCTGAGCGTCGAGGACCGATCGCCGGCCGACACCGGCGGCAGTGCCGCGGCAGGCCTGTGGCGAAGAGGCCAGCTTCATCGATGCGCACGCGGCCAAACCTTTCGGCGTTGCTCGAGGGACGCTGGTCGTCGTCCGAGGGCCGGTCGGATCGGGTCGAGCCGGCGGTGCGGCTGATCCTCGAGGAGGCGCTCGACGAGGACAGTCGAGATGCCTCCGGGCGCGATCATGACGAGCGCGGCGGCGATCCTGATCGGGGCTGTCGCAATGGCGTGCGCGAGGGGGCCTGCGCAACCCGGGCATGCGCAACCCGGGCATGCGCAACCCGGGCATGCGCAACCCGGCGGCCGAGGTGCCCGAAGACCAATGGCCGGCGTTCGAGGCCCGGGTCCGAGCCGCCCGGCAGGCGCCGAGCCGAGCCATCGCGCGCGATTCGGCCGCGGGCGTCGTCAAGGACTACGAGAACGACCTGCCCGGTGCGGTCGCCTGTTTCTCGGACGATGTCGAGGCCTGCATCGCCCCTCTCCGGCTGCCGATCGGCCACCGCCGGGCGATCCGCACCACCAGCCTGCTCGAGCACCTGTTCGTCGAGGAGCGTCGCCGCTCGAAGGTCCTTCCCGACGCTTGCGGCGACTAGCCGGTGCCGCAGCGCGTGTGCGGCGCGACGATCCGCACTGCCGAGCGCTGCCGGGCGATCACCATCACTACCTTCGAACAACGGCAGTCGGACGCTCTGCGCAACGAACTCGACCACGATCACGAGGCCGAAAACGGCCTCGAGGCAAACCGCTCGGCCGCGACGCCTCGAACCCGAACCTCCAGCACTTCTCGGACGTGACCTCGGTCGCCTCGCCAATGGCCAGCGCCTGCCGGCCGCTCTCGGGCAACCCCGCAGCTCTCGCAATAGTTTTAAACAGCAATACACTATCAATCTAAAGTTTTCGATCAACCCGAAGGCTGACGATACGAGCGTTGTTCATCCAAGTCTTCTGCTACTTGATTGACACGAAGAGTTTTTTGCGGTTTGGACCCGAAAAAGTGTAAAAAAAACAGACATTTTTAGTTGCCGCACAGCCTCTGATTGTCCAAAATGGCAGAGCATTGCGGCATATTTTGCTCACGACCTCCGTGCTTCGGCGTTTCGGCAAGCGGTAGGAAAACTGTCGTGAGTATAGCGTCCGGTGGCGCTCTTCCGGCGGACGAATGCACGCTGCCTCGGGAAGGGTATCGCAATGAATGGATGCTCGACGCCGGCAACCGTGTTCGCCTCGAATGGTCTGCATGTCGTTCTGATCGAGGCCCGGAGACTCAACCGGAGTTTGTTGTGCGACTGGCTGCTCACCGTCTGGCCCGGCTGCATCATCGATGCCGTGGCGACGGCGGCCGGATTGCCTGCGAACCCGGTCGGCGCAACGAACGGCGAGACCGAGCTGTCCGGCGCGCAAGGCGTGCGCTTGATCATTTATAGTTGCGGCAACTCGTCTCTCCGCATGCCCGAGATCGTCAACGATGTCGAGGCGCTCAAGCGCTGCACCCACGAGGCGCCTTGGATCGTGCTCGGCGATTGCGGCAGCCGCGCGGAGGTCGCTGCTGCCCTCGAACTCGGCGCGCGAGGCTATGTGCCGACGAGCCTCGACGAGCCGGCGGCGGCGCGTGCCATCGAGTTCGTCCTCGCCGGGGGCATCTTCGTCCCCGCCAACGCGCTCGCCGAAGTACCGTTCGCGACCGCTCGTGCCTTCCGAACCGAATCGCCGCCTGCGGCCGCGTTCGACCGCGCGACATGGGAGGCGCCCGGCACCCCCGCATTGCCGTTCTTGACACCCAGGGAACGCGAGGTCGCGGCGTGCCTGTGTGCCGGCAAACCGAACAAAATCATTGCCCACGATCTGCTGATCAGCGAAGCCACGGTCAAAGTCTTCGTTCGCCAAATCTTGCGGAAGTTCGGGGCGAGCAATCGGACCGAAGCCGCCTCGGCGATCCGCCGCTGTGTCGACCTGGCGGACGAGGTCGATCAGGGCGCCGAATTCGACCAACCTGTCGGCAGATCGAAACGAACCGGGACGGAGAGCCGCAGGGCGTAGTCCGGCGCGTCGTCGTTCAGGCCGACATCGAGGGCGACGTCGAGCAGGGCGCGGCGGCCGAGTACCGACGACGCACCAATGGTCAGCACACCCGAGCTGCTGTCCGAGCCGACCAGCTTCTCGCCGTCGACCTCGACCTCGTCCGAGAATTGCTGCGTGAAGCCGAGCCTGAGCGAGGTGGACGGGCTCGCCGCGAGAACCGCCGCCGCCGTGAGCGACAACGTATCGCCCGGTTGGATGTCGTTGTTCTCGAACACCGTCGCGTAGCCGACGGCACCGACGAAGGCCAACGGATCCTGCCGCTTGGTCGCCGAAAAGCTGAAGCCGATCTCGTCGAAGTCGCCGGTCAACGCCACACCGTCGTCATCTTCCTTGCCGAGCTTGGTGTCCCAGTAGGCGCGCGCCACGATATCCGGTCGCCAACCGGATTCGCGCAGCAGAGTCTTGGCGACGCCGATGCGCGGGTTGCCGATGCCCTGCGCACTGCCGTCCGAGACGTCTCCGGCCACACCGCCGACCGTGGTTTCGACGCTCTGATCCACATAGTTGAACGGCAACGTCAGCTCGATCTGGCTGTCGAACGGCAGACCGGCCTTGACGTCGAGCGAGGCCGTCACCTCGTCTCGCTCGACCTCGTTCTCGCCGATGAAGACGACGCCCGCGTCGCCGCTGGTGACGAAGACCGGGTCGCTGGTCTCGCGCCGCGTATAGGAGAGAGCGGGTTCGATCTCGATCTCGCCCGGCCGCAGCAGGAGCGCGCCGGCCCGGGTCAGTGTGCGCTCCAGCGCCCGCTCGACCGCTGCCTGATCGGCTGGCGCCTGATCGGGTGGCGCCTGATCGGGTGGCAGTTGGGCGCCATCGCTCGCTGGCGCGGTCCGACCGGACCAGGCACTCGCCACGAGCGGCGGCGTGACACCGTTGCCGGCCGCCGTCGCCTGCACACCGTCCCCGTTCGTGCGACCGCTGATCGAAGGCGGCGGCGGGGCAGCAGCACCGCGCCTGCCGGGCCCGCCGCGCTCGACCGCTTCCAGCCGGGCGAGGAGGCTCGCCACCATCAGATCGCGGCGGTAGAGCTCGCGACGCAGCAGGCCGAGCGGCACCAGGCTGTCGTCGTCGCCGTCGAGTACCATGCCGCCACCGCTGCCCCCGGGAGGTGGCAGTGGCGGCGGAAGGCTCGCGGTCGGCTGCTCCGAGTTCGATTCGCCGGCAGCGCTCGGTTCGCTCGCGGGTTCTTCGGGATTCGCTGCGGGCAGGTTGCGCCGTTTTTGGCCGAGGTCGCTGCCCTCTTCTGCGAAGATGTCGATCACGACGCGATGATCCGCGAGCGTGAAGAACTCGAGGCGCATCGTTGCAACGGCGCCGATCGCGACCTTGGTCGGCGAGTGCACCTGCAACCGCGCGGCCGGCACCGATGCCGTAGGCGCAAACGCCGCCGGCTCGGCAAAATGCACCACGGCGAGCGTCGGCCGGCGCTCGATCGTGAACGGTACCGCCGAAGGCCAGTCGAAGACGAAGCGCTCGAAGCCGTCGTGCCTGCCGCTGCGCACAGTGACCGCGGGCAGGACGGCTGCCGCGTAATCGGACTCCTCGGGCCCGTCGGCGGTCGCTGCAGCCGCTTCGCCCGGCTGACCCGATGTGGCCGTCGGCCGATCCGTCGGCTCGTCACCCGAACGAGTCGCCTGCTCGGATGGCGCCACGCCCTCCTCGGCCGGCTCGGTGGGTCGCCCAGCTGCTGCCGGTGGCGCCGCAGCCGCACCATCCTCGCCCGCTCGAGCCAGTTGCAGCCGCGGCGTCACCGCCGCTGCACGGGCGGTCTTCAGCGGGCCGAGCGTGGCCGGTCCGCTGGGCGGCGGCTCGGTCGCCTGCGAGACTGCGGCGGCAGTGCCGAGCGCTATGCCGACCGCGACCACCGGCGCGACGGGCCACCACCGGGGTGACGCCGGGCGCGGCGAGGAAGCCCCTTCAGCTGAGGGTCGGAAAATCATGCGGGTGCGGGTCCAGCCGGTTCGGTGGCGGCAATCCGTCCAGACGTTCGACGACGAATGCCACGCGGCCGTGATCGCCGTAGTCCGGCCAAGCGGCGAGGAACTGCTCGATGGTCATCGTCCGGTTGCCGAACAGCGGGTCGGCGAGCAGCACGCGATTGGCGCGCCGGCCGCGAAAAACCACGAAGTGGCTGGAGCCGTTGACCATGATCGGCACCATCGCCGGCGCCCGATCGACGAGGCCGTCCAGCGAAATCCGCCCGAAACCGCGGCCGCGATAGCCGCGCGCATCGACGTAGAGCTTGAGATCGGCGAGCGAGAAGCCCTGCCGCAAGTTCACGATGAACGGGTTCTCGACGTATTCGGGCCGCGCCATGAGGCCCATCGCGATCTCCCGCTCGGTCACCGGATCGCCGTGCTGGAAGTTGAGCAGGGTCGCCAGCGAAGCGGCACCGCAGGAGTAGTCCCAGCCCTGCATGACGACGAGCCGCTCGCGCTGCTCGAGCAGCGAAACGACGTCGCGGCGAGCGTCGTCGCGAGCCGCCGCGGGACCCCGCTGGCGCCAGGCAGCACGCCGATCGCGGGCCATTCGCGCAACGGCACCACCGGCGACGCCGGCGAGGCTGCCGGTCGCCAGCGCCTCGCCCTCGGCGTGCGCTTCTACGCGGGACGAAAGGCCCTGATCGCCGCCGGAAGCGCAACCGGCGAGTCCGACGGCGAAGCAGGCAGCAGCCAGCGTCCTCGACAACCGGGGGAGAGCCGTGCGCCGGATCGTGCCGGACCGCCGGACAGCGGTTTCGTCCGCCCTGCCGAACGGCAGCCGACCCGAGCCCATGTCGTCTCTCCCCCGTCCGAGAACGACTGCCCCCCGTCCGAGAACGACAGCCGTCGTCGATCGCCTAATAGCGACCCTTCACGTCGCAACAGCTCGGTGGACGGTGCGGCGCGTAATACGGCGGTGCCGATGCGGCGATCGCATGGCTGCCGGACTTCGACATGTAGCCCTCGACGGTGTCGCCGAAGCTCAGCGTCTCGGTGAAGGTGTTCTTGCCATAGGCCGTCGCCGCCGCCTCACCATCGGCGTAATTCCCGTAGATCCTCGGGTGCACGTAGAAATCGGCATAGACGTCGATGTACTTCTGGAAGTTGATTTGCCCATTCTTCATGAAGTCGAAATGGAAGGACGGATGGCCGTACGAGCGGGTGTACGAGCCGGCCGTGATGACCTCCATGTCGGCGAGCGCGAGGTCGACCGATTCCGCGCGACTGGTGTCGGCGAACCCGAGCATGGCCACGGCGGCCGTGGCGAGCAGCAAGTTGCGCATGATGCGTTTCCCTCGATGATAGTCACACGTCGACGGCTGGCCGCCGCGACGCCACCGGACCCATTCCGGTGTCTTCCCGCAACCACGGCCATACCTTGCCGAGGCCGCAAAAACCGATGGTGGGGCCGACCCGATCATTGCGCGGCTCCACGATCGTCGATGCCGCGGTGTAACCCTGCGAGGTCGTGACGACCGAAGAAGGCGTCGCTCCACGGTCCGCTGCGATCGGCGAACTGTGGCGGCAGCACGAAAGCGACCGGCACGCCCACCGCGTCGGCGCGGGTAGCGGCGTGGCCGAAACCACTGGCGATGGAGGAGGCGTCGGCGATGCCACTCCCGACGGCATTGGCGACCGCCACGGCACTGGCATTGTCCTCGCACATGAAGCAGATAGCGAAAGCGTTGGCGACCGGCATCGAGTACGAACTCGAAATGAATGTCCTGCGCCGGAACGAGTCCTGCAGGGTGCGCTGCCAGTCCGGCGTATAGGCCCCGCCGGTGAAGTCTTCGAGCGTCTCCAGATCCAGTTCCACCGGCGCTTCGGCTGCCGCCGGCGATGGGCCGCGCGCCAATGGCTCCGCCACCGCTTCGCAGGGACCGAGGCCGACGCCAGCGGTCGCACAAACCATGACGAGTCCGAGGACGGTGGCAGCAGCAGACTTGTCGCGTCGACGCATCACGACCCCCTGACGAAGACTCTCGGCGACCGGCAGATCGACACTGTCCGATCCGACGTTTCGAGTGTCCGCGCAAAGGCCGTTTTCGACCATTGAGCAATTGGGCTTAAGCAACGACCCGGCCGGGTTTAGCCCGATCGGTTTAAGCCACGACCCGGGTCAGCCGTGGCCGTCGCGGTCGCTGGATACCTGCGGCAACAGGGCGAACGCGGCAAAGATCGGCTGAAGTCGGGGCAAGAAAGCACCAACGCGGGGATTGTCGAACCAGGCGGCGTTCCGCAGCGTCGAGCATCGGCCTCGCGAGTTCCGAGTGCCGGGCGATCCCTGGGCGACGCTGCGGGGGATCGTCGATTTCGCGATTCCGGGTCTCGGGTAAACGACATCGAAGAGACCGTCACCCGCGCTATCTGCTCGCCGCCGGCCGAACCCGCCGCCGCGCCAGAAGTACTGAAGAGCGGCTTCGACGAAAGGAAGGGAGAAGATAAAGAGTACGCGGGGAAATGATTTCCCCGCACCCCTCGGTTTTTTTGGCTCGGCGGCGCTCGCGACGGCTGCGGACCGCCGCCGTGCGACGTTGGACTAGCTGCCCGGGCGGAGGTGGAGGTGGCAGCAGCCGTCGCGGCCGGGCTCCCAGGTCTCGGCGTGGAAGCTGAAGCCGGCACCCTCGAAGAGACCGTTGTCGACGCGGGCGGCGATCCGGCAGAGCTCGGCCACCTCGCTCTCGGGAATGCCGGCCTCGAGCCAGCACTCCTTCAAGGGGCAGCGGTGGAACTTGATGTCGACCGCATCCTTCTCGGCCTTTTGCACCTCCGGGCCGAACATCTTGCCGTCGTCGGGAATGATCGACAGGAACTTCTTCATCAGTGCCTCGACGTCCTTGCAGTCGAGCCCGGCCAGCGCCTTCGACTGCTCCACACCGCGCTTGTAGATCGCATCCTGCATGAGCTCCGCCGCCCTCTCCTTGCCGAATTCGGCGGACAGCGTCTCGTACATGTTGTAGTAGATCATCGCGCGGTTCTTGAACGACGCGTAGAGCTCCTCTCTGAGCTTTGCTTCCGACACGGCTCGTCTCCTCTGGTCAGTCGGTTTTCGGGGTGGGCCGCTCGCCGAGATAGGCGCGGCGGATGGCGGGATCGCCGGCGAGGGCCGCGGCCCGGCCGCGAACGACGATATGCCCGGCCCGCAGCACATAGGCGCGATCGGCGATCTCGAGGGCCCGGTTGGCACTCTGCTCGACCATCAGGATCGTCGCACCCTTGGCCTTCAAGGCGGCGATCGCATCGTACACCCGATCGACATAAAGAGGCGAGAGGCCCATCGACGGCTCGTCGATGCAGAGGAGTTCGGGCTTGCGCATCCAGGCCCGGGCCATGGCGAGCATCTGCTGCTCACCGCCCGAGAGCGTCCCGGCGAGTTGGCCCATCCGCCCCTGCAGGACCGGAAAGAGCCGCGTCGCCGCGTCGATCTCGGCCGCGAGCGTCGCCGCCGCCTCCTTGCGGCGGACGAAGGCACCCATGAGCAGGTTCTCGCGCACGCTCATCTCGGCGAAGACCCGCCGCCCCTCGGGGATCGATCCGACACCGAGGCCGATCACCTGATAGGGCCGGAGCCCGCCGATCGGTCGGCCGAGCACCCGCACGGCTCCGCGTTTGGGCTGGACCATGCCGAGGGCCGTCTTGATCACGGTCGACTTGCCCGACGCATTACCGCCGAGCACCGCCACGGTCTCGCCCTTGCCGACCCTGAGGCTCACCTTGAAGAGCGCCTGGACGGGCCCGTAGAACGTATCCGCCGCCTCGATCACGACCACGTCGTCGGCGCGCGGTGTCTCGTCCGCCTCGATGTCGGTGATCGTCCAGTCTTCCGCAGCCGGGGTCACGGCGCCAATCCCCGCGCCCGGGCCTCTTCGGCCCCCCGCTTGCCGAGATAGGCCTCGACGACCCGCATGTCGGCGAGCACCTCGTGCGGCGGCCCCTCCACCAGGACACCGCCATTGTCCATGACGACCACCCTGGACGCCAGATTGCGCACCACGTCGAGCTTGTGCTCGACCAGAACCACGGACATCTCCGGCCGCTCCTGCGCGATCGTCGCGATCACGCCGGCGAGTTCCTGCGTCTCGGTCGGATTCATTCCGGCCGTGGGCTCGTCGAGCAGCAAGAGCGTCGGCTCGGCAACGAGTGCGCGGGCGATCTCGAGCCGGCGCCGATTGGCATAGGAGAGGCTGTCGGCGCGATCGGCACGGCGCGGCCACAATCGATCGCCGAAGAGCTCGAGCACCGACCGCACCCGGGCATCGAGGGCGGCGCGCTCGGCCCGGCGGCCTTGCGGTAGCAGGGCCGACACGATCTCAAAGAAGGGATCGCGTCGCGCGCCGTGCCTCCCGCCGCCGATCAGCGCCGGGGTCTGGCCGATGCGCACACTGTCGAGGATCGAAAGTGCCGGAAAAACCCGGCTCGTCTGGAAGGTCCGCCCGACGCCGAGAGCGGCGATCGCCTCGGGCTCGCGGCCGACCAGCTCCTCGCCGTCGAGCCTGATCGAGCCCCGATCCGGCCGCAACACGCCGTTGATCAACTGGAACAAGGTCGACTTGCCGGCCCCGTTCGGACCGACGACGGCGATGGTCTCGCCCGCAGCAACGCTGAAGCTGACGTCGTCGACCGCCTTGAGGCCGCCGAAGCGGCGGGTCAGGTGCGCGATGGCGAGGCGCGGCTCGGTCATCAGCGACTGCCGAAAAGACCGCGCGGGCGGAACAGGATCACGGCCAAGAGGATGACGCCATAGGTCACCATCCGGTAGTCGCCGAAGCCGCGCAGCGCCTCGGTGACACCGATCAGGACGATCGCCCCGAAGACAGCGCCGGTGAGATTGCCGAGCCCGCCGAGCACGACGATGGCGAGAATCTGAAAGGAGACCAGAATGAGGAACGAGTTGGGCGAGATCGCCGTGACGTAGTGCGCATAGAGCGCACCGGACATGCCGGCGAAAAAGCCGCTGACGGCAAAGGCCATGAGCAGATAGCGGACCGCCGGCACACCCGAGGCCACCGCGGCCAGCCGGTCCTCGCGCACCGCCCGCCAGAGCCGGCCGACATCCGAGCCGAGCAGCCGATTGGCGAGGAGCAGGACGAGCGCCAGGACCGCGAGTGCCAGCCAGTAGAGCTGCCGCGTCTCGAACAGCTCCATGCCACCGAAGAGTGCCAGGACCGGCGGCGGGATGGCGAAGATGCCCATCGGCCCGCGGGTAACCGGGATCCAGACCAGCATGATGCTGTAGAGGATGAGCCCCGCGGCCAGCGTCGCCATGACGATCACGTGGCCGGAGAGCCGCGCCGCGAAAAAGCCCGAGAGCACACCCGCGATCATCCCGGCAGCACCGGCGACCAGAAGCGTGACCTCGATCGGCACCCCCGGCAAAAAGCGCGTCGTCAAAAGGGCCGCGGCGTAGGCACCGACCCCCCAGATCCCGGCGTGGCCTACCGAGATCTGCCCGGCCGTGCCGGAGACGATGGTGAGGCTCACGGCGAGAATGGCGTAGATGAAGGCGAGCCCCAGGATGTGCACCCAGGTGGTGTCGGGCGCCCAATAGGGAAAACTCGCCGCCACCGCCACCAGCAGGGCTGCGAGCCAGACCGGCGTCGTGATCGCCCGTGGCTCGCCCGCCTGAAACGGGCTCGACATCAAAGAGGTCGAGGGCACCGCACCGCCCGCCGCCTGCGCCCCGCCCAATGCCTCGAGTCCACGGCTGCCGAAGAGCCCCTGCGGGCGGAAGAAGAGGACCAGAAGCAGCAGTGTATAGGCGATCAGGTTGCGATAGATCGAGCCCAGATAGCCGCTCGCCAGCGCCTCGAAGACGCCGAGCAGGAGACCGCCGACGATGGCCCCCGGAATGCTCGAGATGCCGCCGAGCAGGGCCGCGGTGAAGCCCTTGATGCCGAGCGGGATGCCCATGGTCGGCCAGATGGCCTGGTAGTAGAAGCCGACCAACACCCCGCCGATCCCGCCGACGAGCCCGGCGATGCCGAAGGTCAGGCTGCGCATCAAGGAGACATCCACACCCATCTGCTGCGCCGCCTCGGGATCCATGGCCGTGGCGCGCATCGCCCGGCCGATCCAGGTCCGGTCGAGAAAGAGGGTGAGTGCCACGATCGTACCGACACCGACCCCGAGGATCAGAACGTCGACCGCCGAGATATAGGCATTGCCGACCTGCCAGGTCGTGGTGGCGAGCGGGCTCGGAAAGGGCTTGGTGTCCGGCGACCAGATCAGATGCACCGTCTCGTCGAGAATGACCGCGATCGCCAGCGTCGCGAGCAAGGGGGCGATGCGCGGGCCGCGCTCGAGCGGGCGGAGAAAGGCGCGGTCGATGAAGAGACCCAGCGCCGCCGTGAGCACGATGGCCAAGGCCGCCGCCAGCACGATCGGCAGCCCGACCAAGACGGCGAAGGTGTAGGTCAGATAGCCGCCGACGACGAAGAGCGAGCCTTGGGCGAAGTTGATCAGGTTGGCGACGCCGAAGACCAGGACGAAGCCGATCGCCAGCATCGCATAGACATTGCCGATGGCGAGCCCGTTCAGGACCTGGCTCGCGAGCTCGGTCATGGCACGAGCCTGCCCGGCGCCACGAGACGCCGGGCTCCGTCCAATCCGTACAAGGTCGGGCCGGCCGGCTTACTTGCCGATCGTCGTGAACTCACCGTTCTCGATCGTCAGCCAGGTGATCTCCTTGACCACGTCGCCCACCTCGTTGAAGGCGGCAACCCCCGAGACACCGTCATAGGGCTCCATCTCGAACATCGCCTCCTGGATCGCTGACCGGGTGATCTCGCCCCCCTGATCGGCGATGTGCTGCATGGCAGCCGCGAGAATGCCCACACTGTCATAGGCGATGGCGGCGAAGCTGTCGGCCGGAATGCCGTAGCGGCTCTCGTACTCGGTGACGAACGCCTGCACGGCGGGATCGGGATTGCCGGTGAAGAAGGTCGCCGGCACGATATGCCCCTCGACCGCCTCGCCGCCCAGGACGATGTATTGCGGGTTGAACATCGAGGTCGAGGTCACGACCGGGATCTCGATCTCGGCGGCTTCCAGCTGCTGGGCGAGGATCGAGGCCTCGGTGAAGAACATCGCCACGTGCAGCACATCGGGCTCGAGCGAGCGGATCTGCGTGATCACCGGGCGGAAGTCGCGCTCGGTCTCGAGGAACGCCTCGTTCGCCACGATCTCCGCACCGAGTTCCTCCGCCCGGGCGATGAAGTTGCTCGATGCCGAAAGACCCCAGTCGTCCTGCCGATAGACGACCATCACCTGCTCGGCGCCCATGTCCTCGACGACGTGCTCGGCGATCGCCGGTGCTTCGATCTCCTGCGTCGTCGTGTTGCGGAACATGTAATCGCCGATCTTGGTGTAATCGGGATGCGAGCAGGACGGGCAGAGCTGGACGAGGCCGCCCCGCTGGTAGATCGGGGCCGCCGCCATCGACGGCGTGCTGGCGAAGCTGCCGATCACCGCCATGATGTCCTCGTTGTTCACGTAACGCTGGGCGATCGCCGTGGTCTGCGACGATTCCGACCGATCGTCGGACTCGACGATCTCGAGCGGCCGGCCGGCCACCCCGCCCGCCGCGTTGACCTCCTCGACATGCAGCTCGATCGCGCGCTTGAAGTTGTTGCCGTACTCGGCATAGTCGCCGGTCAACGGCGCCGAGAACCCGATGACGAGCGGATCGGCGGCCTGTGCACTCGACGCCAGGTAAGCGCCGGGGCCGATGCTCGCGCCGAGCACGGCCACCAGCAAAGCATGCCTGAACTTCATGGACGTTTGCTCCTCGTTGGCTGCAGCCGGAAAGACTGTTGTCGACCGTCTCTCCGGTCGACCGGGCAACCCGAACGGTAGGAGCCAACCTTCGCGACAGCAATGCACATTGTGCACCCACCGAGCCCGTCGTCGGCCATCGCCCGACACGAAAACGCGCAAAGGGAGGAAGAAAAGCAGCCGCGGGGAAATGATTTCCCCGCACCCCTCGGTTGTTCTGGGCGCAGGGCGACCAGCACGGTCCGCCGCTGCCCTCGATCCTCTGCTCGAACGTGGCGTTCGGGGCCGGATTGCTGGATCGGGGCGCCCCTCCCGGTGATCGGCGGCCGGCTCCTGCAGGCGGGAACTTCGCCGGCATCCGAACGTTGCCGACAGTAGCGACAGGTGTCGCTCGTGTTGCCTCGGAGATGGAGACGGACATGACGACGAAGCCGATTCTGGCGACCGCCACGGCCCTGCTTCTGCTGGCGAGTGCCGCCGGCGTGCAGGCCCAGCAGCCGATGGGGCCGGGTTCGGGCCGCATGGGCATGGACCCGGAAATGAGGCAGCGCATGATGGAGGGCTCGCAAGGGTGGATGCCGATGGGCCCCGGGATGATGCGCGGTGCGATGTCCCGAACGATGGGGCAGGGCATGAGCGGGCAGGCCATGCGGGGTACGATGCTGCGCATGTTTTTCGCGCTCATGGATGCGGACGGCGACCGTGAGGTCTCGCGCGAGGAGTTTCACGAAGCGCACGACCGCATCTTCAACCACATGGACGCCGAGGACAGTGGTGCGGTGACGCTCGAGGAGATGCTGGCGTTCTTCCAGGGCCCGCCGCCCGACCCGGCCGATACGCCGAACGACTAGGCCGATAGCGGGGGAACCGGGCCAAGGGGCGACGCTCGGCCCGGCAGCGGCCACCGACCCGGCGCCGGAAAGTCTTGCACCTCGCCGGTGGCAGTGGGACGGCAGGCGCAGCACCGTGCCATCGCGCCCGACGGGCGATCGGGTTGCAGCGCCGCCATTTCTCGACGCCGCCACTTCTCGACCATGCCGGCGGGCCTCACTGCCCTCGCCCTGCTGCCACCGCTTCGCGTCACGGCCGGTGCGTCGGCCGCTCGGCGTCGACCCGATTACTGTCGACAAAAGCCCGGGTTGCGGCTGCTGCAGCGCCTGGATCGGCCATCTGCGCGCAACAAAGGTGTCAGGAGTCTTTTTCTCGGGCAATAAAGGTGTCAGGAGTCTTTTTCTCGCACCATCGCCAGTGGAGCGGGGCACGGGAGGCGCCACTTCGCCGCTCTTCTCCCTATAACGAACGCTTATCGACCTGCACAAGGATCGGCGTTCGTGCGTCATATTCCGACTCCTTCGTGCTCGGGTTGTGCCGCTAGAGGCGTCATGAACCGAAAAACGAGTCGGTAGATGACACCGAACCCGAGAAACGAGTCGATCCGTGCGCCATCAGCGTTGCTTATGGTGCATATACCGTCACATTTTGCCCCGAAAACCCGCGAACGAACCCGGGCGGGCGACGAACGAACCCACCGTGTCGACGTTCGAACCCGGCCGGGTCGCAAACGAACCCGGGTTCGGCGAACGAACCCGAGCGGACAGGATGCCGCAGCATGCGACCTTTTCATTCGGTGTATCAAGGGATTGCGGTCATGGCTGGCGGAGATGGGCGAGCCGGCGGGACAATTGCCGGGCGTCGCTCGGCCGATCGGCCGAATGACCCCGAGCGTGGCTTGACGATCGCAGCATTCTCGGTTATTATTCCTATTCACTCGGCATGCGGTGCTCCCGGTGGGCTTGGTCGTCTACGCCCTTTGGCTGTACCCGGAATGTACCGACCGCAGCGTGCCGCACCGGCCGCCGCCGCGGCCGAAGCGATGCTTCGCGCGTGCGGGCCGGCGTCGCGACGCGTTCGGTGACCGCCGTTGCCGGCCGGTCGGCAGCGCCGCAAGGTTACCGCCAAAGGCTTAACAGGCTGTGGCCGCTCAGCCTTTCGCGTCGTTGACGGTGCGGCGCCGTTCGCTAAGGTCTGGCTTAAACAACTGGAGGAACGGCCCATGTCTCGCTTCAAACTCGGCGTGTGCACCCTGGCCCTCGCCGCCCTCGCCGGCGCCGCCTCGGCCAGCGAGCCGATGCCCTTGACGGAAACGCAACTCGACGCGGTAACCGCCGGAACAGTCGGCATCGCGATCGGCGCCTTGGCGACTTCGGGCCCTGCTGAGGCTTTTGCGCTCGACGGCAGAAACAATGCCGGCCAGCTGTTCACATTGGCTGGCGCGCAAAGCGAGACTGGTGCGGCCGAGGGACAGATCGGGGGCAATGTGAAAGTTCGCGGCAACGGCTTCTTCACCGCGACGACCGGCGTTTTCGAGGGCCGGACGAAGCAGGCTGGCGACGGGCAGGCTTTCGTGGACGCCGAAGGAGTGATTTTAGACGGGCAGACACTCGTCACGCCGCGGACCTACACGAAGGATCTCGGCCCCAACGAGTTCGGCGGTCGCGACTCGCTTCTCATCGTGTTCGGTGCCTCGCTGAACAACGGCGCCTCTCAAGCAACGCAATAATCATCGCACGCTCTGGCCGCGGTGCCTCGGTGCCGCGGCCAATAAACCTCGGTTCCTTTGCGGCGGCTTGACCCGCGAGATCTACAGGCAATTTATTTCATAATTGCCGTCATCCATTCAGCGCAAAGCTAAGCAGGTTGACGCGAGGCTTCTGGCATCGACCATCCACGAATACATGTCGGCATTCTCGCACGCCGACAGAGGATTGAGCGGGGAACTTTACAAGCAACAACAACTGGCGGGCGCTAATTGCTCAGCCTTTCGCGTCGTTGACGGCACGGCACAGTTCGTTTAGGTCTGGTCTAACAACTGGAGGAACGGCCCATGTCTCGCTTCAAACTCGGGGTGTGCACCCTGGCCCTCGCCGCCCTCGCCGGCGCCGCCTCGGCCAGCGAGCCGATGCCCTTGACGGAAACGCAGCTCGACGCGGTAACCGCCGGAACGGTCGAAGTCGGGATCTTTACGTCAACGCGTGTCGGCGACACTGTGTTCGGCCCCGTCGGAATTTCCACGACCGTTTCCGATTTTTTGAGCGTCACGCAGACTTCCTCAGACACCGACGGAAATCAAGCCGGTGCAGAAATCGGCGGTGAGGTAGAAGTTCGTGGCAATAATTTCTTCCGAGCGGCGAGCGGCGTTTTCCAGGGGCAAACGGGCACGTCCGGCGACGCGGAGGCTACCGTTGGTACCTTCGTCGGGGTCACGGAGGGGCAGCCGCTGGTCGAGGAAACTTACGTCGTGGATCTCGGCCCGAACGACATGGGCGGTCGCGACGCGTACCTCATCGCCGTCGGCGCATCGTTCGATCCGACGGGCATGAACTTTCAATAGATTTCGTAAGAGCCGGCTGCGGTACTCTTGTGCCGCAGCCGGCACGTTTTACGGCTCTACTCGAATTAGGTATCGCGCGATCCGGGTTTTACACGGCCGTTGATTGACAGGCGACTTGCTCGGCTACTGATGATACGGGCGCCGGATCACGCAACCGCCACCCCCGATCCCGAGCGCTGCCGTCGCCTTGCTGCGCCGGCATCCGGAGCATCGTTCGAGTGTTGGTCGCTCGCCTCGACATGAACCGTTTCAAGACCGGCTACGGGGCAGCTTTTGCTCGCGAAACAACCGCAAAGTAACGAAGGGGCGCGGGGAGGATCATCCTCTCCGCTCTTCTTATTCGACTATTCGGCCACCGGGATCACCTCGGCGATCCTCTCGCTCATGTAGGCGAAGAAGGGGTTGGAGGCCATGCGCAGCAGGGCGTCGATGCTGACGACGAGGATGCCACGTTCGCCGCGGGTGGCCATGGCACCGAGGCTGACGCCGAACTCGTCTTCCGGGTCGGGGCGCAGGCCGTAGAGGCTGTCGGTGAGCGGGAACGGCACGGCCACATGGGAGAGGGAGAAGACGTCGGGCGGGTAGAACAGGCCCAGCGGCTCGGTCGTGGTCTCGTCCGTCGCGCCCGGCTCGGTCACGCGGGCCACGACCTCGAGCCGGTCGGCGTTCATGTTGGTGAGGATCGTCGTCTTGAAGCCGCGCGGCGCCGGCGGCAGCAGGCGGGCGAGCACGCTTGCGGGATCGGCGCGCAAGAGCGGGCCGAACTTGGTGCTGCGGTTGGCATCGAAGAGGACGATCTCGCTCCGGCCTTCCGGCAGCCGGGCATGCAGGGTGTTGACGACCGCACTGGTGCTGACGGTGAAGTCGACGACCGATTGGAAGGTCAGCACGGGCGGCAGTTCGATCAACCGGCCCGCCTGCTCGTGGCGGCGCAGATCGGCCTGCAGCGCCATCGTGACCTGGTGCGACTGGCGCGCCCCGTTGACCGGAAAAGAGTTGTATTTGAAGGGGTTGAACTCGGGCAGGATGGCGATCCAGGCGGCCTTGGCCCAGCGCGGGAAAACGGCGGGCCAGCCGGCGATGCCGGCAAAGCGGGCAAAGGCGGTGATCCCGACCATGGGCGAGACGAGGACCAGCTGATCGGCCTGGCGGAGATCGTCGCGGTCGATGGCCTCCATGGCGTACTGGAGCGCCAGGGCCCCGCCGTTGGAGAAGCCCACGATGTGCAGGGGCTTGTCGGGCCCGGCCCGGCGCTCGGCCTCGCGGACGGCGAGTCGGGTGGCGGCGGTCCATTCGGGCCATTCGACCTCGAGCAGGCCGGCCGGGACCGTGCCGTGGCCGGGCAGCCGGATGGCGACGACGGCGAAGCCTCTGGCCGCGTAGATCCGGCCGATGTGACGCAGGCTGTAGGGCGAATCGGTCAGGCCGTGCAGGAGGACGACGGCACCTCGCGGCTCCCCTGTCGGGTCGAGGGTATACGAGCGGTTCCAGTCCGCCGCGAAGTTGCCCGGATAGATGGGGCTCGCGGCGAAGTAGCGGTTGAAGGGGACCTGGTCGTCGGGCTCGAGCTGTTGCGCGACCTCGCGTTCGAGATCAGCAAACAGACCGGCCTCGTGCGCCAAGTAATCGTCCCAGCTCGCCCGATCGAGTGCTTCGACCGCGAGTTCCTCGGGGATTTGGGTGTGCCAGACCTCCAGCGGCGGCCCGCGCTGGCTGTCCCAGGCGCGAACGACGAGAAAGGTCGACAGCACCACGAGGACGAGCGCCGCACCGCGCCGCGTCCATTTCCAGACCCGTCTCCACGCCATTCGACGGGTCTCTCGGCAGTGGTCAGGCCCCGCCGCCGTAGCGCTCGCGGCGCCACTCCTCGAACAGGCGCTGCTCCTCGATCTGCCGGCGCGTCTCCTCCTCCTGCAGCGCCCGCTGCCGCTCGAAATCGAGCTGGCGCTGCATCTCCCGGTCGCGCGCCGCCTCGCGCTCCGCCGCCTGCCGCTCCTCGGCCCGGCGATCGAGGGTCATGTTGCCGGCGAGGCCGCCGACCCCGGCACCGATCAGCATGCCCGTCGTGCTGTTGCCGAAGATGAGCCGGCCGGCCCCGGCGCCCACCGCGGCGCCACCCGCGGTGCCGATGCCGGGGGAGGTGGTGCCACCGCCCTCGCAGCCGGCGACCAGCAAGCCCACCAGGGCGACGCTCGCGAGCGTGAGGGTGGCGGGGCGGCGCTCGATCGAACGCGTGCTCATGGCATCACTCCCTGCTCGGCGGCGGCACCGCTCATCATCTCCTCGAAGCTCAAGGCACCGTCGCCGTCCCGATCGGCGGCTTCGAAGCCACGCAGCTTGTTGTCCATCACCTCGTCGAAGCTCAAGGCACCGTCACCATCCGCGTCGACGCGCTCGAACAGCGCCGGGTCGTGCTCGCCGAGTTCGTCCGGGGTGAGCAGGCCGTCACCATCCTCGTCGAGTGCAGTGAAGCCGGCGGCGGCGTCGCGCGCCAGTTCGGCTTCGTCGATCAGGCCGTCACCATCGGTATCCGCCGCATCGAAGGCGAACCCCTCCGCTGACATCGGCAAGCCGTCGTCGAGTTGTGCGGCGGCCGAACCGGCCAGCATCGCGACCATTCCTGCGGCGACCAGCCCCGCTGCTCGTCCCGCGCATCGGCGCTTCATGGGTAGGCTCCTTTTGCCAGAAAACGACATTTGGAGCGGCTATACACGACCGGTCAGGGTCCGTCAGCAGGGAGCAGCCCCGACCGCACCGGCGGCGTCTTGCCGCATCGAGGCGTTCAAGCCCGCGACGCGGCCGAGCCGGCGGGAAAGCGGGTCGACACAATCGACAATCGACCACTCGCGACAACCGACCACTCGGCCTCGTCGACAATGCGCCGCGGACGCAGTAGCGCAGGATCTACTTCGCCATGTCGACAGCGTCCGGCACGGCTGCCGTGCCGCGATCCGCAAGGGTCTCGTGGAGGCGCTCGACCAGGTAGCCGAAAAAAGGGTTGGAGCTCATCCGCGCCAGATCGTCGCTCGGCACCGCCAGGACGCCGCGCTCGCCCCGGGTCGCCATGGCACCGAGACTGGCGCCGAAGGCATCGGGCGGATCGGGTTGCAGCCCGTAGAGGCTGTCGGTCAGCGGGAACGGCAGGGCGATGTGGGAGAGCGAGTAGACGCCCTCGGGAAAAGCGAGCCCCAATGGCCGGACCGCGACATCGGTGCTGCCGGCGGGCGTGGTCTGCGCCTCGACCTCGCGCGACGCGGTGTCTCGATTGGTGACGATGGTGACGGTGAAGCCGCGTGGGGCTGGCGGCAGCAGGCTTTCGGCCGCGCGGGCGGCAGCCGGGCTGACGAGGTGGCCGAAGTGGATGCTGCGATTGACGTCGAAGAGGACGAGTTCGCTCCGACCGGCGGCCAGGCGGGCGTGCAGCGCATGAATCACGGCGTCCGTCGACACGGTCGAATCGACGATCGATTGGAAGGTCAGGACCGGCGGCAGATCGACGAGCCGGCCGGCCCTGGCCAGACGGTTCAGCCGGCGCTGCAGGTCCTGCGTCACCCGGTAGGATTGCCGGGCGGCGTGAACCGGCAATGAATTGTATTTGAAGGGGTTGAACTCCGGGAGCCGCTTGATCCAGGCGGTCCGCGCCCAGCGTGGCACGATGGCCGGCCAGCCGGCGATCCCGGCGAACCGGGCGAACGCGGTGATGCCGACCATGGGCGAGATCAGCACCAGCTGATCGGGGCGAACGAGAGCCGGCTCGTCGAGGGCCGAGAGCGCATGGTCGAGCGCCAGGGTGGCACCGTTGGAGTAGCCGACCAGGTGCAGCGGTCTGCCCGGGCCGATCAGGCGACGCGCTTCGCGGATGGCGAGGCGGCCCGCCGCGGTCCAGTCGTGCCAGCCGACGCGGGTGAGGCTCGCCGGCACCGTGCCGTGGCCGGGCAGCCGGATGCCGAGGGCGACATAGCCGCGCCGACGATAGGCTTCGGCCACGTGACGAATATTGTAGGGTGCGTCGGTGAGGCCGTGGAGCAGGACGGCGGCGCCTTCGGGCTCACCCGTTGGCGCCAGGATGAACGAGCGGTTCCAGTCGACGGGAAAGCTGCGCGGGTGGACCGGGCTACCCTCGTAGTACCGATTGATCGGCACCTGGTCGCGAGCCGGCAGGTGGCCGCTGATCGCTGCCTCGACCTCGTCGAAGAGTGCCGCTTCGGCGGCCGTGTAGTCCGCCCAGTTCAGCCGCTCGATCGCCTCGGCACGCGGCTCGTCCGGGACATGGATGTGCCAGGGCTCGAGCAGCGGGCTGCCGCCGGTCTGAACGACACGCAGGGCGAGAAAGGCGAGCAGAGCCACGCCCAGAATGAGCGCGCCGTAGAGCAGCCAGTCGAGAATCAGTGAGGTCATGCCCGATCGGTGCCAGCCGACCGGGTCTCAGGCAAGCCGGATCAGTAGATCAGCCCGAGCTCCAGCTGGGCTTCCTCGGTCATCATCGAGGGATGCCACATCGGATCCCAGACGATCTTGACCTCGCAGGCCTTGACCCCTTCGACCGCCTCGATCTTGTGCTGGACCTCCATCGGCAGCGATTCGGCGACCGGGCAGTTGGGCGAGGTGAGCGTCATGTCGACGGTCACCGCGTTGTCGTCGTGGACGTCGATCTTGTAGATCAGCCCGAGCTCGTAGATGTTGACCGGAATCTCCGGGTCGTAGATCGAGCTCAGCTGAGCGACGATCGCATCGCCGAGCTTTTCGACCTCGGCCATCCGCTCCGGAGCTACCGGTGTTTTGTCGGGCTCGGTCACGACACCCGCCTCGCCGGCGCCGTTCTGGTCCGATCGCTCGTCGGCACCGAGAAACGCCTCGGCACGATCAAGTCCGTTGTCCTCGGCCATGTCCCCCCACCCTCACTGAAACATCCCGGCGACCCGATGCAGGCTCTTGCTCAAGGCGTCGATGTCGTCGGTCGTGTTGTAGACCCCGATGGATGCCCGCGCACTGGCCGCGAGCCCGAAACGCTCGTGCAGCGGCATGGCACAGTGGTGGCCGGTGCGAATGGCGATCCCGTCGAGATCGAGCATCATCCCGATGTCCTGGGGATGTGCGCCCTCGAGCGTGAAGGTCAAGACGCTGGCCTTGTCGCGGGCCGTACCGATCAGCCGCAGCCCCGGCACCTGCTGGATGGCGCGGGTACCGTACGCCAAGAGCTCGGCCTCGTGCCTGGCAATGGCCTCGATGCCGATGCCCTCGACGAAATCGATGGCAGCTCCGAGTGCGATGATCCCGGCGATATCGGGGGTGCCGGCCTCGAACTTGAACGGGATCTCGTTCCAGGTGGTCCCGGAAAAGCTCACCCGCTCGATCATGTCGCCACCACCCTGGTAGGGCGGCATGGCATCGAGATGGGCGGCCTTGCCCCAGAGCACGCCGACGCCCGAGGGGCCGTAGAGCTTGTGGCCGGAAAAGGCGATGAAATCGGCATCGAGCGCCTGCACGTCGACCGGCAGATGCTGCACGGCCTGGGCGGCGTCGATCAGGACGGGAATGCCCCGGGCTCGCGCCATGGCGACGATTTCGGCCACGGGGTTGATCGTGCCCAGCACGTTGGAGACCCAGACCACGGCGATCATCCGCGTCCGCGGCGTGATCGACTGCTCGAAGGCGTCGAGATCGATCTCGCCCACATCGGTCACGGGCGCCGGCACCACCTCGGCCCCCTTGGCCGCGGCGATCATCTGCCAGGGCACGATGTTGGCGTGGTGCTCCATCTCGGTGATCAGGATCTCGTCGCCCGGCTGCAGATTCGGTGCCGTGAAGCACGATGCGACGATGTTGATGGCTTCCGTGGCATTGCGGGTGAAGACGATCTCCCGCCAGTCGCGGGCGTTGATGAAGCGCTCGACCTTGCGCCGCGCCTCGTCGTGCAGCGCCGAGGCGCGCTGGCTCAGGTCGTAGATGCCACGGTGGATGTTGGCGTAATCGGCCTCGTAGACACGGGCCAGCGCATCGATGACGACCCTCGGCTTCTGCGTCGAGGCGGCGCTGTCGAGATAGACCAGCGGCCGCCCCTGCATCTCGGTCGAGAGGATCGGGAACTCGGCGCGGATCGTGCGGGCGTCGAAGGCCCGGCTCGGCCGGTCGATAAGTGCGGTGTCGCTCACAGCATGTCCGTCAGGTTGGCGCCGCCCGGTGTGCGCGCCACGAGCCGCTCCTGCGCGAGCTTCATGACGGCCGGATCGGTGAAGCGCTCGAGCACCTCGGCGGCAAAGGCGTAGGTGAGCAGGCTCTCCGCCTCGGCCTTGGAGAGACCCCGGCTGCGCAGATAGAAAAGGGCTGTCGGATCGAGCTCGCCACAAGTGGCACCGTGGCTGCACTTGACGTCGTCGGCGTAGATTTCGAGCTCGGGCTTGCTGTCGATCTCCGCATCGTCCGAGAGCAGCATATTGCTGTTCTGCTGAAACGCGTTGGTCCGTTGCGCATCCTGATAGACGAAGATCTTGCCGGCGAACGCCGCCTTTGCCTTGTCGAGCGCCAAACCCTTGTAGAACTGGTCCGAGTGGCAGTCCGGCTTTTCGTGATGGACGCGGATGACATTGTCGACGTGCTCGGCTGCGACCGGCATGTAGACGCCGTTGAGCTGCGCCTCGATGAAGCTGCCGTTCAGATGCATGTCGGTCTCGTTGCGGACGAGGTCGCCGCCGAGCGTCGCCACCGTCTGCTTGAGCTCGCCCTTCTCGCCGATGGCAATGCGATTGAGGCCGACGAATGTGGTCCCGGCCGCGCCCAGCTGCAGCCGGTCGTGCGCCAGCCTGGCCTCGGCACCGATCGCGTAGTCGGCGACGAGATTGGTGAGGCAATGGCCATCGCGCACACCGACATGGCTCTCGATCAGATGCGCCCGTGCCCCGTCACCGAGGTGCACGACGATGCGCGGATGGGTCATCACAGCACTGGCCTCACCGGCGGTCAGGAACAGGAGCTGGATCGGCCGCTCCAGAGTGACACCGTCGGCGACCTCGATCCAGGCCCCACTCTGCAGGAACGCGGCATTCAGATCGGCAAAGCTGTGCGGGCCCGAAGCGTCGATCGCCCGGTCGTCACCGAGGGCGGCGAGCACCCGGTCCGGCGCTTCCCGCAACATCGCATCGAGGCTCTTGATGACCACCCCGTCGGGCAAGCCGCCGACATGGCTGAGTTCGTTCGCGAGATGACCGTTGATGAAGATCAGCCGTCGGGCGAGCGGTCCACCCGCGAAATAGCGCTGCACGTCTTCGAGCTTGACGTCGGGCCGTGACGCCAAGCCCATGGCGACATTCGCAACCTTGGCGATATTCGTATACTTCCAATGCTCGACCCGCTGGGTCGGCACGCCGGTTGCGTTGAACCGAGCGAAGTGCCGTTGCCGCCACTCGTCGAGCATCGCAGTACCGCTGCCGGGCAATTGCCCGCTCGTCGCCTGGAAGAGGTCGGTGAAGGCCGGGACGGGTGGCGTGTGGCGCGGGCTGGGCTTGCGCGCAATGGCGGTCATGGCTCTCCTCCCCGGCTCAAGCCGCCTCGCCGAGCAGGCCCTCGTAGCCCTGCTCCTCGAGTTCGAGGGCCAGTTCCTTGCCGCCGGACTTGCGGATCACCCCGTCGGCCATGACGTGCACGTGGTCGGGCACGATGTAGTCGAGCAGCCGCTGGTAGTGGGTGATAACGATCATCGCCCGGTCGGGGCTGCGCAGAGCATTGACCCCGTCCGAGACCGTCCGCAGCGCATCGATGTCGAGCCCACTGTCGGTCTCGTCGAGGATGCAGAGTTTGGGTTCCAGCATCGCCAGCTGCAGGATCTCGTTCCGCTTCTTCTCGCCGCCCGAGAACCCGGCATTGACGTCGCGCTTGAGGAATTCCGGGCGAATGCCGATCGCCTCGGCCTTGGCCTTGAGCTTCTTCATGAAGTCGGCAGCGCTGACCTCGGGCTCACCGCGCGCCTTCTTCAGCGCGTTCAACGCTTGGCGGAGAAAGTAGCTGTTGGCCACGCCCGGGATTTCGACCGGGTACTGCATGGCGAGGAAGATGCCGGCGGCGGCGCGCTCCTCGGGCTCCATCTCCATCAGGTCCTCGCCCTCGAAGGTGATCGAGCCGCCGGTGACCTCGTAGCCGTCGCGACCGGCGAGCACGTAGGAGAGCGTGCTCTTGCCCGAGCCGTTCGGCCCCATGATGGCGTGCACCTCGCCGGGCTTCACCTCGAGCGAGAAACCTTTGATCACCGGCTTGTCCTCGCCCTCGATCGAGACGGCGAGATTCTTGATCGTCAACATCCGAAAATCCTCGACAAGATGAGATAGGGTCGTGCGCGCAGCGCTCAGCCGACGCTGCCCTCGAGCGAGATGCCGAGCAGCTTTCTGGCTTCGACGGCAAACTCCATGGGCAGTTCGTTCATCACCTCGCGGCAAAAACCGTTGACCACCAGGGCAACCGCGTCCTCTTCGGAGATGCCGCGACTGCGGCAGTAGAAGAGCTGATCGTCGCTGATCTTGCTGGTGGTGGCCTCGTGCTCGGCCTTGGCCGTGCGGTTCTTGATCTCGATGTAAGGGACCGTGTGCGCACCGCACTTGTCGCCGATCAGCATCGAATCGCACTGCGTGTGGTTCCTGGCCCCTTCGGCCCCCTTGAGCATCCGCACGAGGCCGCGATAGGTCTGATCGGCCTTGCCGGCCGAGATGCCCTTGGAGACGATCCGCGAGCGCGTACGCTTGCCGATATGGATCATCTTCGTCCCGGTATCGGCCTGCTGGGCGTTGTTGGTGACCGCGACCGAATAGAACTCGCCGACCGAGTCGTCGCCCTGCAGGATGCAGGACGGGTACTTCCAGGTGATCGCCGAGCCCGTTTCGACCTGCGTCCAGGAGATCTTGGAACGCTTGCCCCGGCACGCCCCGCGCTTGGTGACGAAGTTGTAGATGCCGCCCTTGCCCTCGGCATCGCCAGGGTACCAGTTCTGCACGGTCGAGTACTTGATCTCGGCGTCGTCCATGGTGATCAATTCGACCACGGCCGCATGCAGCTGGTTCTCGTCACGCTGCGGCGCCGTGCAGCCCTCGAGGTAGGAGACGTAGGCCCCTTCGTCGGCGATGATCAGCGTCCGCTCGAACTGACCCGTGTTCATCTCGTTGATGCGGAAATAGGTCGAGAGCTCCATCGGGCAGCGCACCCCCTTGGGCACGTAGACGAAGCTGCCATCGGTGAAGACCGCGGAGTTGAGTGCCGCAAAGTAGTTGTCACCCTGGGGCACCACGGTGCCCAGATACTTCTTCACGAGTTCGGGATGCTCCTGCAGCGCTTCCGAGATCGAGCAGAAGATGATGCCGAGCTCCTGCAGCTTGGCGCGGAAGGTGGTTGCCACCGAGACGCTGTCCCAGACATAGTCGACGGCGACGCCGGCCAGGATTTCCTGCTCCTTGATCGGAATGCCGAGCTTGTCGTAGGTGGAACGGATCTCGGGGTCGATCTCGTCCAAACTCTTCGGCCGCTCCTTGATCTTGGGCGCCGCATAATAGTGGATGGCCTGGAAGTCGATCGGCGGATATTTGGCCTTTTGCCAGTTGGGCTCCTCCATGGTCAGCCAGCGGCGATAGGCTTCCAGCCGCCACTCGGTCATCCACTCGGGCTCTTCTTTTTTCGCCGAGATCAGACGAACGATATCCTCGTTCAGCCCCTTGGGTGCGAGGTCCGACTCGATCGCGGTCGAGAAGCCGTATTTGTAGGCCTTCGCCGTGTAGTCCTGGACCGTCTCGAGTGCCGTTGCCATTCCGCTCAGTGCTCCACTCAAAAACTCGTTCTGCTCCGCCTTGCCGGCGGTTGTCGATCAAACCCGCGTCGTCGCTCGAAGTGACTCCCCGTTGCGGTGCGCCGCTGCCGGCCCGGCCTCGGCCATTTCCGCCAGCGTTACCTCTTCCAGGGCATCACGGATCGCGCTGTTGATCCTCTCCCAGTTGGTACGTGCCGGACACGAGGCTTCGATCAGGCAGTCGCCCTGCGCGCGCTCGACACAATCGGTGATCGCGATCGGCCCATCCAGAGCCTCGATGATCTGGGCCACGTTGATCAGCCGGGCAGCCTGTGCCAACTCGTAGCCACCCTTCACCCCCCGCTGCGAGCGCAGAAGGCCTCCTTTGGCCAGGGCCTTGAGGATCTTCTGCGCCATCGGCTGCGGGATCCGGGTCGCCAGCGCGATCTCCTGGGCACTCGCCTGAACACCACCCGGCCGTGCCAGATGCGTCATGATGACGATGCCGTAATCCGCAAGCTTGCTGAGCCTGATCAACCGCGTCCCCGCTTCCTCGCTCCGTCGATGCGACGGCGTCGACATCGAACTAGGACCAATCCGGTCCGTATTCGGCAATGTGCCGTTTCTGGCCCGACTGTCAAGGAGCGATGCCCGGTTTTTCGCCTTCGTCGTGATGCGCTCGACGCGTTAACCGGGCCTTAACCTCGCGAGTCTATCACCGAATTGAGCCTTCGGAACAAGCTCGGACGGATCGCCATGCTCGCTCCCGCCATTTCGCAGCCTTCCCAGGGGCGCCTGCGCCGACTGTCGCCCAAGCCGGTCGCCGGGCGCGCTCTGACGCAATGGCCGGCGGTCCTCGGCTGGCTTTGCCGCGGCACGACCGAGCGGTTCGTGCTGTTCCTGCCGCTGCTCCTCCTGCCGGCGGTAGGCGGCGTGCGCGATCTGCTGCTGCTGACCACGCTGTTTCTCCTGGTCACGGTGATCGAGGTCGGGCTGCAGTCGGCGCCGGCACGACCGCACGACAAGAGTGGACTGGCCGTCGGCGCGCTCGCTTGGCTCGTCGCTGGCCTCGTCCTGGGCACCGCAACCGCCCTCGTCCTCGCTTTGTTCGTCCTGGTGCGCTCGCTCGAGCAGCGCCTGCCGAGGGATCTCTGGCCCCGGAATCTCTGGCCCGGCGATCTCTGGCCGATCCAACTCGGGCTCGCTGCCCTCGCGGCGGCACTGCTCGTCGACTTGGCACTGATCGCCTTGGCGCTCGAGCGGAGCAGCGTCTGGCTGGCTCTCGCGGCGGCGATCGGCACCGCGAGCGCCGCCGCCTGCCGGCTGGACAAGCTCGCCGTCGAACCGCCATCGCCGATGGCCGGCGAATCGGCAACCGTACCGCGGGTTTACCTGGAAACCGCCCTGGCCGTCGCAGGCTGCCTCGTTCTCGCCCTCTACGCGATGCTGCTGGCACACGAGCCGGTGCTCTCGCAACCGACCGGCAGCGGCCGGTTTCTCGCCTTGCCGTTCCTTGCCGCCGCCGTCGTCCGGGTGGGCTGGCTCGGCCTCGAATCAGCCGGCCGACGCCGGACGGCGGACCCGCTCGCCCTGCTGCTGCTCGCCAGCTGGGCGCTCGCTTCAGTCGTTCTCAAGAGTCCGCCGGCGGTGGTCTGAGCAGAGCGGCCTTGCCGTACGGCCCGGCGCCGGGCTACCTCGACGGCCGAACGGCGGAAGGTGAGCCATGCAACGGCCCTTATCGGACATCCGGGTCCTCGACCTCACCCGCATCCTCGCGGGCCCTACCTGCACCCAGCTCTTGGGCGATCTCGGTGCGGACGTGATCAAGATCGAGAAGCCCGGGGCCGGCGACGACACGCGGAAATGGGGACCACCCTACCTGCCGGGCAAGGACGGCGAGCCCACACACGAGAGTGCCTACTATCTCGCGTCGAACCGCAACAAGCGCTCGGTGGCGATCGACATCGCCTTGCCCGAAGGCCAAAAGCTGGTCCGCAGCCTGCTCGCGCGATGCGACGTCCTGGTGCAGAACTTCAAGGCCGGCGGGCTGGCCCGCTACGGTCTCGACTATGCCGGCCTGAAGGACGATTTCCCGCACCTCGTCTACTGCTCGATCTCGGGCTTCGGCCAGACCGGCCCTTACAAGAACCGCGCCGGCTACGACTATCTGGCGCAGGGCTATGGCGGGATCATGAGCATCACCGGCGCCCCGGACGGCGAGCCCATGAAGGTGGGCGTCGGCATTGCCGATATCATGTGCGGCATGTACGCGACCTCGGCCATTTTGGCCGCCCTGCACCACCAGCGGCGGACCGGCGAGGGCCAGCACATCGACCTCGCACTGCTCGACACCCAGGTCGCCTGGCTCGCCAACGAGGGCACCAATTACTTGCTCTCCGGCCGGGTACCGCGGCGGCTCGGCAACGAGCATCCCAACATCGTTCCCTACAAGCTCTTCGAGACCCGGGACGGCCCGGTGGTGCTGGCCGCCGGCAACGACGCCCAGTTCCAGCGTTTCTGCCGTTTCGCCGGCCTGTCGGAGCTCGCCGACGATCCGCGCTTTCGCAGCAATTCGCTCAGGATCGCCAACCGTGAAGCGCTCTACGCACTTCTCGTCCCGGTTTTCCGCAGCAAGACCAAGGCCGAGTGGGTCGACGGCCTCACCGCTCAGGGCGTGCCCTGCGGCCCGGTCAACGACATTTCCGAGGTCTTCCAGGACGAGCAGATTCGTCACCGCGAGATGCAGATCGACATGCCGCACCCGCTTGCGGCCGACGGCACGGTCCCGCTGCTCGGCAACCCGATCAAGCTGTCCGAGACACCGGTCGCCTACGACAAGCCCCCGCCCTATCTGGGCCAGCACACGGACGAGGTCCTGACCGACCTGCTCGACCTCGACGACGCGGCGCGTAGCCGACTGCGCAAGGCCGGTGTGATCGGCTGAGCCCGGTTGCGCAAGGTGCCGCCGACACCGGCGGGGTTGCAGGTCGAACGCCGGCATTGCAGGTTGCTCTTCGGGTCAACCAGAGGAGCCTGTCCGTGATCACGCCGCGCATTCTGTTCGTCTGCACCGGCAATATCTGTCGGTCGCCTACGGCCGAGGCTGTGCTGTTGCACCATGCGCGGGCGAGCGGGCTCGAACTCGTGGTCGACAGTGCCGGGACGAGTGCCGAGGAGCTGGGCAATCCGCCGGATGCGCGGGCGCGGCGGGTGTCCGAGGCGCGCGGTTATCGGCTGCCGAACCGGCGTGCCCGGCAGGTGCGGGACGGCGACTTCACCAGCTTCGACCGGGTTTTCGCGATGACCCGAACGCACTTGCGCGCGCTCGAGCGACGTGCCCCGGCGACTGCCACAGCCAGGCTGCAACTCTTCATGACGCTGGCCCCGGAGCACGGGGTCGAGGACGTGCCCGATCCCTGGTACGGTGGCTTGCCGGACTACGAGCACGCGCTCGATCTGATCGAGGCCGGGATCGAAGGACTGCTGCGCGAGCTTCGGACCGAGCGGTGAGTGCGGTGGATGCAACCGCCCTCGGTGTGCCCGTCGTCCGGCGCACGAGCCTGCACGGCGGCTGCATCGCCGAGGTGGCGCGGCTCGATCTTCACGACGGACGATCGGTCGTCGAAAAGCGGGCACGCGCGGGCGATGCCACCGATCTTTCGCTCGAAGGCTGGATGCTCCGCTACCTCGCCGAGCATTCCGTTCTGCCGGTACCGGAGGTCTTGGCAGCCGCACCCGATCGGCTGGTGATGAGCTATGTCCCGCACGACGTCGGCGGGCCCAGCCGCGAGGCAGAGATCGACGCGGCCGACAAGCTCGCGGCCCTGCATGCGATCCGCGCCGAACGTTTCGGCCTCGAGCGGGACACCCTGATCGGCCCCTTGCCGCAGCCCAACGGCGAAATGGCGTCATGGATCGAGTTTTTTCGCGAGCGCCGCCTGCTGTCGATGACCCGACGCGCCGATGCCGCAGGACGACTGCCGGCAGGGTTCGCCGCTCGTCTCGATCGCCTCGCCGGCAAGCTCGACGAGTTCCTGGAGGAGCCGTCGGCCCCTGCCCTTCTCCACGGTGATGCCTGGTCGGGCAACCTCCTCTTCCGCGGTGAGCGGATCGCGGCCTTCGTCGACCCCGCCGTCTATTACGGTCATCCCGAGATCGAGCTCGCATTCACGAGGCTGTTCGGCCCGTTCGGCGAAACCTTCTACGCGGCCTACGCCGAACGCGCCGGGATCGCACCCGGCTTTTTCGAGGTACGGGCTGCCCTCTACAATGTTTACCCGCTGCTCGTGCACGTGCATCTTTTCGGGTCCGGCTATCTCGCCCCGATCGATCGGACGCTGCGCCGACACGGGGTGTGACGGCCAGACCGACAACGGCGAGCGAAGGGAACCCTGATGTCCGACAAACCGGCCGTTCTGGTCGTCTGGCCGAACCGGCCGCAAGCGATGGCCGAGCTCGAGGCCGCCTATCGGGTGATCCATCTCTGGCGCGCGACGACGCCGGAAGAGGTGATCGACACGGCAGGCCCGGAAATTCGGGCGATCGTGACGACCGGTGAGCGGGGGGCGAGTGTGCAGTTGATCGACCGGCTGCCGCGCCTCGAGATCATCGCCTGCTTCGGCGTCGGCTATGACGGCATCGACGTCGAGGCCTGCAAGGCGCGGGGTATTCGCGTCACCAACACGCCGGACGTGCTGAGTCGGGACGTTGCCGACATGGGTCTCGGCCTGATCCTCATGACCCTGCGCCGGTTGGCCGAGGCCGAGCGCTTCGTGCGCGCCGGCCGCTGGCTCCAGGGCGCGCATCCGCTGGGGGTCTGTCTCGCCGGCAAGAAGCTCGGCATTCTGGGCATGGGGCGGATCGGACTGGAGCTGGCGCGGCGCGCCCGCGTCGCCGACATGCTGGTCGGCTATCACAACCGCAGCCCACGGAAGGACGTCGATTTTCCCAGTTTTTCGAGCCCGGTCGAGCTCGCGCGCTGGGCGGACGTTCTGGCCGTCACCTGCCCGGGTGGCCCGGCGACGCACCATCTCGTCGACACCACGGTGCTCGATGCCTTGGGGCCCGAGGGCTGGCTCGTCAATATCGCCCGTGGCTCGGTGGTCGACGAGCCGGCGCTGGTCGCCGCACTGGCGGCGGGCCGGCTGAAGGGGGCGGGGCTCGACGTCTTCGCCGACGAGCCGCGCGTGCCCGAGGCTCTGCTGACGATGGAGAACGTGGTGCTCCAGCCGCACCACGCGAGTGCGACGGTGGAGACCCGGGATGCCATGGCGGAACTCGTGGTCGCCAACCTCGCCGCGCACTTTCGCGGCGAACAACTACCGACCCCGATTGCCTGATCGGCCAACCTCTCACCAAATAACCGCTGCCATGAGGTTGTCGCACTGCTCGGCTAGGTGTATGAAAAAAGCGGAGCCAGTTTCATGCCCAATGCCGCGCTTTTCGCATCGGAACCGCACATCGTCGACCAGCTCATCCTGGAGCGGGCGCCGCGCCTGCTCGACGATCCGCTGGCGCGCGGCGCCTTTCAGAAGTTCCTGCTGGAGCCGCTGCGCTATCCGGAAGCGCGCGCGATGGCGGATCGGGTGGCGCCGCTCGCCGGGGCAGAGATCATGCAACTTCTTGCCGACGAGCTGGCGCTCGAGGTGAGCGACACGGGTCGCAGCTATCTGCCCACCGCCGGCCCTGCCATCCTCGTCGCCAACCACCCGACCGGGCTCGCCGACGGGGTCGCCGTCTGGCAGAGCGTGAAGCGGCGGCGGCCGGATATGCGGTTTCTCGTCAACGGCGACGCACTGCGGGTGGCACCGGGCCTCGCGGACGTGATGATCCCGATCGAGCTCAATCCGGAAAAGCGCAAGCTCGCGGCGTCACGACAAGCCCTCCGCTACCTCGAGGACGCGATCGAGCGCGGTCAACTCTTGGTCGTCTTTCCTTCGGGTCGGCTCGCCTATCTCAGCTGGCGTGGGCTCAAGGAGCGGGTCTGGCTACCCTCGGTCCTCTCGATCGCACGGCGCCACCGGCTGCCGATCGTACCTTTGCACATCAAGGCGCGTAACTCTCCGACCTTTTACGCGCTGTCGATGCTCGGCCGCGAATTGCGCGACGTCACGCTGTTTCGCGAGTTGTTGAACAAGCGGGGCCGGCGGTTTCGACTGTCCTACGGAGCAGCCCTGGATGCGCAAGATCTGCCGGCCGATCCGAAGGCGGCGGTCGAGGTTCTGCAGCATCATGTCGAGCGGCTGCTGCCGCTGGCGGCGGCCGGGCGGCCTTGGGTCCCGGGAGGAGCGGCGGCAACCGGCTGAGCCCGCCTCACCAGCGGTGTTTCACCAGAGCGTGTAGCCGCCGTCGATCACCAGTGCCGCCCCGGTCATGAAGCGACTGGCGTCCGATGCGAGGTAGACGGCGAGGGTCCGCAGATCCCTCGGATCGCCCGTGGTGTCCATCGGCGTGCGGCGGACGATCCCGTCGATGACCTCGGGTTTTTCCCTCGACCGGCGCTGGTTGGCTTCGGTCATGAAGAGGCCGGGGCAGACCGCATTGACGGTGATCCCATGAGGCGCCCAGTCGGCGGTGACCGCGCGGGTGAATTGCCGCACGGCGGCCTCGGCGGTTTCGTAATGGCGGCCGCGGATATCCTGTCCCGCCACCATGGCGTTGATCGAGCTGATGTTGACCACCCGGCCGCCCTGGCCACGGGCGAGCATCGCCCCCCGATGATCTTGGTGCACAGAAGGCAGCTGGTGAGGTCGAGGTCGATCAGCGCCTGCCAGCGAGCGGCATGTCCGCAACCGGGGTCGGATCGCGCCTGCCGCCGATCTTGTCGATCAGGATGTCGATCGGCCCGTGCTCGGCCACCACCCGCTCGGCCACGGCCTCACCCACAACGGGATTCGCCAGATGCGCCTCGATCGTCGCCACGCCGCGGCCGCGAGCTCCGCGCGTGCCGGCCGCCTGATCGAGGCTTTCGCGGCTGCGCCCCGCGAGGACCAGATCCGCACCGGCTTCGGCGAGTGCCTTCGCCATGGCGAGCCCGAGCCCGCAGCTGCCGCCGGTGACGAAGGCGCGCTTGCCGTCGAGGCGAAAGCGGTCGAGGATGGTCATTGTTTCTCTTTCCCTTTTCTTGTCCCGGGATTTCGGCCTCTCCCCGTCCTGGGATTGTGTGGTGGCCCGCTCACCTCTGTCCCAGCCGTCGCTGGGCCAAGGCAATGCCGCCGAGCACGAGGGCGAGCGATAGTGCGTGGAACAGTTGGAAGCGCTCGCCCAGCAGTGCCACGGAGAAGACGGCGCCCATGATCGGAATGAGGTTGAGGAAGAGGCCGGCGGCATTGCTGCCGAGAACCTCGTTGGCGCGAATGAAGAAGGCCTGGGCGAGAAGCGAGGGCAGGAGTGTGACGTAAGCGAGCACGGTCCAGCCGGTGGTGCTGGTCGGCCATATGGCGTGACCCATGAGCGTCTCGGCGACGACGAACGGGATCGACGCCAGGGCACCGGCGACGAAGAGGACACAAAGGAAGCTCAGCCAGTGCATCGGCGGCTTTTGCCGCAATGCTACGCTGTAGCCGGCATAGACGACGGATGCCAGGATGACGAAGAGATCGCCCCGGTTGAGTTCCAGGGCGAAAAGGTCGAGGGGATCGCCTTGCCCGGCGGCGACGGCGACACCGACAAGGGTGAGCGCGTAGCCGACGAACTGAAGCGGGGTGGCGGCGGTCCTGAAGGCGGCGAAGTTGAGCACGAAGATGAACATCGGCATCGCGGCCTGGATGATCGTCGCGTTGATCGCGGTCGTGCTCACGAGGCCGAGATAGAGGAGACCGGCGAAGACCCCGAAGCCCATCGCCCCCATGCCCCCGAGATAGGGCAGGTTTGCCCTGATCGTCGGCCAGTCGCGCTGCAAATGCGACCAGGCGAAGCCGACCACGATGAGGGCAGCGAGCGTCCAACGCAGGAAGGTGAGGACGAACGGCGACACCTCGCCTACGGCGAATTTGCCGGCAACGGCATTGCCGCCCCAAAACGCCGTGGTCAGGACCAGCATGACTCTGGCCTGGACGGCGGCACTGCCCACCGAAGAGGCGACCGGCGGCTAGAGGATGAACTTCGAGAGGTCGGCACCCTCGATCAGATCGCCCACCTGGCGGCGGACATGGTCGCGATCGATGGTGATGGTCTCCGCGTCGCTCCGGTCGGAGGCGGTGAAGCTGATTTCCTCGACCAGCTTCTCCATCACGGTCTGCAGCCGTCGGGCACCGATGTTCTCGACCTTGCTGTTCATCTCGTGCGCCACCGTGGCGATCTCGTCGACCGCGTCGTCGGTGAAATCGAGGGTGACCGCTTCGGTCGCGAGCAGCGCCACGTACTGCTTGACCAGGCTCGCCTCGGGCTCGCGCAGGATGCGGGCGAGGTCCTCGCGCCTCAGTGCGTCGAGTTCGACCCGGATCGGCAGCCGACCCTGGAGTTCGGGCAGGAGGTCGGCGGGCTTGGAGAGATGAAAGGCGCCCGAGGCGATGAACAGGATGTGGTCGGTCTTGACCGCCCCGTGCTTGGTGGTGACGCTGGTCCCTTCGATCAACGGCAGAAGATCGCGCTGCACGCCCTCGCGGCTGACGTCGCCCACTCGTCCCTCGCGGCTCGAGATCTTGTCGATCTCGTCGATGAAGACGATGCCGTTCTGCTCGACCGATTCGATCGCTTCCTTGGTGACCCGGTCCTCGTCCAAGAGCTTGTCGCTCTCCTCGGCCATCAGGACCTCGTAGCTTTCCGAGACCTTCATCTTCTTGCGCTTGGTGCGCTGACCGAAGGCCTTGCCCAGCATGTCGCCGAGATTGACCATGCCCATCTGGGCACCCGGCATGCCCGGAATGTCGAGGGTCGGAAGGCCCCCGCCGGTATCCTTGACGTCGAGCTCGATCTCCTTCTCGGCGAGCGTACCCGAGCGCAGCATGCGGCGGAACTTGTCCCGGGTCTCGGAACCTGCATTCGCACCGACGAGCGCATCGATCACCCGCTCCTCGGCATTGTGCTCGGCCTGCGCCTGCACCTCCTTGCGCAGCCGGGTCCGGGTCTCTTTCAGACCCACCTCGACCAAGTCGCGGATGATGCTCTCGACATCGCGACCGACATAGCCGACCTCGGTGAATTTGGTCGCCTCGACCTTGGTGAACGGTGCCTGCGCGAGGCGCGCCAAACGCCTCGCGATCTCGGTCTTGCCGCAGCCGGTGGGCCCGATCATCAAGATGTTCTTCGGCAGTACCTCCTCGCGCAAGCCGGGATCGAGCTGCTGGCGCCGCCAGCGGTTGCGCAGGGCGATGGCAACGGCACGCTTGGCCGCATTCTGGCCGACGATGAAGCGATCGAGTTCGGAGACGATCTCGCGGGGGGTCAAGGCGGTCATGGTCAGCCGATCGTCTCGATGGTGAGGGAGGCGTTGGTGTAGACACAGATCTCGGCGGCAATCCCCATGGCCTTGCGTGCGATGGCCTCACTGTCGAGGTCGGGGACATCGACGAGCGCCTTGGCGGCGGCGAGCGCATAATTGCCGCCGGAGCCGATCCCGATCAGCCCATCGCTGGGTTCGAGCACATCGCCCGTGCCGGTCAGCACCAGCGAGGTCTCGGCGTCCGCCACGGCCATCATGGCCTCCAGGCGCCGCAGATAGCGGTCGGTGCGCCAATCTTTGGCGAGCTCGACGCAGGCGCGCATCAGCTGGCCCGGATGACGTTCCAGCTTGCCTTCGAGGCGTTCGAGGAGCGTGAACGCGTCGGCCGTGCTGCCGGCAAAGCCGGCGAGGATCTGTCCACCGCCGAGCCTGCGGACCTTTCGCGCATTGGCCTTGATGACGGTCTGGCCGAGACTGACCTGGCCGTCCCCGGCAATGGTGACCTTGCCGCCTTTGCGGACGGACAAAATGGTCGTGCCGTGCCAGAGGCCGGCGTCGCTTGCTGTCATGCGTTCCCTATCCCGGACAGACCTCGACAGCACCCCGGGGCACATCGTCGCCCGGGCGAGCGCAGAAGGTCGCGCGGCAAGCCGAGGCTCCCGCAATGTCAGGGCATTTGGGCAGGCGCTCTGCCGGGGTCAAGACGACGCAGCGGCCGGGTCGGCTTCGCCAGCACGGGGAACGAACAGCGGGGTCGGTGTGCCGGCATCCGCGATCGGCGCGCGGAACCGGCATGCAGCGCCACGATCAGCCGCAGGCGGCGCGCTGCTCGTCCATCTCCGCCTCGGCCGCTTCCTCGAGCGCATCGACCGCGTCGGCCAGGCGACGGAGCGTCAAGATCAGGGCATCCTCGTCACGCAGCCGGAAGGCGGTGGCGACCAGGACGGCGGCACCGACGACGTTCTCCAGTCGGGGATCGCCGAGTGCTGCGGCCAACGCCTCGTCGAGGCCGAGCGTCTCGGCGTCGAACAGCGGGGCATTGTCGTTGACGGCGGCATTGTCGCTCATGCGATCTCTCCAACAGGCAGGTTCTCGAAAAAAGGGGCCCCCGGGAGGCGATGCCCGCCGGGGGCCAAGGGGAGGGAGGCACCGTCTGACTTGACGATTTGGAGGCTAACTTAACCCTGGGTTGAGATCAACAGTAAAAATCGGCTTGCCCCTGATTTTTCGTGGCGGCTTAATGAAAAAAGTCGATCGAATTTTATCGAAATCCGGATCGTCCTTGACCAGTATTATACGATACTTCAAAGAGAAGGGGAAAAATGCGATATATCATGGGCATGACAGCAATAGCCGAATGGCACTACGGCCATTTTTGGCGGATGGGGCAACAACGAGGCGACAAGGCCGGCCCGATTGTCGGATGGGGCAAGAAGAGCCACTAACGCAATGGTAGAAATTAGAGAATCGGCGCGCACCGCGCTCGCGCTACCGCTCCTTCGGGCCCGCAGCTGCCGGTGTTTCTTGGCGGCACGGGCAAACTGCGATACAGCCGAGGGCGAGGCGGGACACGATGCTGCCCCTGCCGTTCTTCCACGATTGTCGCGACGACGAGGACGGGCCATGGCCGGCCATTCACAGTTCAAGAACATCATGCACCGCAAGGGCCGCCAGGACGCCGCCCGAGCGAAACTCTTCACGCGGTTGACCCGCGAGGTCCAGGTGGCCTCCCGCATGGGCCTCCCCGATCCGACCTTCAACCCGCGGCTGCGTTCGGCGATTCAGGCCGCCAAAGCGGCGAATGTCCCCAAGGACAATATCGAGCGCGCGATCAAGAAGGGCCAAGGCGGCGACGGCGAAAGCTACGAGGAGATTCGTTACGAGGCCTATGGGCCCGGCGGGGTGGCGTTCATCGTCGAGGCCCTGACCGACAACCGCAATCGCACGGCGAGCGAGGTGCGCTCGGCCTTCACCAAGCACGGCGGGAGCCTCGCCGAGACGAATGCGGTGAGCTTCCAGTTCGACCGGATCGGCCAGATCCGCTTCGGGCCCGACGTGGCGGGTGAGGAGGCGATGCTCGAGGCCGCGATCGAGGCGGGTGCCGAGGACTGCCAGTCGTCCGCGGACGGCCACGAGATCACCTGCGCACCCGACGATCTGGCTGCGGTCACCGAGGCGCTGGAAGCCAAGTTCGGCCCGCCCGAGGCCTCGCTCTTGACTTGGCGGCCGCAGGTGACGGTGCCGGTCGAGGACGACAAGGCCGAGACCCTGTTCAAGCTGCTGGAGACCCTCGACGAGAGCGACGACGTTCAGCGCGTGGTCGCCAATTTCGAGGTTTCGGACGCCGCCATGGAAAAGCTGCAGAATTGATTCGGCTCTTGGGCCTCGATCCCGGCTTGCAGCGCACCGGTTGGGGCGTGATCACGGTCGACGGCCCGGAACTCGGCTTCGTCGCCGCCGGCGTGGTGGCGAGCGAGCCTGGGGATGCCCTGCCGGCCCGGCTCCTGACCCTCTTTCAGGGGCTCGAGGCGGTCATCAACCGGCACCGCCCCATCGAGGTCGCGGTCGAGGAGACGGTGGTGAACAAGAATGCCCTCTCCTCGCTCAAGCTCGGCCATGCGCGTGGTGTGGTGCTCCTCGCCGCCGCCACTGCCGGCCTGCCGGTCGCCGAATACGCGGCCAAGCACGTCAAGCGGGCGCTGACCGGGACCGGCGGCGCCTTGAAGCCACAGGTGGCGCACATGGTTCAGGTGCTGTTGCCTCGCGCCGGTATCGTCAAACCGGACGCAGGGGATGCGCTGGCCGTTGCCATCTGCCATGCCCACAACCGCTCGAGCATGGCGCGGATCACGGCGGGCCATGCGACGGGTGTGCTCGGATGATCGCCCGGCTACGCGGGCGGCTCGCCGAAGCAGGCGACGACCATGTCGTCGTCGATGCGAGTGGTGTCGGCTATCTCGTCCAGTGCGCGGCCAAGACCCTGGCCCGCCTGCCGGCGCCGGGGGAGGCGGTGGAGCTCAGGATCGTCACGCAAGTCCGGGAGGACAGCATCACCCTCTACGGTTTCGAGACGCCGCTCGAGGAGCAATGGTTTCGGCTGCTGCAAGGAATCCAGGGGGTCGGTGCCAGGCTCGCCTTGGCCCTCCTCTCGGTGTTGGAGCCCGATGCCATCGCCCGGGCCATCGCAGCGCAGGATGCGCGCGCCCTCACCCGGGCTGCCGGCGTCGGGCCCAGACTTGCGGCACGAATTGTCTCCGAGCTCAAGGATCGTGTCGCCAAGATGGTCCCGGCGGCCGGCGCCGTGCCGAGTCGGGCGACGTCGGCCGTGGCACCGGTCCCCGCAGGTGCCGTCGAGGACGCGCTGCAGGCGCTCGAACAGCTCGGCTATGGTCGCTCCGAGGCCTTTGTCGTCGTGGCGAGGGTCGCCGGTGAGCTCGGTGAGGAAGCCACCCTCGAAGCGCTGCTGACCCAGAGCCTGAAGGCGCTCGGCAAATGAGCGATGCTGAAGCGAGGCTCGTGGCGCCGGAGGGCCAGGCGGCCGACGTCGACCAGAGCCTCCGGCCACGGCGGCTCGCCGAGTTCATCGGCCAAGCACAGCTCAAGGCCAATCTCGAGGTCTTCGTCGCCGCCGCCCGCGCCCGAGCCGAGGCCATGGACCACGTGCTCTTCGCCGGCCCCCCCGGGCTCGGCAAGACCACGCTCGCCCAGATCATGGCAGCCGAGCTCGGCGTCGGCTTTCGCATGACCTCGGGTCCGATCATTCAGCGCGCCGGCGATCTCGCGGCATTGCTCACCAACCTGCAGCCGCGCGACGTCCTCTTCATCGACGAGATCCACAGGCTCAGTCCGACCGTCGAGGAGGTGCTCTATCCGGCGATGGAGGACTTCAAGCTCGATCTGATGATCGGCGAGGGGCCCGCCGCCCGCTCGGTGCGCATCGACCTCGCCCCGTTCACGCTGATCGGGGCCACCACCCGGACGGGCCTGCTCACTACCCCGTTGCGCGATCGCTTCGGCATCCTCTCACGGATGGAGTTCTATACCGAGGCCGAGCTCTTGGCGATCATCGAGCGTGGGGCGAAGCTTCTCGGCCTCGCCCTCGAATCGGATGGCGCGCGAGAGATCGCTCGGCGCTCCCGCGGCACGCCCCGGGTCGCCACTCGGCTGCTCCGGCGGGTCCGCGATTTCGCCACCGTGGCGGCGGCCGGCGGCGAGGCCCGGGTCGATGCGGCGGCAGCCGATCAGGCGCTCACCCGCCTCGCGGTCGATAAGCTCGGCCTGGATTCGCTCGATCGCCGCTATCTGCAGGCAATCGCCGAGCACTACGGCGGCGGGCCGGTCGGCGTCGAAACCCTGGCCGCCGCCCTCTCCGAGCAGCGCGACACGCTGGAAGAGACGGTCGAGCCCTACCTCCTGCAGCAGGGGCTGCTGCAGCGCACGCCGCGCGGGCGGATGCTGACCCGGGCCTCCTGGCGGCATCTCGGGCTCGACCTGCCGGCAGGTGCGGCGGGACAGCCCGAACTCTTCGATCCGCCGGACGAGACGGACCGGTGAGCGGGCCACATCGCTTCCCGGTCCGGGTCTACTACGAGGACACCGACGCCGGCGGCATCGTCTATCATGCGCAGTATCTCTGTTTCGCCGAGCGCGCCCGGACCGAGTTTCTCCGCTCGATCGGCACCGACCACGGGCGGCTCTTGGCCGAGCACGGCGGCGTCTTCGCGGTCCGTCGCGCAATGGTAGAGTTCCGTCGGCCCGCCCACCTCGACGACCTGCTGACCGTCGAAACCCGGGTCGACAAGGCGACCGGCGCTCGCCTCCAGCTTCAACAAAACATCAAAAGGGACGAACAACTTATTGTTTTAATTGAAATAGAACTCGCCTTCATCAGCCGCGACTTGCGCCCCCTGCGCTTACCGGCGGGTCTGGCGCAGGGTTTTGCCGACATGCACTCTTTGCCATCGACCAGTGCTTGACAGCCCCCGACGACTGCCTGATAGCACAATCCGCGCGAGCATCTATCCGGCTTTCGAACGCTACCGCGAGCGGCCTTACCCGACATCGGCACTTTCCCGCTCGCCACCCGGCCGATATTGCCACCCCAGGCTCTGCCCGCCACAACCGATGCGCGATTGCCCATCGCAAAGCGATTGCCCCAATGGACCAAGATCCGATCAGCTCCGCCACGCTCGGCGAACCGGCGCACAGCGCCAGCCTCCTCGCCCTGGCCTTCGAAGCCGACATCGTCGTCAAATTCGTCATGGTTCTCTTGGTCGTGGCCTCGATCTGGGTCTGGGCCGTCGTCTTCGACAAGGCGACGCGGATCGTCCGCCTGAAGCGCCAGACCAGCCTTTTCGAACGGGCGTTCTGGTCCGGCACCCCGCTCGCCGAGCTCTATCGCCGCCTCGGCAACCGGATCGACCACCCGATCGCGCTGATGTTCGCGGCCGGTATGGAGGAGTGGCGGGAGAGCCCGAAAGCGCTCTCCGGTGAGGCGAGCGAGCGGCTGCTCGGGCGCATCGGCCAGGTGATGCAGCTCACTCTCGACCGCGAGATCCGCACCCTCGAGCGCCACGTCGGCACGCTCGCCACGATCGGCTCGGCCGCCCCCTTCATCGGCCTGTTCGGCACGGTGTGGGGGATCATGAACAGCTTTCAGTCGATCGCCGTCACCAAGAACACGACGCTCGCGGTGGTGGCCCCGGGCATCGCCGAGGCGCTGTTTGCGACGGCGCTCGGGCTCTTTGCCGCCATCCCGGCGGTGATCGCCTACAACAAGATCTCGACCGCGGTCGACGGCCTCGCCGATCGGCTCGGCAGCTTCGCCGACGAGTTCGGCGTGGTCGTCAGCCGCGAGATCGACACCAGCCGGGCCGCCGCCTGATGGCGGCCTCTCCCCTGGTCGGGTCGATAAAGAGCCAGGGCCGACGGCGCCGGCGGCGGCAGATCGGCGAGATCAACGTCACCCCGTTCGTCGACGTCATGCTGGTGCTGCTGATCGTTTTCATGGTGACCGCACCGATGCTGACCATGGGCGTGGCGGTCGACCTGCCGCGGGCGGAAAGCTCCCCTTTGCCCGGCCAGGACGAGCCGCTGTCCGTCTCGATCGACAGCAACGGCACCATCTATCTGCAGGAGACCGAGATCGAGCTCGACCAGCTGGTGCCGCGGTTGGTCGCGATCACCGAGCAGAACACCGAGGCGCGGATCTTCGTGCGCGGCGATCGGCAGATCGACTACGGTCGGGTGATGGCGGTGATCGGCAGCCTCAATCGCGCGGGCTTTACCCGGGTGGCCCTGCTGACCGAGCTGCCCGAGTTGGCCGGCGAACCGGCACCGGCTGCCCTGGCCCGAGCGTCGGAACCCCGAGAGACGAATTGAGAGCGGATGAAACGTCCCCTCGTCGCCTCGTTCATCTTCCATCTGGCCTTGGTCGGCCTGCTGCTCATCGGCCTGCCCCGATCGTCCGGGCTGCCGCCGGTCGAGGAGCCGATCGCTGTCGAGATCGTCGGCATCGCCACCGCCCCCGAGATCCCGGACGAGCCGCCGACGCCCGCCCCCGCCGAGGCCGCACCGCTGCCCCCCCGGGTTGCCGCGCGTCCGGCACCGCCACCGCCGCCCGCACCGGCGCCCCGCCGCTCAAGTCCCGAGCCAGTGGCCGAGCCGGCGCCGGAAGCCGTCGCAGCGCCCGAACCACCGGCACCCGAGCCGATTCCGGAGCCGGACGTCGCGGCGGCGCCTCCGCCACCGGCACCCGAGCCGGAGCCGGCCGAGGCGGCACCATCGGCACCGGCCCGGCCGGTCGCCCGCCCGCCACGACCGGTGCCGGTGGCAGAGCCCGAGCCCGAACCAACGCCGGCACCCGTGCCCGAGGTGGCAGCGCGGCCGGAGCCACCGCCACCGCCCCGGCAAGAGACGGCCCGTGCCGAGGAGCCACCGCCCGACGTCACCGCCGAGGACGACGACTTCGCGGCCCTGCTCAGGAGTGTGGAGGAGCAGGCGCGACGGGTCGAGGCACCGGAGCGGCGCGCGGGTACGGGCAGTGCCGATGTCGAGCGGGCGGTGCCGGCGGCAGCAGCCGTGGCCGAGACCGTGTCCCTCTCGGCGAGCGAACTCGCGGCGATCAGGCGGCAGATCGAGCGCTGCTGGAACGTGCCGGTCGGGGTGCCCGGGATCGAGACCATGCGGGTTTCGCTGCGCATTCAGCTCGAGGCCGACGGGGCCGTGCGCGCGGTCGATATCGAGGATCGCAACCGGTTCGCAGAGGATGCGCGTTTTCGCACCGTGGCGGAAAGTGCCAGGCGGGCGGTGCTCAGCTGCCGCCTCTCCCTGCCGCCCGAGAAATACGTTGTCTGGCGGGACATGGTGCTGACATTCTCGCCCGGCGATGCACTCAGTGGTTGAGGCATTGAGCAAATCTCGAGGCTTTCGGGTGAGACGTGACGAACGGATGGTGCGGGTGACGACGAGACGAGAGCCGGCGACGGTGCGGGATTGGTCGAGGCGGCAGATACTGGCCGGCGGGGTCGCGGCGTGCGCGCTGCCGGCACTGGCCGCGCCTTCGACCGCCTTGGCCCAGGTCCGGCTCGACATTACCCGCGGCGTGGTCGAGCCGATGCCGATCGCGGTCAGCCCGCTCGCCGGCGACGACCCGTCGCTGCGTGATACGGGCCTCGCTCTCGCCGAGGTGGTGACCGCCAATCTGGAGCGCTCGGGACTCTTTCGGGTAATCGACCGGATGGCCTACATCCAGGACCCGGAATCGCTGCGCGAGACCCCGCGCTTTGCCGAATGGCGGCCGATCAATGCCCAGGCCCTGGTCACGGGCGTGGTGTCACGACCCGGCGCCGCCGATCGGCTGACCATCGAGTTCCGGCTCTGGGACGTCTTCAGCGGGCTGGAGATGCGCGGCATGCGCTACGAGCTCGCGGCCAGCAACTGGCGGCGCACCGCGCATCAGATCTCGGATGTGATCTACGAGCGGCTGACCGGGGAGCCCGGCTATTTCGACACCAAGATCGTCTATGTCAGCCAGACCGGCCCGAAGACGCAGCGGGTCAAGCGCCTCGCCATCATGGACCAGGACGGCCACGACCATCGCTTCTTGACCGACGGCGGCGACTTGGTCCTCACCCCGCAGATCGCCCCCGACGGCCGGCGCATCGCCTATTTCGTCCTGCGCACACCCAAACCGCGCATCATGCTGATGGACCTCGCCTCCGGCCGCTCGAACGAGCTCGGCCAGTTCTCCGGCATGTCGTTCACGCCGCGCTTCGCACCCGACGGCAACCAGATGCTGTTGACCATCGCCGAGGGCGGCAAGTCCGACATCTTCGCCTTCGACCCGGCGACCCGACGGACCACGCAACTGACGCGAACGGCGGCGATCGACACGTCGCCCTCGTTCAGCCCCGACGGCCGGCGGATCGTGTTCAACAGCGATCGCGGCGGCTCGCCGCACCTCTACACGATGGATCGCGACGGCTCGAACGTGCAGCGGATCAGCTTCGAGCGGGGCCAGTACGGCAGCCCGGCCTGGTCACCGAGAGGCGACATGATCGCCTTTACCCGAATCACGGGCGGCTTCTTCCATATCGGCGTCATGGAGCCGGATGGGGCCAACGAGCGGTTGATCACGCGCAGTGCTTTCGACGAGAGCCCGTCATGGGCACCCAGCGGCCGCCACATCGTCTTCACCCGCGAAGACCCGCAGCGCGATCGCACCCGGCTCTTCACGATCGATTCCAGCGGTCACAATCTGCGCGAGGTGGCGACGCCGCTCGACGCCTCGGATCCCGACTGGTCGGGACTTCTACCGTGACCCTTGTCGTCCGCCACGCCCGCCATCCGCAGCCGAACCCCGAGGACCATCCACGATGCCCCGTCTGAGCGCCGCCCTGCCCGCCCTCCTTCTCCTGCTCGCCGCCTGCGCCTCGACCCCGGAAGACGAGATCGGCGGCGGCGCTGCCGGTACCGGCGAGTTCGGCAACGGTGCGCCGGGATCGGCGACCGAACTCGGCAGCGCCGAGGAGCCGGCGACGGAGAACGACGTGTTCGGCAGTGCCGTTCCCGGCACGCCCGAAGACTTCGAAATCAATGTCGGTGATCGGGTGTTCTTCGCCTTCGACAGCTCGACCCTCGACGACGACGCGCGCGCCACCCTGGACCGGCAGGCCGCCTGGCTGCAGCAGTTCCGCGAGATCACCGTGACCATCGAAGGCCACACCGACGAACGCGGGACGCGCGAATACAACCTCGCACTCGGCGAGCGCCGGGCGGCCGCGGCACGCAACTACCTCGTCGCCCTCGGGGTCGATCCGAGCCGGATGCTCACCATATCCTACGGCGAGGAGCGGCCGGTCGATCCCGGCAACGACGAGACCGCCTATCGCCAAAATCGGCGCGCGGTGACCGTCATCAATCTCGTCAACTGAGGCGTCAGCCGCCCTGCCAGCAGGAGCCGTTACCCCCGATGTGCTTGCCCGGTCGCCGTCCAGAGTCGAGCCTGCTCGCAGCTCTGATTCTAGCCATTTTCGCCTCGGGCGCCGGATCGGCCGTGGCCCAGACCGGAGCACCGACGCCGCTCAGGCTCGAAACGCAACAAATCGAGCGTGATCTCGGTGCGACGCAGCAGGCGCTCGGCGAACTGCCGGAAGGGCGGCAGGCTGCCATCCTGCTCAACCGGATCAACGCGATCGAGGAGCAACTTCGCCGACTGACGGGGCGGATCGAGGAGGCCGAATTCCACGATCGACGGATCGAGGCCCGGATCGACCAGCTGGTCGCCGATCTCGATCGTCGTCTGGCGTCCCTCGAGGATCGCCCGATGACCGGTCGACCGGGGATCGGCGGACCGGCACCGGAGACGATGCTCGGCGGCGCTGATCCGCTCGGGGCAGCGGGCGAAGCAGCGCAGACCGGAAGCGTCGCCGGCGAGCAGGCGCTCCCCGAGGTGATGACAGTCGAGCCCGGCGACAGCCCGGCGAGCCGCCCGACCGCCGACATCGAGCCTGACCCGTCGGCCCGCGACGGCTTCGTGCTCGGCACTATCCCCCGCGATGCGCTCTTGGGCATTCCGCAGCCGCGGAGCGAGGGGCCGACCGGGACCGCACCGCCAGAAGCACTCCAGGGCAACGCCGCGAGCCGTTTCGATGCTGCCCTCGATCTCTTGCAGACCGGCGACTACGGTGCTGCCGAGGTCGCCTTCGACCGTTGGATGACCGATTTCCCGGACGACCCGCAGGCCGCCGTCGCCTCGTTCTGGCTCGGGGAGGCGCAATTGGCGCAGGGCGAGCTCGCCGACGCCGCCGCCACCTTCGCCGGCAACTACCGGACCTTCGGCCCCGAAGGTCCGCGCGCCGCCGACAATCTCTTGAAGCTCGGCACCGCACTCGCCGCCATGGGGGACACCAGCCGGGCGTGTCAGACTTTTGCCGAGCTGGACCGCCGTTACCGCGACGCGGGCTCCGGCCTGCGCCAGGCGCTCGAGCGCGAGCAACGTGCCGCCGGTTGCAACTGAGGGTTCGGTCAGTGTCGTCAGCGAAGCTGCCCCACTGACGGCTGCGGCGTTCGCCACCGCGATGGCTGATCTCGGTCCGTTCGAGCGAGCCCCGGCGATCGCCGTCGGTGTTTCCGGCGGGCCGGACAGTACGGCCCTGGCGCTCTTCTTGCGCGACTGGGTGGCCGAGCGCGGCGGCCAGCTGGTCGCCTTCGTCGTCGATCATCGCCTCCGTCCGGAATCGACCGGCGAGGCGCTGCTCACCATTGCTCGGCTCGCCGCCCGCGGCATCACGGCACGCATTCTGACCCGCACCGGGCCGGTGCCGACCTCGGGGCTGCAGGCGAAAGCGCGCGAAGCCCGCTATGCGCTGCTCGAAGCGGCCACCGCCGAGACCGGGATCCTCCATCTGGCACTGGCGCATCACCGCGAGGATCAGGCCGAGACGATCACTTTTCGGCTGGCGGCCGGCAGCGGGCCGCGCGGTGCCGCCGGCATGCCCGCCATCAGGGAACTCGAGCGCATCCGCCTCATCCGGCCGCTACTCGGTGTCGCACCGCAGTCGTTGCTGGCACGGCTCGAAGAATACCGTGTGCCCTGGCTCGAGGACCCGAGCAACCGTGATCCGCGCTTCTGGCGCGCGCGCCACCGGCTCGCCTCCACGACAAGGCCAGCATCGACACCGCCTGCTGCCGTGGCCGCCGCCCGGCAGGCGCTCGACGCGGCGGTTGCCGCGATCCTCGCCGGCCACGCCCGGCCACATCCGTTGGGCTTCGTCACCATCGAGAGCGGAGCACTACTCGCCCAGGCGCCCACTCGGCTCCACGCGGTGCTCGAACGCTTGCTGTTGGCGACCTCCGGCGATGCTTGGCCGCCGAGCCGGGCGCAGCTGGCACGGCTCGTAGCGTGGCTACGCTACGGGACCGGGCGGCGCACGACGCTCGGTGGCGTGCTGGTCGAGCGGGCGGGTGCCGCACTGCGTTTCGTTCGCGAGCCGCGGGCGGTGGCCGGACCGGTCCGGCTTCCAGCGGCGGGCATCTTGTGGGACGGACGGTTCCGGATTACCGGCAGCGGCCCGGGATCGACCCTCGAGGTCGCGGCCGCCGGTCGCGGCTGGCGACGCAGATTGGCCCGAACAGCGCTGGGTGTCGTACATCTCGGAGAAGCGATGCGGCTGCCGGCCATCGTGCTCGAGACACTGCCGCTCGTCAGCGCGGGCAACACGGCGCTGATGCTCGGTCCCTGGCACCTCGACACGGAGGCACATGGCTTGCGCACCCGGTTTCGACCGCGCAACCGCTATACGGCGGTACCCTTCGGTCAATCCGTGTCGGCTTCGGTTGCCTCGCAGGGCGAAAACCTTATGTATGGTAGTGCCTGCGGGGAGGCTTCGGGTCAATGACCGTCATCAGGTAGTGCTCCGGAGTTCGACGCTTGCTCATGACCGCCACTTACGAGGCACGCACGTGAACAATTTCAGCAAGAACTTGGCCCTCTGGATCATCATCGGCCTGCTGCTGATCGCGCTTTTCAACCTCTTCCAAGGTCCGTCGTCGCGCGGCCCGCAGACCTCGCTCGCCTTCTCGGACTTCATCTCCGAGGTCGAGGCCGGCAGGATCAACGAGGTGACGATCAAGGGCGATTCGATCACCGGCACGTTCGCCGACGGGCGTCAGTTCTCCACCTATGCGCCGAACGACCCCAACCTGGTCGAGCGGTTGCGCGAGAGCGACGTGCGGATCAGTGCGCAGCCGCGTGACGACAACATGCCGACGCTGTTGAGCGTACTCGTCTCCTGGTTCCCGATGCTGCTCCTGATCGCCGTCTGGATCTTCTTCATGCGGCAGATGCAGGGCGGCGGCGGCAAGGCCATGGGCTTCGGCAAGAGTCGTGCTCGCCTGCTGACCGAGAAGCACGGCCGCGTCACCTTCACCGACGTGGCGGGCATCGACGAGGCCAAGGAAGAGCTCCAGGAAATCGTCGAGTTCCTCAAGAACCCGCAGAAGTTCCAGCAGGTCGGCGGCCGCATCCCCAAGGGCTGCCTCTTGGTCGGCCCTCCGGGTACCGGCAAGACGCTGCTCGCCCGGGCCATCGCCGGTGAGGCCAACGTGCCTTTCTTCACGATCTCGGGTTCCGACTTCGTCGAGATGTTCGTCGGCGTGGGTGCCAGCCGCGTGCGCGACATGTTCGAGCAGGCCAAGAAACATGCACCCTGCATCGTCTTCATCGACGAGATCGACGCGGTCGGCCGGCATCGTGGTGCCGGATTGGGCGGCGGCAACGACGAGCGCGAGCAGACCCTGAACCAGCTGCTCGTCGAGATGGACGGCTTCGAGGCGAACGAAGGGGTCATCCTGATCGCCGCCACCAACCGTCCGGACGTTCTCGACCCGGCGCTGCTGCGCCCGGGCCGTTTCGACCGTCAGGTGGTGGTCTCCAATCCGGACGTGCTCGGCCGCGAGCGGATCCTCAACGTTCACGTCAAGAAGATCCGTGTCGGACCGGATGTGGACACCAAGGTGATCGCCCGTGGGACGCCCGGCTTTTCGGGTGCCGATCTCGCCAACATCGTCAACGAGGCGGCGCTGCTGGCGGCCCGGCGCGGCAAGCGGTTGGTCACCATGGAGGATTTCGAGGCCGCCAAGGACAAGGTGATGATGGGCGCCGAGCGTCGCTCCATGGTCATGACCGAGGACGAAAAGCGGCTGACCGCCTACCACGAGGCGGGGCACGCCGTTATGGCCTACTACTCGCCGGCATCCGATCCGATCCACAAGGCGACGATCATCCCGCGTGGCCGGGCGCTCGGCATGGTGATGCGGCTGCCCTTGGGCGATCGCATCTCGGTCAGCCGCGAGAAGCTCAAGGCGGATATCGCGGTCGCCATGGGTGGTCGGGTCGCCGAGGAGCAGGTCTTCGGCCACGAGAAGGTCACGGCTGGTGCGTCCTCGGACATCCAGCAGGCGACCAAGATTGCGCGGCACATGGTCACCCAATGGGGCATGAGCGACGCGCTCGGGCCGATCGGCTACGACGAGAACCAGCAGGAGGTGTTCCTCGGCCATTCCGTGACCCAGTCGAAGAACGTCTCCGAGGCCACCGCTCAGCAGATCGACAACGAAATCCGCAAGATCGTCGAGGAGGGCTATCACCTCGCCCAGGAGACGCTGCGCGAGAAGGCCGACCAGCTCCACGCGCTGGCGCAGGCGCTGCTCGAGCACGAGTCGCTCACCGGCGAGGAGATTACCGCGATCCTGCGAGGCGAGCCGATGCCCGAGCCGAAAAAGGCGGCGGAGCCGCCGCCCACGCCCTCGGCACCGACGGGCGGCCGGCGCGGCTCGGTGCCGACCACCAGACCCGCCGACGGCGGTCCCTCGGGTGATCCGGCACCATCGGGTGCCTGATCGGGGCAACGCCCGCCCGGGTTCTCGCTGAAGATCAGACGCCGGCTTTCGGGCCGGCGTCTTTTTTTGTCCGCCGGCCGAGCCAGCGAAAGACGTAGGGCGCAGCCGCGACGATCAATGCGATGCGCACGATGTGGTGGGTGGCGACGAAAGCGGGGTCGATGCCGAGCGACAGGGCGATGACGCTCATTTCGGCGACCCCGCCCGGCATCAGCGCCAGCATCAAGAGCAGCGGATCGGTGTCGGTCACGAGGTGCACGGCGACCGCGACGGTGAAGGAAACGACGGCCATCACCGTCGTCAGGCCGAGGCCCACGACCATCGTCGCGATCACGTCGTGCGGGCGAAAGCCGGCGAATCGGCAGCCGATCGAGCAGCCGATGACGAGTTGGGCGAGCCCGATGACGAGTACCGGCGGGGCGCCTTGCAGGAGCCCCACCGCGTGGCCGACGGCGCTCACCAGCATGCCGCCGAGAAGCGCCGGCGCAGGCAGGCGGACAAGAGTGCCGAGCCAGGCACCGAGGGCAGCGGCGGCCAGAAGGGCTGCGATATCGAGCCAGCGCACTGCCGCATCCGCCACCGGCATCGCCGGCAGCTCCATCCCGAAGCCGCGGACCACGAGCGGCACGGCGAGCACGATCAGCAGCACCCTGACGGCATGGATCAGGGCCAGCCGCCGGACGTCGGCGCCGGCCTGATCGCCGAGCAGCACCATCTCGCCGAAGCCGCCGGGAGTGCCGGCAAAGAGTGCTGTCCGCTGATCGTAGCGGGCAACCTTGCGCAGATACGCGACGCTCGCCCAGGTGACGATCGCGACATAGGCCGGCAGGCTCGCCAGGGTCGGCAGCCAGCCCCGGAGCCCGGCCACGAGGTCGGGGGTGAAGCCACTGCCGAGCAGGACGCCGAGGATCGCGAGCATCGGCGTGCGCAGCGCCTGGGGAACCGCGATCTGCGCCCCCGCCATGGCGGCGACGGTGGTGGCGAGCATCGGGCCCACAAGCCAAGCCAGCGGCCAGTCGAGCCACCAGAACATGAGCCCGCCCACGCTGCCGATGGCGAGCGCCGCAGCCAAGGGGCCGCGGCGGTCGGGAGGCAACAGGGCAGCGAGGCGGGCGATCGGCTCAGCTTTCGGCTTCGGCCATCCGGCAGATGATGTCCCAGTGCGCGTCGCTCACCGGCATCACCGAGAGCCGCGACTGACGGACGAGGGCGAGCTCCCGGAGCCGCTCCTCCGCCTTGATCGCCTTCAAGGGCACCTCCTTGGGCAGTGCTGCCACGGGTGCCACCTCGACCCGAACCCATTTGCCGTCCGGGTCGTCGGGGTCGGGGAAGGCCGAACGGGTCACCTCGATGATGCCGAGCACGGCCGGGTCCTTCAGCGAGCGGTAGAAGAAAGCGCGGTCCCCCACCTGCATCGCCCGCATGTTCGCTGCCGCCTGATGGTTCCTGACCCCGTCCCACTCGGTCTTGCCGTCCTCGAGCAGCCGATCCCAACTGTAGTCGCCGGGCTCTGTCTTCATCAACCACTTAGCCACTGCTCTTCACCCAACTGCCGAGCACGGGGCGAAAGGCCGTGATCGTCACCTCGGCGAACACCCCGGCCTTGGCGTAGGGATCGTCTGCGGCAAAGGCTTCGGCGGCTGCGCGGTCGGCGACGTCGACGACGAGCAGGCTGCCCTGCGGCTGGCCCTCGGCATCGAGCAGCGGCCCGGCGAGGCTCAGGGCAGCGCCGGCGGCCTCGAGGTAGGCCAGATGGTTGGCCCGGTTGGCCTGGCGCAGCGGCAGAGCACCGGGCTTGTCCCTGCAGGTGATGGTGAAATGCATCAGCGATCCTCCGTTCTCGGGCTTTCCGCGCGCTTGTTTGCTGCTAGGCTGATGGCCTCGGCAGCGCAAGACCGCTGCCCCGCACTCGAAGCTGGATCCCTCGATGTCGACCCTTCTCCTCGATGATGCCAATGCCATTGCCTATCGCTGGACACCGCCGGCGCCGGGCCGACCCTCGGCCGTGTTCTACAACCCGCTCACCGGCGATTTCGGCATGTGGGAGGCGGCGATCGCCCCTGCCCTGCGCACGGCCGGGATCGGCACGCTGGTCTGGAACTACCGGGGCCAGAAGGAGAGCCCGATCGGTGCGGATGTGCCAATCACGGCGGCGCAGGTAACGGCGGATGCCGTCCGCCTGTTGGCCGAGGTCGAGCCACCGTTGCCGATCCATGTCGGCCACTCCATCGGCGGCTATTTCGCCATCCGTGCCCGCGAGGCAGGTGCCGTTGCTACCGGCTTCGCCCTGATCAACACGCTGCGTGCCGACGGGCCGAGGCTCGCCTGGCTCAACGACGCGCTGGTCGCCTGCGCCCGGGTCGGTGGGCTGCCGCTGTTGCGCGACCTCTACGCCCCTCTGCTCTTCGGCGAAGCCTGGCAGCGCGCCAATCGGGACAACTTCCTCAAAGGCGAAGGCTACGCGCCGCTGCCGGAGGACGCGGCCGATCTCCGGCTCTTGCAGGCGGGCGGGACCGCGGATTGGGCGATCGCCTGGGAGACAGTCGATCTCCCGGTCACCGTGCTCACCGGTCGCGAGGACCGGGTCTTCCTCGACACGACGGTGGTCGAGAACATCCTCGCCCGGCTGCCGCAGGCCACGGCCATCCTGGTCGAGAGCGCCGGCCATATGCTGCCCGCGGAAACGCCGGATGTCGTGATCGAGGCGGTCAGGAGCCTGGCCGAGCAGGTCGAACGGCTGCCATGAGTACGGGCGAAGGGCTCTGGCACCGCCATGCGGCACTGGCCTATGGCGCGGTCTTCATCGGTGTGATCGGCCATGCCACGACCGAGTTCGTCCAGGTGCTCTCGGGCGTCGCCGGCCCCGAGTTCTCGGTTTGGCGGTTTTCGATCGGGGCGCTCGGCCTCGTCCTCGTCTGCCTCGCCATCCCGAGCTCGCGCGATCTCTGGACACCCTTGAAGGAAGCCTTCCTGCCGATCGTGACGCTTTCGCTCGTGGGCTTCGCGGTCGCCTATCTCGCCTTTCACTGGGCGCTCGATTTCGCCTCGGTGCCGCAGGTCGCGACCACCGTCACGACCATCCCGATCTTCCTCGCCTTGATCAATCTCTGGCGCAATGGCCAGCCGATCGGCTGGCTCAAATGGGTGACCGGGATCGCCGCCCTCGTCGGCATCGCCCTGCTCATCACCGACGGTGCGCTGAGCCAGCTGGCGGGCGACGGGCGCAATCTGATCGGGGTGCTGCTGGCGCTGGTCTGTGCGCTTTTCGTCGGCGGCTTCATGATCTTCGCCAAGCCCTATTTCACCCGCTACGGTGCGCTGCGGATGACCACGCTCGCCATCGTCGTCTCGGCGATCGGGCTCTGGATCGGCGTCGGCCTCCTTTTCGGCCGCTGGGTCGACTTCACCACTATCGGTACGATGCCGGGGGGCCAAGTCGCGGCCCTTTTGACCATCGGCATCTTCAACACCACCATCACCCAGTGGTTCTGGCTCGGTGGCCTCGCCGCCGCCCCGGACATCACCCGGGCGGCCTATCTCTTCTTCCTCAAGCCGGTGATCGCGGCCGTCCTGGCGCTCTGGTTCCTGCAGCAGGAAGTGAGTCCGATGGAGTGGCTGGCGATCGTCATCATCTGCGGTGCGGTGGCCTTCGAAGCCTTGTGGCCGCGCCTCGCCGAACGCTTCGGGCAGAACGTGCGCACGGAGCCCTGAGCAAATGCCGGCCTTCGCCCTCGGCGAATACGCGGCCCGGATGGCGCGGCTGCAGCCGGAGATGGCGGCGGCCGAGCTCGACGCGCTGCTTCTCTTCAAGCCCGAAAGCCACTATTGGCTCACCGGCTACGACACCTTCGGCTACTGCTTTTTCCAGTGCCTGGTGGTCACGACCGACGGCCGCATGGCGCTGCTCACCCGCTCGGCCGATCTCCGCCAGGCCCGGCACACCTCGATCATCGAGGATGTCCGCGTCTGGGTCGACGGCGAGGCGGCGAGACCGGCCCACGACCTTCGCGCCCTCTTGACGGAACTGGGGCTGCAGCGCGGCAAGCTCGGCGTCGAGTGGCAGACGCCCGGCCTCACCGCTGCCGACGGCATGGCGCTCGCCGCAACCCTCGAGGGCTTCGCGACACCGACGGACGCGTCACGCCTGGTGAGCCGGCTGCGGCTGGTGAAGTCGGCGGCGGAACTCGCAGCGGTGCGCGAGGCGGGTCGGCTGGCCGACGCGGCGTTTCTCGCCGGCCTGGAGGAAACCCGGCCTGGCGCTGACGAGGGCGACATCCTGGCGGCCATGCACGATGCCGTCTTCCGCGCCGGCGGCGACTATCCGGGCAATCCCTTCATCATCGGCTCCGGGCGCGACGCGCTGCTCTGCCGCTACAAGACCGGCAGGCGACGGCTCGACCCGGACGACCAGCTGACCCTCGAATGGGCCGGGGTCTCACGGCACTACCACGCGGCCCTGATGCGCACGGTGGTGATCGGCCGGCCGCGGCCACGGCACGCCGACCTCTTCGCCGCCGCGCACGACGCCCTGCTGGCCTGCGAGGCAAAGCTGCGGCCGGGTTACACGGTGGGCGAGGTCTTCGCTGCCCATGCCGAAACCCTGGACGCGCGTGGCCTGGGTGCCCACCGGCTGAACGCCTGCGGTTATTCGCTCGGTGCGGTCTATGCGCCGTCGTGGATGGACTGGCCGATGGCCCATGCCGACAATCCGGTGGTCCTCGCGCCCGGCATGGTCTTCTTCCTGCATATGATTCTCGCCGACAGCGACAGCGCAACGGCGATGTCGCTCGGGCGAACCTCGATCGTCACCGAGCATGCCCCGGAATGCCTGTCGGCGCTGCCGCTCGAGCTCGTGATGATGCCTTAGCCTGCTGCAGCCTGTCACCCCTTCGTCATGCCCCTGTAGCGTTTACTTCCCGCCGTGCGGTTGATAAAAGCTCCGCATCTCCAACGTGACCTCGATAGGCGGCAGTCCATGAAACTCCTCGCCGGCAACAGCAATCGGCCGCTGGCCGAGGCGATCGCCGCTTATCTTCGGGTCGATCTGACCCGTGCTACCGTGCACCGCTTCGCGGACATGGAGGTGTTCGTCGAGATCCAGGAGAACGTCCGCGGCGAGGACGTGTTCATCATCCAGTCGACGTCGTATCCCGCCAACGACAACTTGATGGAGCTTCTGGTCTGCATCGATGCGCTCAGGCGTGCTTCGGCCAGGCGAATCACCGCGGTCATGCCCTATTTCGGCTATGCGCGGCAGGACCGAAAGCCCGGGCCGCGCACCCCGATCTCGGCCAAGCTCGTCGCCAACCTGATCACCGAAGCCGGCGCCAATCGCGTGCTCACGCTCGAGCTGCATGCGGGGCAGATACAAGGCTTTTTCGATATTCCGGTCGACAATCTCTACGGGGCCCCCTTGATGGCGCCGGACATCGCCGACAAGCTCGGCGCCGAAAACGTGCTGATCGTCTCGCCGGACGTCGGCGGCGTGGCGCGGGCGCGCGGCTACGCCAGGCGGATCGACGCCAATCTCGCGATCATCGACAAACGGCGCGAGCGAGCCGGTGTCTCCGAGGTGATGAACGTCATCGGCGAGGTCGAGGGGCGTCATTGTGTACTGGTCGACGATATCGTCGACAGTGGCGGCACGCTCTGCAACGCCGCCGACGCGCTGCTCGCCGCAGGCGCCCTCTCGGTCCAGGCTTATTGCGCCCACGGTGTGCTCTCCGGCGGTGCCGTCGCCCGGATTGCCGCCTCGTCGCTCGACAAGCTGGTGATCACCGACAGCATTCGGCCGACCGAGGGGGTCAGGGTCACCGAGAAAATCCGCGTCCTCTCCGTCGCCCAACTCATGGGCGAGGCGATCCACCGCATCGCCAGCGAGAGCTCGGTCTCCAGCCTGTTCGATTGATACGGCCAGGTCGCCCGCGGACGATCGGTCACGCGGCCGGCATCAGCCCGCAGGCGCGACACGACTGGGCAAGCGCCGGTTACTCGACCAGCGGCTTGGCTGGAGCGAGGAAGCAGGTTAAAAGCGCACCCGAGCCCTCGTCGTGAGCCGCCCGGCCACCGTGAGCCGAGGGCCGATCCCAGCAAAAATCTGTCCGGGGCGGGCATCGGGCCTGTGCCGGAGGGGTGAAAGGACCAGTGATGAGTGATGTCGTTCAGTTGACCGCCGAGCCGCGCGAGCGGACCGGCAAGGAGGCGGCGCGGGCCCTGCGCAAGACGCACATGGTGCCGGCCATCGTCTACGGGGGCAAGGAAGAGCCCTTGAAGATCGCGCTGGTCGAGCGCGAGATCAAACGCGAGCTGGAGATGAACCCGCGCTTCTTCAGCTCGGTCGTCGCGTTGAATCTGAACGGACAGACGATCCAGGTGGTACCGCGCGAAGCGCAGACGCATCCGGTCAAGGGTCTGCCGTTGCACGTCGATTTCCTCCGCGCCGCCAAGGGCTCGACCGTCACGGTCGAGGTGCCCGTCCACTTCCTCAACGAGGAAACCTGCCCGGGCATTCGCCGCGGCGGTGTCTTGAACATCGTCCGTCGCGAGATCGAGCTGGTCTGTCCGGTCGAGGCAATCCCCGAACAGATCGACGTCGATCTCGCCGAGGTCGACATCGGCGATTCCGTGCACATCAGCGCCGTCACCTTGCCGGCCAATGTGACGCCGACGATCACCGACCGTGATTTCACCATCTGTGCCGTTGTCGGCCGCGGCCCGGCCGCGGAGGAGGCGGGCGAGGCCGGCGAAGCGGGCGAGACCGAGGCCTGAGCGGCGGGGCAACCGGCTCGTCGGGCAGCGCGGGTATGGCAGATGGGCCGAAGCTCTTCGTCGGTCTCGGCAATCCGGGCCCGTCCTATGCCCGGCATCGTCACAATATCGGCTTTATGGCGGTGGATGCGATCGCTGGCCGCCACCGCCTGCCGCCGTGGCGGCGCAAATTCCAGGGCGAGGTCACCGAGGGCGAGATCGGCGGCCGCCGCGTTCACCTCCTGAAGCCGATGACCTTCATGAACCTTTCCGGCCAATCGGTCGGCGAGGCGATGCGCTTTTTCAAGATCCCGATCGCGGATATCGTCGTCTTTCACGACGAACTCGACCTCGTGCCGGGTAAAGTGCGGGTCAAGGACGGTGGCGGGGTCGCCGGGCACAACGGCCTGAGGAGCCTGGCGGCGCATCTCCGCTCGCCCGACTTCAAACGGGTGCGCCTCGGCATCGGCCATCCCGGGCACAAGGACCGGGTCATCGGCCACGTGCTCAGCGACTTTCACAAAGCCGACGCCGACTGGCTCGAACCGCTACTCGACGGGATCGCCGATGCGGCACCACTTCTCGCCGCCGGTGACGATGCGAGCTTCATGAATCGTGTGGCGCTGGTTATTCAGCAGAGCAGCACGAGTTGCTGAACTATATCGGCAGCCGGCTGTGTGATCCTGTGGTGCCGCGAAAACGATTAACGCGAGTTAATCTTGAAGGCGTGGCGTGGCGGCACAGCGCGCACCACTTGCAAGGTAGTAGTACACGGCGCGAGGACAATGGTGGTGAGCCCGAGCGAGACGCACGGCAATAGGGCAGAAACGACGATGCGCGTCCTGATTGCAACCGACGCGTGGTACCCGCAGATCAACGGTGTCGTGCGCTCGATCGAGCGGATGATGGATCACGCGGCCGATGCCGGGGCGGAAGTCGTGCTCTTGACCCCGCAGGAATTCGTCTCGGTGCCACTGCCGAGCTATCCAGAGATCCGTCTCGCCCTCTGCCGCCCGGCACGGGTCGCCCGCGAAATCGTCCGCCTTCGACCGACCCATATCCACATTCCGACCGAGGGGCCGATCGGTCACGTCACCCGCCGGCTGTGCCTGCGTCACGGCCTGCCGTTCACCACCTGCTACCATACCCGCCTGCCGGAATACATTCGTACCCGGCTGCCGATCCCGGTCTCGTTCACCTACGCGTTGATGCGCCGTTTCCACAACGCGGGAGCGGCGACCATGGTCGCGACCGAGAGCCTGGCCGAGGACCTTCGGGGTCGCGGCTTTACGCGGCTGGTGCGCTGGAGCCGCGGGGTCGACACGACCATGTTCGACCCCGAGCGCCGCCGCGATCTCGGCATTCCCGGTCCCGTCTTCCTCTATGTCGGCCGGCTCGCGGTCGAAAAGAGTGTGGCGGACTTTCTCCGGCTGGATCTGCCCGGCAGCAAGGTGGTGGTCGGCGACGGCCCGGCCCGCCAGCAGCTGGAAACGGCCTATCCCGAGGCCTTCTTTCTCGGTACCCGAACCGGTCTCGACCTCGCCGAGATCTACGCTTCCGCCGATGTTTTCGTCTTTCCGAGCCGCACCGACACGTTCGGCATGGTGCTCCTCGAAGCCTTGGCCTCCGGTCTGCCGATTGCAGCCTACCATGCTCCCGGCCCGCTCGACATCGTCGGCAACTCCGGCACCGGCGTGCTCGATACGGATCTCGGTCGGGCTGCCCGGCAAGCGTTGAGCGTGCCGCGCGAGGCCTGCCGTGCACACGCCCTGACTTTCAGCTGGCAGGCCAGTGCGGCGACATTCTTCGGCCACATCGAGGCCGGCAACGGCGGCAGAACGCTCGATCTATCACAGCTGGGCCGCCACGGGATCCGCGCGCGAATTGTCGGCCGGCGCGCGGATCGGACGGTCGAAGCCGCCGGCTGACGGCACGCTCGGTCACCTCCGCGGGTCCTCGACCACGGCAGGTCGCTTGCCCCGACCACCTGATCCGTGCCACTCACCACCGAATTCGGGTGATCAGGGAGCGCAGCGCAAATGCCGCGGTTTGCCGCCAATCTCAGCATGATGTTCACCGATCGGCCGTTCCTCGAGCGGTTCGCCGCAGCCGAGGCTGCCGGCTTCGAAGCGGTCGAGTATCTCTTTCCCTACGAGCACGAGCCAGAAGCGATCCGCGCCGCCCTGGATGCCGCAGGGCTGCAGCAGGCCATCTTCAATCTGCCGCCCGGCGACTTCGCCGCCGGCGAGCGCGGCATCGCGGCCCTGCCGGGGCGCGAGGCGGAATTCGGGGACGGGCTGGACAAAGCCCTGCACTATGCCGTGGTGATCGGAGCGAAACGCCTGCACTGCATGGCGGGTCTGATCGGAGCGAAGGACGACCGGCCAGCCTTCTCGTCGACCTATCTCGCCAATCTGGCACTCGCCGCCGAAAAGGCGGCCCCGCTCGGCATCACGATCCTGATCGAGCCGATCAACACCCGCTCGATTCCGGGCTACTTCTTGAACTACCAGCGCGACGGCAGGCGCATCATCGAGCAGGTGGGTGCGGCCAATCTCAAGCTGCAGCTGGATTTCTTCCACTGCCAGATCATGGAGGGCGATCTCGCCCAGCATCTGCGCGAGTTGATCGGAGTGGTCGATCACATCCAAGTCGCCGGCGTGCCGGAGCGCCACGAGCCGGATGTGGGCGAGATCAACTACCCCTATCTCTTCGACCTCCTGGACAGCCTCGGCTATGGGGGCTGGGTCGGCTGTGAGTATCAGCCCAAAGGGCGGACCGAGGACGGGCTCGGCTGGTTCCAGCCCTATCGCAAGCGCTAGACCACGCGACACTGCAGGGAGAAAGACGATGCACAAGGTTGCCATGGTGACCGGTGCGGGCAGCGGCATCGGCAAGGCGTCGGCATTGGCCCTGGCGCAGGCCGGCTACGCGCTGGTGCTGGCCGGCCGCCGCCAGGAAGCGCTCGCTGCGGTCGCGGCCGAGATCGAGGCTGCGGCCGGGACGGCACTCGCGGTCGCCACCGACGTCGCCGATGCGGCCTCGGTCGAGAAACTGTTCGCGGCCTGCGCCGATCGCTTCGGCCGGCTCGATGTCCTCTTCAACAATGCGGGCACGGGTTCACCGGCAGTCCCCATGGACGAGCTGCCGTTGAGCGAGTGGGAGAAGGTGGTAGGCGCCAATCTGAACGGTGCTTTCTACTGCACCCGCGAGGCCTTTCGCATGATGCGCCAGCAGCAGCCCATGGGTGGGCGGATTATCAACAACGGGTCGATCTCGGCCTATGTGCCGCGCCCCTTCTCGGCTCCCTACACGGCGACCAAGCACGCGATCACCGGGCTCACCCGCTCGACCAGCCTCGACGGCCGGCCCTATGACATCGCTTGCGGCCAGATCGATATCGGCAATGCGGCGACCGAGATGACCGAACGGATGGCGGCCGGCGTCCTGCAGGCGGACGGCTCGACCAAGGTGGAGCCACGGATGAACGTCCAGCATGTGGCCGATACCGTGGTCTACATGGCGAGCCTGCCGCTGGACGCGAACGTCCAGTTCGTGACCGTGATGGCGACCAAGATGCCCTTTATCGGCCGCGGCTAGGCGCCCCGACCCTACCCTCGCCGTGCCAAAAAAAACGGCCGATCCATTGCGTCGAGATCGGCCGCTGAAGTGATCGTTCAGGGAGGCACGGTCGTAACGCTAGCGACCTTGCCGTGATTGAATGTGATCGATGTCACGCTCCACGGCATTTGCTTCAGTTGATGCAGTCTTGCAACAAGGGCGAGGCGGCGACGTCGACAACCGGGTGGCGCACTGCGACCGACCGGGCAACAGGGGGAGGCCGACCAACGCCACCGGTCTCGGGCAGACCAGGCCCCGAACCGCGGCAGAGGTCTCGATGCCGAATGACGACGATCGGTCCCGAGCGGTTCGAGATGCTCGCCACGCTTTCGGCGCTGGGCCGACCAGTGTTGGCCCGGCTCGCCACGGTCACCCAGCACCTGTCGCGCCCGCCGGGTGCCGTCGTCTTCGCGCAGCACGACGAGAGCCGAGACGTCTACGTCGTCATGCGCGGCCATCTGAGGATCATCACCTACTCGGCGACCGGTCGGGAGGTAGTGCTGCACGACCTTCACCCGGGTGATCTGGTGGGCGAGCTCTCGGCCATCGACGGCGCACCCAGAGGCGCCAGCCTGGTCACGGTCACTGCGGCCGAGCTCGGCCGGATCGAGGTCGCCGCCTTCAACCGGTTGCTCGACGAGGAGCCCGCCTTCGCCCGCTTCGTTCTCGGCCGGCTGAGCCGCGTGATCTGCTCGCTCGGTCGGCGCATCGGCCTCCTCGCGGCACCGGTGGCGAGCCGCGTCTCGGCCGAACTCGTGCGGCTCGCCGAGGGGCATCGAACCGGCGAGACGACCGCCCGGCTGAGCCCGCCGCCCAAGCACGTCGATCTCGCCAACCGCATCAATACCCATCGCGAGGCCGTCTCCCGCACACTCGCCGATCTGCAACACCGGGCGGTGATCAGCCGGAATCGCAGCGAGCTCCTGATCCACGATCTCGCAGCGCTCCAGGCGCATGCCATCGGCCTGCCACTGCCACCGCGACCTGCAGCGTCGGGTCGCGCCGAGGCCACGGCGGCCTCGGTGGCCCCGACAACTGGCCGGCCTCAGAAACGATAATCCAGGCTGAAGCGCACGACCTGATCGTGATCGAAGCGATCGGTCGTAAAGGCGTACGCGGCACGCAGGTCGAGTTCCTCGGCCAGCCCCAGCGCCGCGTCGAGCACGAGATCGAAACGCTCGAGGCGCTCGCGCTCGATGGTTTCGCGCTGGGTGACACCCGGAATTGCCGCTTCGCTCATGCTGACCTCGACAGCGTCACGGTAGAGGCTGCTGTGGTAGGCGGCACCGGCCGAGAGCTGCAACACCCGGCCCTGGCCGAACCGAATCGGCGCGTGACGCAGATCGAGCCCGATCGCTCCGGTGACATCGGTGGCGGTCGCACCGCTGAAGCTGACATCCGAGGTGTAGAGGCTTTTTGCGGTATAGGGCTCGAGGTCGTGCGACTGATAGCCCAGCGACGCCCAGGGCGTGATCGTGCTGCCGGCAACGCCGAACGAGCGCGCAATCCGCTGATCGAGTGCCCAGCTGCTGCCGTCGTAGCGATTGGTGCCCTGCAGGCCGATATCCGCATCGAAGCCCCGATCGGCGTAACGATGCTGCAGATAGGCGAACTGCGTGGTCGCCGTGAAGCCGCCATGCGCCTGCTGCCAGTAGACGGCGACGGCATCCGACGTTTGGTCCTGAACCAGGCTGGCCGCGGGCCGGATCGTGTCGGTGTTGGTGTCGTATCGGGCAACGGCGACGCCGAAGCGCTGGTTCTGCGCCGGACGGTAATCGAGCGCGATGCCGCCCGAGGTCGGCGCCTCCCTGTAGGCTTCGGCGAAGGCGGCGCGGCTCGGATCGCGCGCGGCTGCGGCCGCCTCCAGGGATGCTGCCGCTTGATCATCGGCAAACGGCAGAGCTCGAGCCTGGGCGGCCCGGGCGCCACCGAACGTGAAGCTGGAAAAGCCGAGCGGCTGGTCGACGTCGCCGCTATCCAACCCGAGCACCAGAACGCCGTTCGTGATGTCCTGGTTCAGCCGGTTCACCGCAGCACCACCGGCATCCAGCGTGTTCGACCAGTCCCAGGCGCGGGTCAGATAGTGCCGGTAGGTCCGGGCGATCACGTCCTGGCCGCGCGTGCCGAAATGGATCGGGTCGAAATAGAGTGCCGTGCTGTCCGAGTTCGCCGGATCGACCATGGTAACGTCGTCGAAGCCGAACTCGGCTGGATCGTCGTAGATTCGCTCGAAGACAGTGAACAGGTCGACTGCGACCACGCGGTCATCGGCATTGGCGATCGCGGCGACGAAGTCGTTCCAGCCCTCCACGGTCGCCGTGGTGACGTTGTCGATGCCCGGGTTCCGGCTCCAGTCGTGCAGGAGCGTCACGAACAGACGTCGGTCGGCGTCGGCGGCACCGGCAGTCAGTAGCCGGTTCACGCCGTCCTGATAACCCGCGCGTGACGGCGCGAGATCGGCTGCGGCCAGGTCGTTGTAGCCGAAATAGACGACGGTCAGGTCACGGTCGCCGATCGCGGAGCCCGAGGCCTCGAAGCTGTCCACCTGCGCGGCGAACGAGTTGCCGCCCGCAGAGCTCGCTTGCGCGCCACCGACGGCGAAGTTGCGGTTGGTGGTCACCGTGCCGTTGTTGCGCAGGGCGGTGGACCAAGTCGTCGTCCCACCGAAGCCCTCGACCGAATAGCTGTCGCCGAACACCCGGAGATCGTCGACCCGGACCTGATCGACGCTCGTCGCTCCGGCGATCGAATAGGGATTGGGCACACTGAAGAGCGACCCGCCCGAGCCACCGCCGCCGCCACCTCCACCGCCACAGCCGGCGAGGGTGACAGCGATGGCGAAGATCAGGCTCGAGTGCTTGAACCGCATGGGAAAAAACCTATGCCTTCTTCGGGGTGCAGCGATCGGCACAGGCCGTCGACGTCCATGTTTTTCCTCGGGGGACATCAAAAAATCAACTATTGATTGCGGCACCTCGTGATCTCGCGGGACCGGCCCCGTGCTGCTAACATGTCGCCCGGCTACCGAGCAGGGTGCCTTCGATTGGGGATGCGCATGAGCGACGACGAGACGGTGCGAGAAGCGGTAGCGGTCATGGAAGATGTCGATTCCCTGGAGGCCGCGGTCGCGGAGCTGAAGGAAGCGGGCTTCGCCGACGCGGATATCAGCCTGCTCGCCGGTCATGCCACGGTCGAGAGGAAGCTCGGGCGAATGTACAGCCGAGTGGAAGAGTTGGAGGACGAGCCGACCGCACCGCGCACGGCCTTCGTCTCGTCCCGAACCGTCGAGCAGCGCGAGAAGCGGATCATCGGCTCGATGACCACCTTGCCGGCGCTGATCGCCGCAGGAACCGTCGTCGCCTCGGCCGGGGCCGTCGCTGCAGCGATCGCCGGCACGGCGGTCACCGGGGCCTTGCTCGGCAATGTCCTGGCCCGTTGGATGGACCGCCACCATGCGCAATGGCTCCAGGAGCAGCTGGAGCGCGGCGGTATCCTGCTCTGGGTGCGCACGCCGAACGAATCCCGCGAGCGGCTGGCGCTCGCCATCCTGCGCCAGTTCGCTGCCCACGACATCCACATCCACGAGATTCCGCGCCTTCAGGACTGAGCGGATGCCGTCGTGGTCGCCGGCGGTCGACCTCGCCCCGCGCGACGGCGAACTCCGGCTTGTCGAAGCGGCGGTTGCCGACCCCGACCGCGTCATGGAGCGTCTCCTGAGCGAGGTGGACTGGCGGCAGGACACGGCACGGATCGTCGGTCGCGAGGTCCCGCTGCCCCGGCTAACCGCTTGGTACGGCGATGCGGGCTACCGCTACAGCGGCATCGACAACCCGCCGCAGCCCTGGCTGCCGCTGCTGGCCGAACTGAAGGCCAGGGCCGAGGATCTGGCCTGCACGACCTTCAACAGCGTGCTGGCCAATCTCTACCGCGACGGCCGGGACAGCATGGGCTGGCACAGCGACGACGAACCGTCGCTCGGCCGGAACCCGGTGATCGCGAGCCTCTCCTTCGGGGCGGTCCGCCGGTTTCGCCTCAAGCACAAGCGCGAGCCGATGAGCCTGACCCTCGACCTCGAGCCCGGCTCCTGCCTCGTCATGGCGGGTGCCCTGCAGCACCATTGGCGGCACGCCCTACCGAAAACGAGAAAGCCCGTCGGGCCGCGGGTCAATCTGACCTTCCGCCTGATCAAATCCTGACGTCGATCGATCAGGATCTCAGCGCGGTCCGGGTCGGGATCAGCCCCCAATAGTCGAGATCGAGCAGCACTTCGGGGAGGTAGCGGCCGTCCCCGCCCTTCAACGGGAAGTCGTGGCAGGGCCGATTCTTGGTCGCGACCAAGCGAAGCCGCAGCGCTCCGCAATCGTCGCGATCGGGCAACGGGGCTTTGTCGAGAACCTCCGACCAGGCGAAGATGGTGTCACCGGCGACCGCCGGGTTGGCGTGCGTCCCGGCATTGAGGGCAAGGATATGCCAGAGATTGCCGAGGCCATTGAACGAGAGGGCGCGGGCGATGCTGATGATCACCCCGCCATAGATGATGACCGCGCCCAGGCGCCCCTGGCGCTCGGTATGGTCGTTGAAATGCACCCGGGCCGTGTTTTGGTAGAGGTGCGTTGCGAGGCGATGCTCGCTCTCTCTGATGCCGACGCCGTCGACATGGTCGATCCGTTCGCCCTCGGCATAATCTTCGAAGGTATAGGGCGAGCCGCTCAGCCGCGGCTCCAGCGTAAGGGCGCCGAGGCCGCGCGGGACGGTAAGCTGGTCTGCCGGCACCACGTCGTGCAGCGTCGGCACGACGGGTGCCGGCGCCGGGCTGTTCGGATCCCGCTTGTTGACCAGGACCCAGCGACAATAGTCGAGCACGTGCCTGCCCAACTGGTCGGTACCGGTGGTCCGCACATAGACGATGCCGGTCTTGTGGGCCGAGGTCTCCTTGAGGCCGATCACCTCCGAGGACGCAAAAAGGGTGTCGCCGGGCATCACCAGGCGATGAAAGCGCCCCTCGGCATAGCCGAGATTGGCGACCGCATTGCGCGAGATGTCGGGCACGGTCTTGCCGAAGATGACGTGGAAGGCGAGGAGGTCGTCGAGGGGTGCCGCTTCGAGCCCGTTCGCCGCCGCCACGGTCGCGGCGCACTGCGGGGCAAAGCGGCTGCCCGTGAGTGCGAGATAAAGCCTGGCGTCAGCCGTCGATACGGTCCGCGGCGTGGCATGGCCGATCACCTCGCCGAGGCGGAAATCCTCGAAAAAGCGACCGAGGGATGTCTTACTCACCGAGTTCTCTCCGTCTATCGGAATTGGCTGACCGTTGTCTAGCACTCGGCACCGATGATCGGAAGCGCCCCGCCTACGTCGTACCAGAATGCTTCGAGAATCTACCGTCAGTTTAACCAATGCTCACGTTTTAGCGCGCAAAAGTCTTAATCCTTTTCAAACACTTACCGCGATCGATTTTTCCCTTGCCGCCGCCGGCAAACGATGGTTAACTCCGTTCCACATTCAGCGTTTGGGAGACGCGCCGTGAAGAAAACGCTTTTGGTTGCTGCCGTTGTCGGCTTGGCCACCGTGGGTGGCCACAACGCTGCCGCACAAGGGTTCAATTTCGGCGGCTTTACGCCGAACATTCTGCAGTTCGGCCCAGGCTTCGGCGGCGGAGCGCCGTTCAATCCGCCGGTCACGCCTACCCCGCAATTCGTTATCCCGCCGTTCTTCCAGAATCCGGTTTCGGGAGCACCCCAGCAGACCCCCGGTTTCAGTTCTTTCCTCATCCCGCGGGTCAACAACGCAGCTCTCGGCGCCTTCGGTGTCAGCGGCATCACGCGTCTCTTCGGTATTTTCTGATACTCCAATGGGAGAAGTGCCGGGCATCCGTGTGGATGTCCGGCAATTTTTGTCGGGTCGATAAATGCGGCGTGTAGGTTTTTTTTTACGTTAGTCCTCGGCCTTTTTCTGAGTGCTTATTACGGCTGGCGGTTGGTCGGGGTTGTTTCGAGTGCTCCGGCAGAACAAACTGTTCAGCTCGCGCTGGCGATGGATCCGATAAGACGGCTGTCTTACGAGCGGGCGCTGGAATCGCTTCAGCGCTCCCTTGCAGTTTATGAGCACCGTCGAACGTTTGCAGAAATAGGTCTCGTTCACCACAATGTGGCGACACGACTGCGTGACGGTGAAGAGCGATCAGAACTGTTCGATGCCAGCCGAACGGCCTTCCTGGACAGTCTCGAGCTTTCGCCTGTCCAGCCCGTTCTCTGGTATCTCTTGGCCGAGATCGACTATGCGCAGGGTGCAGTCGACGCTGCCGCCACGCATATCGACTGGTCGGTCGAGACAGCGGCCAACCTCCAGCATCAGCAGGGGCAACGCGCCGTGTTGGGCGTTTCCCTCTGGGATCGGCTGAATGAAGCAACTCGGCAACAACTTGTTCATGCCATCGTCCCGACCCTGCGACGCGAGAGACATCTTGTCATCAGTCTTGCCGTCGATCGCGGTGTAGACGACGATATCTGGCGCCGGCTCCGTTCCTGGGAGCCGGACGGTTGGGTGATTGCCGCCGAATTCGCCGTCGCCGCTGCCAGCTACCGCCAAGCGCTTCGCGAACGTTTCGGCCCTGGGGAGCCAGACCAGATGCGACGTCTACTCGCCGCGACAACGATCCTCGTCACCACCGGTTTGCCGATGATGAGCGAGGCCATGACCATCCATGAATACATGATGATCACCCGCGGCGAAGACCCGGAACGTCCAGCCGATACCGTCGACGATTATCTCCGCGGTGTGCTGGACGCACTCTTGGTGCTCGGTGATTTCAACAAGCGCAACGATGCAGCGCTCTTTTGTCTGCCGCAGCAGGATCTCTTGAGCTACGATCTCTTGAGTTTTCGCGTAACCTTCGATTCGATGCTCGAGCAGTTCGAGCGAGAGTTGCCGGAGTTCGATACCTTGTCGCGGACCCGAAGCGTCGGTCTCGCCGCTCTGCAACTGCTGAGCGTCATTCATCCGTGTGATGAATAGCCGCATAAGGCGGTTCGGAGGGCGGGCGGAACACGAGACCGGGTCGCCTGAATACAACTCTCTCGGCCAGTGCTCTGAGACATCCGAGATGACACAATCGATTTGAACTCGGGTATCCAGTTGGCGGCCGGATGGACGACATTGATCGAGCGCTCTCCGCCAGACCGATCAATAAACTGGGAAACGTTCGCAGAGGACGGCAACTCGCTGACGAACCGCCTCCTCGACTTCGGCGTTGCCGTCGGCACCGTTGTTCGCGAGGCCGTCGAGGACATCGCTGATCAGTGTTCCGATCTCGCGGAACTCGGCGAGGCCGAAGCCGCGGGTGGTGCCGGCCGGCGTGCCGAGGCGGACGCCGGAGGTGACGGTGGGCTTTTCCGGATCGAAGGGCACACCGTTCTTGTTGCAGGTGATGTTCGCTCGTTCGAGCGCCGCTTCGGCTGCGTTGCCCTTCACGCCTTTGGGGCGCAGGTCGACCAGCATCAGGTGATTGTCGGTGCCGCCCGAGACGATCTCGCAGCCACGCTCCTTGATCACTGCAGCCAGTGCCTTGGCGTTGTCGACGACCGCCTGCTGATAAATCTTGAAGTCGGGCTCGAGTGCCTCGCCGAACGCCACGGCCTTGGCGGCGATGACGTGCATCAAGGGGCCACCCTGCAACCCGGGAAACACAGCCGAGTTGATCTTCTTGCCCAGTGCCTCGTCGTTCGAGAGGATCAGCCCGCCGCGCGGGCCGCGGAGGGTCTTGTGGGTCGTGGTCGTGACGACATGGGCATGCGGCAGAGGCGACGGGTGCAGCCCGGCGGCGACCAGACCCGCGATATGCGCCATGTCGACGAACAGATAGGCCCCCACCTTGTCGGCGATCGCGCGAAAGCGCGGGAAATCGATGATGCGGGAATAGGCCGAAGCGCCGGCGATGATCATCTTCGGCCGGTGTTCGAGGGCGAGGCGCTCGATCTCGTCGTAGTCGAGCAGGCCGTCCTCGGCGCGCACCCCGTATTGTACGGCGTTGAACCATTTGCCTGATTGCGCCGGGCGCGCGCCGTGGGTCAGATGGCCACCGGCATCGAGCGACATGCCGAGGATCGTGTCACCCGGCTGCATGAGCCCGAGCATCACCGCTCCGTTCGCCTGAGCACCCGAATGCGGCTGGACGTTGGCGAAGCTGCAACCGAAGAGTTGCTTCGCCCGGTCGATCGCCAGCGCCTCGGCGATGTCCACGTATTCGCAGCCGCCGTAGTAGCGCTTGCTCGGGTAGCCCTCGGCGTATTTGTTGGTCAGCACCGAGCCCTGGGCTTCCAGCACCGCCCGGCTGACGATGTTCTCGGAGGCGATCAGCTCGATCTGGGCCTGCTGACGGCCCAGTTCCTGGTCGATCGCCCGGGCGATGGCGGGATCGGCATCGGCGAGACCGCGGCTGAAGAAGCCGGTGCCGCGCGGTGCTAAGGGCTTTGCCTGGGCCATGCTCAACACTCCACCAGATTGACGGCAAGACCTCCCAGAGAGGTCTCCTTGTAATTCGTGCTCATGTCGCGGCCCGTCTGTCGCATGGTCTGGATCACCTTGTCGAGGCTCACATGGTGCTGCCCGTCGCCGCGTAGTGCCAAACGGGCGGCGTTGATCGCCTTGACCGCCCCCATCGTGTTGCGCTCGATGCAGGGGATTTGGACCAAACCGCCGATCGGATCGCAGGTCAGGCCCAGATTGTGTTCCATGCCGATCTCGGCCGCGTTCTCCACCTGCTCATTGGTCCCACCCATGACCGCGCACAAGCCTCCGGCGGCCATCGAGCAGGCCACACCGACCTCACCCTGGCAACCCACTTCGGCAGCGGATATCGAAGCATTCTCCTTATAGAGTTGACCGATCGCTGCCGCGGTCAAGAGGAAGATCCGGATCCCTCGCCCATCGGCACCGGGGACGAACCGATCGTAGTAGGCGAGCACTGCGGGAATGACGCCGGCGGCGCCGTTGGTGGGCGCGGTGACGACACGCCCGCCAGCGGCATTCTCTTCGTTGACCGCAAGCGCGTAGAGATTGACCCAGTCCAGCACGGTGAGCTGGTCCTTCAACGCCGCCTCGGGCCGCGCGCAGAGCTCCTGATAGAGGGGTGCTGCTCGCCTGCGCACGCGCAGGCCGCCGGGCAGCTCGCCCGTCTGGCGACAGCCGCGCTCGATCGAGGCGTCCATCGCCAGCCACAGCTGGTCGAGGCCAGCCTCGATCTCGGCGGCGTCGCGCCAGACCGTCTCGTTGGCCAGGACGATCTCGGCGATCGTCAGCCCCGCCCGTTCGCCGATGGCGAGCAGCTCGTCGGCGGTGCCGAACGGATAAGGCGGTGACACATTGCGGCCATCATCGGCCGGCCTTGCCGTCTCGGCGTCGCTCAGGACGAAGCCGCCACCGACCGAGAAATAGACCTCCTCGAAGAGCACCGCGCCGTCGCCGCCCATGGCGATGAAGCGCATCCCGTTGGGGTGCTTCGTCATCGTCTCGAACTGGCGAAACTGCAGATCGTGCGCCTCGGCGAAAGCGATCTCGCGCCGCCTCATGAGCCGCAGGCTGCCCCGCTCGCGGATCGTTCGGACCAGCGCCTCGGCTTCGTCCGGATCGACCCGGTCCGGTACTTCACCGGCGAGGCCCAGGAGGATCGCCTTGTCGGTCGCGTGGCCCTTGCCGGTCAGCGCCAGCGAGCCGTAGAGCTGCACCTCGACCCGTTCGACGCTATCGAGCACGTGCCGCGCCTCGAGGGCCAGCAGGAAGCGATGCGCTGCCCACATCGGGCCCACGGTATGCGAGCTCGATGGCCCGATACCGATCTTGAAGAGATCGAAAACACTGACCACCAATGCAGCCACCCCCCTTGCGCTGGCGTCAGCATAGGGTTGCCGGTCGGTCGATCTGTCTCGGCTGCGGCAGAAAGCGTCAACTACTCGACTGAATGGCCAGGGCCTCCTGGTATTCGGCCTCGCTCATCGCCGCCCGCACCTGGCGGCGCAGATCGATTGCCGGCAAATGGCCACCATCCACCGCTCGGCTCAACCATACATAGGCCATCACCAGATCGGGCTCGGCCGTGCGGCCTTCGTACATCAGCGCTCCGAAATGGAACTGGGCCCGCGGATCGCCGCTGGCCGCTAGCGCGCCCCAAATCCGCTCGGCGGTAACGAAATCGCCGTTGCGGTAGGCCTGTACACCATCGGCAACCGTGCGGCCGTTGCCGTTGAAGGTAATCAGCCGCTCCGGCTCGGCCGCGTTTCCGGGCTCGGCGTCCGAAGCTTCGGCTTCCGCAGTGCCGGGGGCGGACGGGTCGGCATCGGCGGGCGGCGAATCGGTGGGCTCGCCATCGGCATCGCGCTGCTCGAGCATCAGGTCTTCGAGCGCGCCCTGCAAACCACGCGGCTGATCGGCAACATTTGCCGAAGGTTCGCGAGCGGGCGGCGCTTCTTGCACCGTGGCGCGCGGCGCTTCACCGCGGGTTTCGGCGAGCTGTGCCTGCAGACGATCCCGCGTCTGCAGCAGGGCATCGACCTCGTCCGCCAGTCGATCGCGGTCGGCCTCGACCGCCGCCAGGCGTCGGGCCAGTTCGTCGAGCGCGGCACCCTCCCCTTCCAGCCGTTCGTTCAACAGCCGGTTCTCCTCCCGCAGCCGCTCGATTTCGGCCTCGGCTCGGCGCAGCGCCGCCTCGGTCTCCTGTAGCCGGGCCGAGAGCCGCGTCCCTTCGGCGAGGAGCGCCTCGCGATCGACCGGCGGGGCCGCTTCGGACAATGTCTTCGCGGTCGATTCTCCGCTCGACGGCAGGCTGCCCTCGACCACCGGCATAGCGGGGCCCGAGCGTTGCCGCTCGCCGACGACGAGCAAGCCGAGCACCAGCGCCAGGAGGATCGCCAAGAGCGCCAGATAGCGATCGATCCGCAAGGGCGGCGAGGTGTCGACGGCGGTCATCGGCAGTCAGGTCCCGGCTCGTGCCTCGAGAAACACGTGATAGCCACGACATAACGCTCGACCGAGGCAGCGCGCGCAACGTCTCGCCCTCACCGAGGGGCGGACAAAATTGGTTAGCAATACGTGAATATGATGAGGCTAGCGCCGGAAGATTCCGCCTCTGTTCGCCGCTCACCGCACGGTTGAACCGGGGGGTCAACTACCGCTGCGCGTCAGGTCCCCGGCATACTCCGTCGTGCAGAAACTGCCGCCCTGAAAAAGATCGCCGATCGGATCGGGCGGCAGTGCGGCCTGGGCGCGCAGCGCCGCCTCGGCATGGTCCTCGGCGCGGTGCACCGGCGCGTAGCCGAGCCGGTAAGCCGTGCGGTTGTCCCACCAGGACCGCTCGTTAAGGCTTTCTCCGTAGACGATCGCATGGTGCAGATCGGGATGCTCCAGGCCGATACGGCAGAGCTGGAACAGGTCTTCCGGGTGGATCCAGATCGCCAGCCGCCGTTTGTCGACCGGCCGCTCGCCGACATTGCCGATCCGGATCGACATCACCCTGAGGCCGTATTTGTCGGCGAAGAAGGCGCCCACTGCCTCGCCGAAAGCTTTCGAGACGCCGTAGCGGCTGTCCGGGCGGACCGGCTCGTCAACGCCGATCCGATCTCGCCGTCGATAGAAACCGACGGCATGATTGGAGGAAGCGAAGACCACCCGGCTGACTGTCGCTGCGCGCGCCGCCTCGAAGAGATTCCAGAGCCCCACGATGTTGGCGCTGTGGATCGCCTCCCACGATCCCTCGACCGCGTGGCCGCCCAGATGGATGATCCCCTCGCTTCCGGCACAAGCGGCGGACAGGGCGGCGGGATCGGTAAGGTCGGCGGCGACAAAGCGTTCGTTCTCGGCCAGATCCTCGATCGACTCGCGATCGGAGAGCACCACGCTCGCGAAGTGACGACGCAGGAGTGGGCGGAGCATGGTGCCGACCTGCCCCCGCGCTCCGGTCAGCAAGATCTGCTGCATCGACTCCCTCCCCGGCAATTTATTCGCTTCAACCTTAGCTATCGCAGGAATCTCGATCAACCGATGATAATAAAGTGTCGGCGCCAGACATCATTGTACGCGCGAACCATCGTCAACCATCTTGCCCGCTTTGCTGCTACGGATCAGCAAATGCTCGCAGCGCAACGAGCGGAGACTGGTCGATGCCCGGGGCCAACGAGTTGGCGATCGCCGGAACCTACGGTGGCATCATCGCGGTCGGCAATCTCAAGGGTGGCGTCGGCAAGAGCACGCTCGCGGTCGGGCTCGCCGGGGCGATGGCACGGACCGGCAAATCCGTCGCGCTGGTCGACGGCGATCCGCAGGCCACCAGCCGGCGGTGGTTGGTCAGGAGTGATCTGCCGGTCCGGGTCGAGACCATGGATCTCGACAGCCTGAGCTCGCTGGAGAACTGGCTCGGCCGCGCCGAACGACTGGTTCGCGCCCACGGTACGGTGATCGTCGACCTGCCGGCGGTGATCGGCCCGGCCATGGCCTCGGCATTTCTCCTTGCCCGGGTCATCCTGGTGCCGGTCTCCCTCTCGGCGGTCGATATCGACGGCACCAACCGCGCACTCCGCTACATCCGCGTCGCCCGCAGCGAGCGCGGCGGAATCGGGCCCGAGGTGATGATCGTTCCGAACAAGCTGCCGCCAAGCGTCGGCGAAGAGCCGTCGACACTCGATGCGCTGCACGGCTTCGGTGAACGTGTGGTCGGCGGGCTCTCGCTCGATCCGGAACACGGCCGCGCTTTTGCCGAGCGCCGCTGGATCGGCGATCTCGAGCCGGGCTCGCGGGCCCACGACGAGGTGATGCAGCTCGAGCGCGTCGTCGCCGAGGCCATGCGCCGCAGCCTGCCGGCGCCCAGGCTCGAAGCCGCCCGGGAGAGCCGGCGGGACCGCGAGCGGCAGACGGTGATCGAAGCGGCGAAGCCACGCCAGCCTCGCCCGAATCGATCATGGTGGCAACGCCTCTTCGCGTCCTGAGCGATCCGGTGCATAACCGCCTGGACGACAATGGCAACTGGCAGCAGCAAGCACGGAGTCCAGACATGCGCTATGCGATCGAGCACATCGAGGGCATCGGCCCCGCCTTCGGTCCCAAGCTGAGGACCGCCGGCATCGCCTCGACCACCGCCTTGCTGAAGGCAGCGGCGGGCCCCGCCGAGCGGCGCCAGCTCGCGGAGAACACCGGCATCGACAGCGGCCGCATCCTCGCCTGGGCCAACATGGCCGACCTGATGCGCATCAAGGGTGTGGGCAAGCAGTTCGCCGAGTTGCTGGAGGCCGCCGGCGTCGACACCGTCAAGGAACTGAAGATGCGCAACGCCGCCAACCTCGCTGCCCGCATGGCGGAGGTCAACGCCGAGAAGAAGTTGACGCGCGCGGTCCCGACCGAGACCATGGTGCGGAGTTGGATCGAGGAGGCCAAGACGATGGCGCCGATCCTGACTTATTGAGCGGCACCCGCCCGCGGCTGCCGCCTCGCGAGGGAAAGGGAGTGGGCATGCTCGGTGGGATGCTGAAGAAGCTGTTCGGCGGTGGCAGCGACGGTGATGGCGACGCCGGCGGCAAGCCGCTCGGTGATCCGGTCGAGCACAAAGGCTGCACGATCCAACCGCTCACGATGCACAAGGGTGGCCAGTTCCTCACCGCCGGTGTCATCACCAAGGTGTTCCCCGACGGTCCGCGCGAGCATCGTTTCGTGCGTGCCGACACCCACAGTGCGGCCGAGAGTGCCCACGACTTCGCGATCATCAAGGGCCGGCAGATCATCGACGAGCAGGGCGATCGCCTGTTCGACCGCGCGGTTTGAGCCGCCGTGCCGCTCCAGGATCGGCGTGGGCTCCGGCTCAGCGGCAGCGTGCCCGACGCTCTCGCGCATTATGAGACCGCGCTCGACAGTGCAGTGAGTTTTCACGGCGATCCGCTGGGGCTCGCCGATGCAGCACTCGCCGCGGATCCTGGTCTGGTTTCGGCCCATCTGCTCAAGGCCCACGTCTTCGCCTTCTCACTCCACCCGGGCCTTCTGCCCAACGCCTCGACCGAGCTTGCCGCCGCCGCTGCGCTCGCCGCCGATCCGCGCGAACGGGCGCACGCGGCAGCCGCACACGCTTGGCTCGCGGGCGAGGTCGAAACGGCCCGCGCCACGTTCGATGCCATCCTCGAGGATCACCCGCGCGACCTGATGGCGCTGTTCTTTGCGCATCAGGCCGATTTTTTCGGTGCCGCCGAGGCGGCGCTGCTCGCCCGACCACAACGGGCACTGGCCGCTTGGCCCGACGATCTCGACGGTCGCGGCTATGTCGAGGCGATGTGTGCCTTCGGTCTCGAGGAGGCCGGGCGCTATGCGGAGGCCGAGGCCGGCGCGCATGCGGCACTCGAGGCCAACCCGCGCGATGCCTGGGCGATCCATGCCGTGGCCCATGTGCTGGAGATGCAGGGCCGCGACGAGGAAGGGATCGCCTGGTATGCAGCCCGGCGCATAGACTGGGCGGAAGACTGTTTTTTCGCCGTGCACAATTGGTGGCACTGGGCCCTTTATCACGTCGATCGCGACGAGCCGGCGGCAGCCCTCGCGATCTACGACGAGGGCTTGGCCCCGGTGCGTCGCAGCATCACGCTCAATCTCTGCGATGCCGCCTCGCTACTCTGGCGTCTGGCGCTCGCGGGTCACGACACGGGCGAGCGCTTCGCCGCCTTGGCCGAGGCCTTCGACCGGCCGGCACGGCAACCGGTCCACGTCTTCAACGACGTGCACGCGATGCTCACGTTCGTCGGTGCCGGCTGGCACGAACGGGCGGTCGAGCACCTCGCCCATCTCGAGGCCGTGGCTGCAGGCCGCGACCACCATGCCGAGGCGCTGCGGATGCTCGGCCTGCCGGTTGCCGGAGCCCTCCTGGCCTTTGCCGAGAACCGGTACGCCGAGGCGTTCGCCGGCCTCGAACGGGCGATGCCGGCCGAGCACTCGCTGACCGGCAGCAAGGCGCAGCGCGACGTGCTCGCGATGACCCTCGTCGAAGCCGCGATCCGCGCCGGCGAGCGCCGCCGGGCCGAGCGCTTGCTGCGAGCCCGACAAGCGCTCAAGCCCGAGAGTGCCCGGATCGCTCGCGACTTGCGGCGCTGTTGCTGAGAGCTTCAACAATTCCAGGCGGTCGGCGGGCTGACAGCCGACCGGCGTGTCCCGTAAACGACGGTATCGAGAGCGGCGAGCGCGCCGAGATTCGTCAATCCTTGACGTACTCGACTTCGTCGACCTCCTCGTCCTCCTCGTCCTCGTACTCGTCGTCGTACTCGTCGTCGTCCAGTTCTTCGACGTCAGCGCTCGAGGCCGGCCGCGGCGCATGCGCGCGGGCGATGTAGTCCGTAAGGTCAGCGAGTTCGACGAAAAAGTCGGCCTGACGACGGAGCTCGTCGGCGATCATCGGCGGCTGGGTCTTGATCGTGCTGATGACACTGACCTTCACACCCTTGCGCTGCAGGCCGTCGATCAGCCGGCGAAAATCGCCGTCGCCGGTCATCAGGACGATATGCTCGACATGACCGGCAACCTCCATGGCGTCGACCGTCATCTCGACGTCCATGTTCCCCTTGAACTTGCGACGCCCGGCCCCCTGGCTGAACTCCTTCAGCGGCTTGGTGACCATGGTGTAGCCGTTGTAGTCCAGCCAATCGACCAAGGGCCGGATCGGCGAATATTCCTGCTCGTCGAGCAGTGCTGTATAATAATATGCGCGGAGCAGCCGCCCGCTGCTTGCAAAAACCTCCAGCAAGCGACGATAATCGACGTCGTAACCAAGAGATTTCGCCGTCTGATAGAGATTCGCGCCATCAATGAACACCGCGAAGCGTTCATCGGGGTGAAAGTGCTTGAAGGCCGAGGGCCTTGCCATAATCGTAACTCCAGGGCTGATGGCTGCAGTCAGTGCTGCTTTTTATGCCGATCGGCATTTTTACCGTCGGGCCGATTGTTTGTCATCTCGAATTGGTGACATTGCCGCATCGTAACCGGCCCGACACCGGGTTCCAAGGGCGAGCCGTGCATATGTATGTGCCCGGAGCAGAAGTTTGCACAGCGCTCGCCGGGCAACTATGATGACAGTCTCGTGAGCCGGTGACGCGTACCGACTATTCCGGGCCGCCGCCGGCGCTACGGACGCGCTTGGTCGTTGCTGCGACGCAACGAGCGCTTGTCGCCCGCCCGCTGATGTCTACATTGAAACGATCGAGCTCGAGGCAAGGGGTCCCATTGCACCATGGCACGTATCACAGTCGAAGATTGCGTCGAACGCGTACCGAGTCGGTTCGAACTCGTCATGCTCGCGGCCCAGCGAGCGCGCGACATCTCGGCCGGCGCCACCCCGACGGTCGAACGCGACAACGACAAGAACCCGGTGATCGCCCTGCGCGAGATCGCCGATGAGACCGTGGACCTCGACCATCTGCGCTACGAGCTGATCCACGGTCTGCGCCGCCATTCGGACAGCGAGGACGAAATGTCGGACGATCTGGCGCAAGAGCTGGAAACGCTGATCCCGAGCCGCACGCCGGTCGCCGACGACGACCTCATGCCGGAAGGCGTCGATTACGGTGCCGGGGACATCATCGACGAAGACTGATGGACGCCTGCCCGAGACGTGGTTTCAGCCGACCGGCGGCGCATCGCTCGCTCGAACGTCGAGCCCGGCGACTGCGACGAAACCACGCCGAGTGGCGAGCCGGCTCGACGGTCGTGCTCCCGCGGCGGACAGGCGGATGAGCGAGCCTGCCCCGGTATCGTCAGCAGCGGCCGTGGCCGAAGTCCTGACCGGGCCGCCGCGTCTCGCCACGGCGATTACCACCGAAACAGCCGCGGCGCCGAAAGCCACCGCCAGCCGCAAGATCATGCGGCAATACGAGTTGGTGGAGTTGGTGCGCAGCTATGATCCGAATGTCGACGAGGATCTGCTGAACGGTGCCTATGTCTTCGCGATGAAGGCGCACGGCACACAGAAACGGGCCTCGGGCGACCCTTTCTTTCATCACCCGGTCGAGGTCGCTGGCATTCTTGCGGGCCTCAAGCTCGACGCCGCTTCCATCGCCACGGGCTTGCTCCACGATACCGTCGAGGATACCGGGGCCAAGCTGGAAGAGATCCGTGAGCGCTTCGGCGACACCGTGGCACGTTTGGTCGACGGTGTCACCAAGCTCAACAAGATCCAGCTGCAATCGGCGCAGACCGCGCAGGCCGAGAACTTCGGCAAGCTGCTGGTCGCGATGTCCGAGGATATCCGCGTCCTGTTGGTGAAGCTCGCCGACCGCTTGCACAACATGCGCACGCTGCAGTTCGTGCCACCCGAAAAGCGGCAGCGCATCGCCCTCGAGACCATGGAGATCTATGCGCCGCTCGCCGAACGGATCGGCATGGAGCGGCTCAAGGCCGAGCTGCAAGACCTCGCCTTCGCCGAGCTGGCGCCGGAGGCCCGCGACAGCGTCGTGCATCGCCTGCGCCAGCTGCGCCACGACGATACGGCACTCAAGGAACGCATCGTCGCCGAACTCAAAGGCAAGCTCGCCGCCGCCGGGATCGAGGCCGACATCCAGGGTCGGGAGAAGTCGCCGCTCTCGATCTGGAAGAAGATGGAGCGCAAGAACGTCTCGTTCGAGCAGCTCTCCGACATCATGGCGTTCCGCGTGCTGGTCGACAATATCGGCGAGTGCTACGCGGCGCTGGGTGTCATCCACGCCGCCTATGCGATGCTGCCCGGTCGCTTCAAGGATTTCATCTCGACCCCCAAGCAGAACGGCTACCGCTCGCTGCACACCACCATTCTGGGGCCCGAGCAGCGCAAGATCGAGGTGCAGATCCGCACCCATCAGATGCACGAGGTGGCCGAACTCGGCGTTGCCGCGCATTGGGCCTACAAGCAGGAGAGCCGGGTCACCGAGGGCAAGCAGTATCGCTGGATCAGGGAGCTGCTCGACATTCTCGAGCACACCGCCGAGCCCGAGGAGTTCCTCGCGAACACCAAGCTCGCGATGTTCCAGGACCAGGTGTTTTGCTTCACCCCCAGGGGTGATCTCATCGCCCTGCCGCGCGGCGCCACCCCGGTCGACTTCGCCTATGCCGTCCATTCCGAGGTCGGCGATCACTGCGTCGGTGCCAAGGTCGACGGCCGCATGGTCCAGCTCCGCCATCTGCTCGACAACGGTGACCAGGTCGAAATCATCACCAGCCGGAATGCCTGGCCCTCGGCTGCCTGGGAGCGGTTCGTCGTCACCGGTAAGGCCAAGGCGCGGATCCGCCGCGCCATCAAGGCCCGCCAGCGCGACGACTACATCCAGCGCGGCCGCGAGATGCTGGGCCGCGCTGCCAAGGCCGAGGGCATGCAGCCGACCGAGCGGCAACTGGAGCAGGCGGCGAGCGAGCTCGGTCAGGGCAGCCTCGACGATATGCTCGTTCAGGTCGGGGAAGGCCAACTCGCCGCGCGCCTCGTCCTCCAGGCCATTCCGGGCCCGAGCCTCAAACTGCCGGGCAAGCGAGCTCCCGGTACCGGTGCTCCGGTCGAGGCCGAGAGCGAAGTCGACAACATCGTTCTGTTCAAGCGCCCGCCGACCGAGCCGGATGAACGCCGCTCCGGCATGATCGCCGGGCTGCCGGTCGGCGTGGCCTACCAGTTCGCCGGTTGCTGCCGGCCGATCCATGGTGACCCGATCATCGGCGTGGTCCGCACCGGCCGGCCGATCAGCATCCATTGCCGCGACTGCGCCACCGTTCTCAGGATGAGCGAGAGCGAGCACCGCTTCGTCGATGTCGGCTGGAACGACGAGGTGGTCGAGCCGATCCCGACACGGATCGCCGTGACCGTCAACAACCGCCCGGGCTCGTTGGGCACGATCAGCACGATCATCGGCAAGAACGACGGCAATATCGTCGACGTCAAGGTCGGCCGGCGCTCGACCGAGCTCTACGAGATGGTCCTCGATGTCGAGGTGAAGGGCGTCGACCAGTTGCAGAGCATTCTCGCAGCCCTGCGCGCCAATCCGATCGTCAGCACGGTCGAAAGAACCCGCTCGTGACCAGCGATCCCGACCAGCCGAGTGAGCCGCCGCTGTCGCGCGAGGCGGTGCTCGCCGAGTTCCGCGACGCTGGTGCCCTGCTCGAAGGCCATTTCATCCTGACCAGCGGCCGGCGGAGCGGGCACTATATGCAGTGCGCCCGCGTCATGGTGGATCCTGCCCGAGGTGAGCGCCTCTGCAAGGCCCTCGCCGCCCGGATCCGCAAGGCACACCCCGATCCGGCCCTCGATGCCGTGGTGGCCCCGGCCATGGGTGGCATCCTCGTCGGCTACGAGCTCGCCCGCCAACTGGCTCTCCCCTCGCTCTTCACCGAACGCGTCGACGGCCGCTTCACGCTCCGCCGCGGCTTCGAGCTGCCCAAGGGTGCCAAGGTGCTGATCACCGAGGACGTCGTCACCACCGGCCTCTCGCTGCGCGAATGCGCCGATTGCGTGAGGACGATGGGAGCCGAGCCGGTAATGGCCGCCTGCTTGGTCGATCGCAGCAACGGTACGGCCGAGATCGGGATGCCGCTCGTGGCCCTCTTGACCGTCGACTTCCCGACCTACCCGCCGGAAAAGGTCCCACCGCAACTCGCCGCGATCCCCGCCGTCAAGCCCGGCTCGCGCGGGCTCGCCTGAACAGGGCTTTTCAGCGGAACACCGACTCGTCCGAGCTTTGTCGATTCAGGCGGTCGGGCCTGCCGCGCGCAGTTGCCGGCGCCCGCCTGGGCCGGTTCCCGGCGGCCGAGCAGAGCCCGCTCGGCCGCTGGCGCGCTATTGCGAGGGGATCGGGCGCTGCTCCGGCCGTTCGTCGACCGGCAGCATGATGTGGGCGTAGTCGGTGTCGGGCCACATCACGTAAGGCTCCACGGAGTCCGGGGTCTCCGGTAAGCCTTCGAGCACGCTCTGGTCGGGGACGATGATCATCACGTGAGGCCCTTCGACCACCCAGTCGTTGTCGGGTGTGGGCTCGGTCGCGAACGGATCGATGTTGCTCGCCCCACCGTGCGGCGAATCGCCGGCCATCATGTAGGCGATGGCCAGCCGTGACGGGGTGAACGGCTCTTGCGCCATCCAGGCCGCCATCCAGCGCTCCCATTCGGGATCGAGGCACATCGGCCCGGCGATACCATCCGGCGACGGGTAGCAGGTGTAGGTGCCGCTACCCTCGCGCAGCACGTTGCCCTCGAAATCCTTGACGGTCGCCGTCTCTCGGATGTCGGGGGGTGCGGCGGTAAGCGCGTCCTCGATCATCGCCGCCTCGTCCTCGGCGCTCGCGAGAGCTGTGGGGTCGGCTATGGCAACGCAGGCGAAGGCCAAGATCGTCGTGGCCGCGCGGCACGCCGGCACGAGCGACGAATGCATCTTTGAGCAGGTCATGGTCGAGCTCCTGTTCTATTCGAGGCGGACCGCCATACGCGTGTCCGCACTGCGCCGAGAGTCACGGCAAGCAGCTTCTTCGGCTAGTCCTGAAACTGTAGCGTTGGTCGTGGAAATTGGCCCGTGGGCTGGCCCTCGCCTGCCATTGGCGTTATCCTCGTGGGTCATTTTGGGGGGAACAGCCATGACGGAGGGCAACGCTCGGCAGTTCGGACCTGTCGCGACGGCCGCCGAGATTCTCTGCAATCGTTGGACGATGTTGCTGCTGCACGAACTCGTCGCCGGCTCGACGCGCTTCAACGACCTGCGCCGTGGGATGCCGCGAATGTCGCCGAGCCTGCTTTCGAAGAGACTGAAGGATCTGGAGCAGGCGGGCATGGTCGAGCGCCGCCCGGTGGCCGACGAGCCGACGCACTTCGCGTACCATCTGACCCCGACCGGTCGCGAGGTGCAGCCCGTCGTCGAGGCGATGGGTCGGTTCGGGCAGCGCTGGATCATGGCCGAGCCGAGCCTGCGCAGCCGTGACCCCGGCCTTCTGATGTGGGACATGCGGCGCCATTTCGACCCGAACGTCACGCTCGAACGCCGCACGGTGATCGCATTTCTGTACCCCGAGCTTTCGGGCACACGCCGCAGTTGGTGGCTGATCATCCAGCCGGATGATACGGTCGACCTGTGCGCCATCGATCCCGGCTACGACATCGACCTGCACGTCGTGGCGGACGTACGGACATTGAGCGCCATCTGGATGGGGCTCGCGAGCGTGCGGCCGGCGCACGAGCGTGGACGGCTGCAGCTCACCGGCGATCAGCGCCTCGCCGACCGGCTTGCAGGCTGGCTGGAGCAACGCGGTCGAGACGCGGACTGATCGCGCGCCAACTCACCGAAACGCCGGCTCGTCGAAGCTTCGGAGCTTCCTCGAATGCAGCCGATCCGGGCCCTGCTCGCGGAGCAGCCGGATGGTCTCGAGGCCGATCTCGAGATGCTGGTTGACCCGCTCCTCGTAGAAACGGTTGGCCATCCCGCGGAGCTTCAGCTCGCCGTGCAAGGGCTTGTCGGAGACGCAGAGCAGCGTGCCGTAGGGCACGCGAAAGCGCAGACCGTTGGTGGCGATGGTCGCACTCTCCATGTCGAGCGCGATGGCGCGGGACTGGTTGAGCCGCTGGAAGAACTCGTCGTAGCGGAGCTCCCAGTTGCGGTTGGCGGTCGAGACCACAGTGCCGGTACGCATTCGCGACTTCAGATCGAGGTCGGCGAGGCCGGTCAGGTTGGCCACGGCCTGTTGCAGCGCCACCTGGACCTCGGCGATGGGTGGCACCGGCACGAAGGTCGGCACTTCCTGATCGAGGACGTGGTCCTCGCGGACATAGCCGTGCGCCAGAACATAGTCGCCGAGCCGCTGGGTACGGCGCAAGCCCGCGCAGTGGCCGAGCATCAGCCAACAATGCGGGCGGAGCACCGCGATGTGATCGGTGATCGTCCGTGCATTCGACGGCCCGACACCGATATTGACCAGCGTTACACCGCGGCCGTCCGGACGGGTCAGGTGGTAGGCCGGCATCTGCGGCAGGTGCGCGGGCGCTACGCCACCTTCTTCGCCGTTCGGAAAACGCGGGTTCCGGGAAATCACATTGCCGGGCTCGACGAAGCGGTCGTGGGCCTCGCCCGCCTCCAACTCGCGTTCGGCATAAGCGATGAAGTGGTCGACATAGCGCTGGTAGTTGGTGAGCAGCACGAAGCGCTGGAAATAGCGGGGGCTGGTGCCGGTGTAGTGGCTCAGACGATGCAGACTGTAGTCGACCCGCTCGGCAGTGAAGAGCGCCAGGGCCCCTGGCTCGCCCGCCCGGGAGCGGAAGGTGCCGTTGGCGATCGCGTCGTCGGTGGCCGCGAGGTCGGGCATCGGGAAACGGTGCGCCAGCTTGTGCGCGCGCTCACCGTCGATACCGCTGCCGGCGACGTCGACCACGAAAGGCAAGGGAATCGGTCGGCGACTGCGGCCGATCACCAGTGGCACCAGGTGGTGGCGGAGCAGCATGGCGAATTGGGTGCGATAATAGTCGCCGAAGAGCGCCGGGCGGGTCAGCGTCGTGCCGTAGAGCCCGGGATCGTGCAATGCCCCGTAGGCGAGCCGCGCATCGACATTGAGCGTCTCGGAATCGATCTTGATACCGACGAACGGATAGCAGGCATCGAGCCCGTTCGGCACCACGCCGTCCTCGGCATAGGCGCAGAAGGCGGTCTTCAGTCGGTCGACCGCGGCATCGTAGAGGCGTGTGACGTGACCGAGTGCCACCTCCGGATCGCGGCAGGTTTCGATCTCGCTGATGCCGTTCCGTGCGAAGGCCTCGACCAGCGCCTCGACCATCCCTGCCCCTTCCGCTAGATCACCCGCAACCCGCCCATCGTGTCGGACGATGCGGCAGGCTCCCTCTAGCGGCTTTGCCGAGCTTTAGCCAGTCAACCCAGAGGCGGGCTCGCGAGATCCCGCGCAACGAGTCTTCCTCCATGTCGCCTGCCCCTTTGCTCTCGCTCCGCAACGCCAGCCTCACCCTCGGCGGCAAGCGCCTGTTCGACGGCCTCGATCTCGACATCCAGGCTGGCGACACGATCGGCCTCGTCGGCCGCAACGGCTGCGGCAAGTCCAGCCTCTTGAAGGTCCTGGCCGGGCTCGTCGAGCTCGATTCCGGCACCCGCTCGGGCCAGCAACAATGTCTGGTGCGCTACCTCGAGCAGGAGCCGGCGCTCGATCCGAACCTGTCGCTGGCTCGCAATGTCACGCGCGGGCTTGCCGCCGATGCCGACCCGGACGAGAGCGAGCACCGCGCCGCCGCTCTCTTGGAAGCGCTGAGCATGGTCCCGGACCGCCCGGCTCGAGGTCTCTCCGGTGGTGAGCGCCGCCGGGTCGCGATCGCCCGCGCCCTCGTCGCCGATCCCGATATCCTGCTCTTGGACGAGCCCACCAACCACCTGGACCTCCCGGCCATCGCCTGGCTCGAGGCCACGCTCCGGGCGTCCCGTGCGGCCCGGGTCGTCATCAGCCACGACCGCGCGTTTCTCGCTGCCGTCACCGCCAAGACCTGGTGGCTCGATCGCGGTCGGCTCTTCGTCAACAACGCATCGACAGCGCACTTCGAGGAATGGCGCGACGCGCTTCTCGCCGAGGAGGAGAAAACGCTCTCCAGGCTCGAGAAGCACCTCGAGGCCGAGACCCACTGGTTGCATCGCGGGGTGACCGCCAGGCGCAAGCGCAACCAGGGCAGGCTGAGAAAGCTCGCCGACCTCAGGTCGCAACGCGCCAATTTCCTGAGGCCCGAGGGGCGCGCCAAGCTCGAGGCGCACCTCGCCGCGGGCGGCGGCACGCTGGTCATCGAGGCCGAGCACATCACCAAGTCGCGCGGCGGCAAGCTGCTCGTGGCGGACTTCTCCACCCGGGTCATCAAGGGCGACCGGGTCGGCATCATCGGGGCGAACGGCGTCGGCAAGACGACACTGCTCGATCTCTTGACCGGCAAGCTCCAGCCCGACTCCGGCACCGTCCGCCTCGGCACCGGCCTCGAGATCGCCCGCTTCGAGCAGGACCGCGGCAGCCTCGATCCCAAGGCAACACCCTGGGCCACACTGTGCCCCGAGGGCGGCGACCAGGTCGATGTGGCGGGCAGAAAACGTCACGTCGTGGGCTATCTGAAGGACTTCCTCTTCGACGAGGCGCAGGCCCGTCAGCCGGTCGAGGCCCTTTCCGGCGGCGAGCGCAACCGCCTCCTGCTGGCCCGAAATCTCGCCAAGCCCAGCAATCTTTTGGTCCTCGACGAGCCGACCAACGACCTCGATCTCGAGACCCTCGATCTCCTCGAAGACCTCCTCGCCGACTATCCGGGCACCCTGCTGCTGGTGAGCCACGATCGCGACTTTCTCGACCGGGTCGTCACCAGCACCATCGTCATGGAGGGCCATGGCCGGATCGTCGAGACCGCCGGCGGCTACAGCGATGCCGTGCGCCAAGGGGCCCGGGTCGGGCTCGCCATGGCCGCCGAGCGCGAAGCCGAGCCCGCGGGCCGGCCCGGCCGCGGGGCCGAAAGCCGGGCGCAGGGCAAGGCTGCGGCGAAGCTCGCACGCGAACTCGATCGGCTGCCCGAGAAGATCGAGGCCGCAAGCGCCGAGATCGGCAGGCTCGAAAAGTGGCTCGCCGATCCCGGGCTCCACGTCCAGGACCCGGACAAGGCGGCGCGGCTCGTCGCCGAACTCGCCGACCGGCAAGCGGCACTCGCGGCGCTGGAGGAACGTTGGCTGGAGCTCGAAGCGAGGCGCGAGGCGGGAACGCTCTAGAGCCGCGCCAGCCGCTCGGTCAAAAGGGCAAAAAACCGGTCGGCGTCCATCGCGTTGATCACCGTCGCATTGGCTTTCCGCTGCTGCCGCGGGAACCAGTCGACATTGGTCCGCCCTTTCGATGTCCCTTCGATCTCGACCACGACGTGGCAGCGCTTGCCCGTGAAGATCGTGGGGTCGATCAGATAGGCAATGACACACGGATCGTGCAGCGGTGCACCGTCCACCGCATAGCGGCCGCTGTCGAAGCGGTTGAAGAAATCGACGAGCCCGGCCGCCGCCAGCGCCACCGGCGTGCCCACCGCGCGCATCGACTCCAGCCGCGCGCGGTCGACCAGCGCCTGGTGGGTGACGTCCAGGCCGAGCATGGTGAGCGGCACGCCACTCTCGAAGACGATCCGTGCGGCATGCGGATCGACATAGATGTTGAACTCGGCAGCCGGTGTCACGTTGCCGAGCCCGATGGCCCCACCCATCAGCACGATCGCCTTCAGCCGGCGGGCGAGCTCGGGCTCCTTGCGCAGCGCCATGCCGATATTGGTGAGCGGGCCTGTCGGACAGAGTGTCACGGTCTCGGGCGGCGCGGCCATGACGATGTCGATGATCGCATCGACTGCATGGCCCTCGGCGAGCGGCATCGCCGGTTCCGGCAGCTCGACCCCGTTGAGCCCGGTTTCGCCGTGCACGTACTCGGCCGTCTCCAAGGGCTCGACCAGCGGCCGGTCGCAGCCTCGATAGACCGGAATGTCGGTGCGCCCGGCGAGCTCCAACACCTTGCGCGCGTTCACCTCGGTGAGCCGGAGCGGGACGTTGCCGGCAACGGTGGTGACCGCCAGAAGCTCGATCTCCGCGGGCGAGCCGAGGGCCAAAAGGATTGCCAGGGCATCGTCCTGGCCCGGGTCGCAATCGAGAATGATCCGGTGGCGACCGTCGGCCATGGCGTCCTATCCCGAGGTGAGCTTGAACTCGATCCGGCGATTGCGGCGATAGGCGATCTCGTCGTCGCGCGGATCGAGCGGGTGGTACTCGCCGAACCCCGTGGCGGCAAGCCGCGACGGCGGGATACCCTGGCTGATCAGGTACTCGACGACCGAGATCGCCCGCCGCGTCGACAGCTCCCAGTTCGACGCGAAGGGGCTGGCAGCACCCACCGGCACCCGGTCGGTATGACCATCGACCCTGAGAATCCAGTCGATCTCGGGCGGGATCTTGTCGGCGACCTCGCGCAAGGTGTCGGCGAGAGCTCGGAGCTGGTCGAGACCGGCCGGATCGAGCCTGGCCGAGCCCGAGCCGAACAGGAGCTCGGACTGAAAGACGAAGCGGTCGCCGACGATCCGGATCTCCGGCCGCTCGCCGAGGATTTGCCTCAGCCTGCCGAAAAACTCCGAGCGATACTGGGAGAGCTCCTCCACCTGGTCGATCAGCGCCTGCTGCAGCCGCTGGCCGAGTGTCGCGATGGTCGTCTGCTGGTCCTGGATCTGCGATTGAGAAGTATCGAGCAACGTCTCGACGATACCGAGCTGGCGGCTGAGATCGTTCAACTGCGCACTCAAGAGCGCAATTCGCTCATCGGCGACGCCCAGGGCCGTTTCCCGCTCGTCGAGCGTCGTCTCCAGATTCGCCAGCTGCGTGTCGCGGTTCTCCAGCGCCCGCTGCTGCTCGGCCTCGAGCGCGGCGATCCGGGTCTCCAGCGCCCGGCGCGCAGCCTGCTCCTGGGCAAGGTCGATCGCGCTCGCGCGTGCCCGAGCAGCAGCCTCGGCCAAGGCTGCATCGCGCTCGCCGAGCGTCGTCTCCAACGTTTCTCGCGCCGCCTGCGCGTCGCCCAGAGCGGCCTCGCGCTCACCGAGATCACCCTCGAGGCTTTCGATCAAACGCCGCTCGCCGGCCAGCATCTCGGTGAGCCGTGCCACCTGCTCCTCGAGATTGGCAATCAGAGCGGCCCGCTCGTCGACGGTCTCGGTCAGGGTCTCGCGCTCTTGCGCCAGGCTCTCGAGCTCGAGATCGAGGCTCAGCGCCCGCTGGCGCAGCGCCTCCTGGGTCTCCTCGCCACCGCTGATCCGCCCGGCTGCCTGGTCGATCTGCTCTTCGAGGAACTCCAGCATCTCGTCGCGTTCGGCCGCAGCCTCGCCCATCTGCTCGATCCGCCGCTGCATCCGCTCGATCGTCGCCTGAATGGCGTCGTAATCGGCCGCAGGCTCCTCCTGGGCCGAGACCGGCAGCACGATGAGCAGGGCGCCGAGCAAGGCGGCGGTCGTGGCGAGGCGCATGGTCGTCGTCCACCTGACAGCGGGCGGGCCACCGAGCGATAGAAACAGCGGACCCGACGGTCAACCATATCCGCTGCAGCGACCCTTCGACCAGCCGGCGTCGTCGCCGCCGTGTCCGGCCGTGGTATCGCCACGCGACCCTGGATGGCCGCGTGGCGATGTCCATGTCGGCTCAGGCGAGATCGAAGCGGTCGGCGTTCATCACCTTGGTCCAGGCCGCGACGAAGTCCTGGACGAACTTCTCCTGGTTGTCGTCCTGGGCATAGACCTCGGCATAGGAACGCAGCACCGAGTTCGAGCCGAAGACCAGATCGACCCGGGTCGCTGTCCACTTGACCTCACCGGTCTTGCGATCGCGCACCTCGTAGAGGTTGTTGCCGGCCGGCTGCCACGTGTAGGCCATGTCCGTCAGATTGACGAAGAAGTCGGTGGTCAGCGCCCCCACGTGGTCGGTGAATACGCCGTGCTCGGTGCCGCCGTGATTGGTGCCGAGCACCCGCATGCCGCCGAGCAGCACCGTCATCTCGGGTGCGGTGAGGCCCATGAGCTGGGTGCGATCGAGCAGCAGTTCTTCCGCACTGACGGCATAGTCCTGCTTCAGCCAGTTGCGGAAGCCGTCGTGAATCGGCTCCAAGGGCTCGAACGAGTCGGCGTCGGTCTGGTCCTCGGTGGCGTCACCGCGACCCGGCGCGAACGGCACGGTCACCTCGAAGCCGGCAGCTTTCGCCGCCTGTTCGACGCCGAGATTGCCGGCGAGCACGATGACATCCGCCACGCTCGCCCCGGTCTCGGCCGCGATGGGCTCGAGCACGGCGAGCACTTTGGCCAGCCGCTCGGGCTCGTTGCCCGCCCAGTCCTTCTGCGGGGCCAGGCGGATCCGGGCACCGTTCGCCCCGCCACGCATGTCCGAGCCACGGAAGGTCCGCGCGCTGTCCCAGGCGGTCGCGACCATGTCACTGATCGACAGCCCGCTCTGGGCGATCTTCGCCTTGACGGCTTCGACGTCGTAATCGGTGCGGCCGGACGGCACCGGGTCCTGCCAGAGCAGATCCTCCTCGGGCACTTCGGGGCCGATGTAGCGAACCTTGGGTCCCATGTCGCGGTGGGTCAGCTTGAACCAGGCGCGCGCGAACACTTCCGAGAAGTAGTCGGAGTCGTTGTAGAACCGCTCGGAAATTTTGCGGTAGATCGGGTCCTTGATCATGGCCATGTCGGCATCGGTCATGATCGGGTCGTAGCGAATCGACGGGTCCTCGACGTCGACCGGCTTGTCTTCCTCCTTGATGCCGATCGGCTGCCACTGCCAGGCACCGGCCGGGCTCTTCTTCAGCTCCCAGTCGTAGTTGAAGAGGAGGTAGAAGTAGCCGTTGTCCCACTTGGTGGGATGGGTGGTCCACGCACCTTCGAGGCCGCTGCTCACGGTATCCCGGCCGACCCCTTTGCCCTTGGGGTTGTACCAGCCGAGCCCCTGCGCCTCGACGCCGGCAGCCTCGGGATCGGGGCCCAGAAGTGTTGCGTCGCCGTTGCCGTGGCACTTGCCGACGGTGTGGCCACCGGCGGTGAGGGCGACGGTCTCCTCGTCGTTCATTGCCATTCGCGCGAAGGTGATTCGCACGTCGTGGGCGGTCTTCAAGGGGTCCGGCTGGCCGTTCACCCCTTCCGGGTTGACGTAGATCAAGCCCATCTGCACGGCCGCCAGCGGGTTCTCCAGGGTCTGCCGGTCGTCACCGCCATAGCGCGTCGATGCCAGCCATTCCTTCTCGGCACCCCAGTAGATATCCTTTTCGGGATGCCAGATGTCCGGGCGGCCGAAGCCGAAGCCGAAGGTCTTCAGACCCATCGATTCGTAGGCGACGTTGCCGGCGAGAATGATCAGATCGGCCCAGCTGAGCTTGTTGCCGTACTTCTTCTTGATCGGCCACAGCAGCCGGCGCGCCTTGTCGAGGTTGACGTTGTCGGGCCAGGAATTGAGCGGGGCAAAGCGCTGATTGCCCGTGCCACCGCCGCCGCGGCCGTCGGCGATGCGGTAGGTGCCGGCGGCGTGCCAGGCCATGCGGATCATCAGACCGCCGTAATGCCCCCAGTCCGCCGGCCACCAGGCCTGGCTTTCGGTCATGAGAGCGTGGAGATCGCGCTTGACCGCCGCGTAGTCGAGCTTCTTGACCTCCTCCCGATAGTCGAAATCCTTGCCCATCGGGTCGGACTTGGTGTCGTGCTGATGCAGGATGTCGAGGTTCAGGCCGTTCGGCCACCAATCCATGATCGAGGCACTGGTCAGGGTCATCCCGCCGTGCATCACCGGGCATTTGCCGGCTGTGGTCATGGTATCTGCGTCCATGATGCTCTCCGATTTTGGCTGCGTTTGCTGGAGCGTCGGCTGACGACCGCTCGATCGAGCGCGTCGTTCCGGCCGCTGTGTTTCCGGCGATGCCCCCTTTGCCCTGCCGAGCATCCCCCTCGACAGGTTTGGTAGCACCCAACCACGATAATGAGAATTTGCATTTTCTGATTGCGGTGATAAGAAATTCCGATGAGCGCGATCTCGATGAAACACCTTCGCTATTTCGAAGCGCTGGCGCAGCACGGCCATTTCCGCCGCGCCGCCGAGGCCTGTGCCATTTCGCAACCAGCGCTCTCGGCGCAAGTGAAGGAGCTCGAGGAAATTCTGGGTGCGGTCCTGGTCGAGCGCGGTGCCAAGCAGACCCGCCTGACCAGTCTCGGCGAGACCGTCGCACATCGCGCGGCACTGATCCTCAGGTCGGTCGACGAGCTCGCCGACCTCGCCCGCGCCTCGCACAGCCCGCTCGTCGGCCGGCTCAGGATCGGCGTCATCCCGACCATCGCCCCCTATCTCTTGCCGCGCGTCGTCAAGGAGCTGGCGCAGCGCTACCCGGATCTGGAACTGGCGCCCCGCGAGGCGGTGACGCAGAAGCTGCTGGACGACTTGATGGCCGCCCGCCTGGACACGGCGATCGTGGCCTTGCCACTCGCCCGCCCATCTTTGACCGAGGTCGCCTTGTTCGACGAGGAGTTCGTGCTGGTCCGCCCGGAAGCGGATGCCGGTCAGCCCGTTCCGAATGCGGACAAGCTGCGCGAGATGCGCCTCTTGCTGCTCGAGGAAGGCCATTGCTTCCGCGAGCAGGCGATCTCCTTCTGCGAGCTGTCGCCGCCGCTGCCGCGCAATCTGATGGAGGGCAGCACCATCTCGACCCTGGTGCAGTTGGTCGCCGCCGGACTGGGCGTCACCCTGGTCCCGGAAATGGCGGTGCCGATCGAGACCCGCTCGGCCGCCGTTTCCATCACCCGGCTGCCCCGCCCCCGCCCGACGCGTACCGTCGGCATGATCTGGCGCAAGAGCAACCCGCTCGCCGACCAGCTCGGTCACATCGCCGAGGTGGTCCGCCGCGCCCACTCGGCCGACGACGCAGCATCTGCCGCAGATCTCGGCGGTGCCGCCCCGGCAGGCGCCTGTCCGCGAATCGAGCCGCCCGCACCCGCCTCGACAGCGACCATCTGAGGTCGAACGCGGGCAGCGGCAGTCGACGAGGTCACTGCCGGATAAAACGGCACGACCAGCCAAGTTGCATGCGATTTTGCATACAATTTAGGCTCAACGCGCCCCGAAACCAGCGGCGCATTCTTTCAACATTATGATCTATAACAGAAAAATGCTATCCGGCACGGTGCTTGCTAGGCGGCAGTAGGAGCAGTGATTCGCAATTGCTGCGCAGAGGATCAGCAGGGGACCGCCATGAAGCGTCGTGAGTTTCTCGAAAGCGCATCGCTCGCCGCCCTGAGCACGACAACCGCCATCGCCGCCCCGGCGGTGATTCGGCCTGCCAGTGCCCAGTCGCGCGCGGAGACCATTCTGCTGGTCACCGAGAGTGGCCCCAACAATTTCGACATTCACGGGGTCGGCACCAACCGGCCGGGCTACGAGGTCAGCTGGAACTGCTACGACCGGCTGATGAGCCACGGGACCAAGACGCTGGAGAACGGCGTCGAATCCTACGACCGCGACAGCTTCACGCCCGAACTCGCCGAGGAATGGGACCTCACGCCCGATTCGGTGACCTTCAAGCTCAGGCGGGATGCCACCTTCCACGACGGCACGCCCGTGACCGCCGACGACGTCAAGTGGTCGTTCGACCGCGCGGTCACCGTCGGCGGCTTCCCCACCTTTCAGATGAAGGCCGGCAGCCTCGAGGAGCCGGAGCAGTTCGTCGTCGTCGACGACCACACCTTCAGGGTCGATTTCATCCGTCCCGATCGTCTCACCATGGCCGATCTCGCGGTCATCGTGCCGGGCATCTACAATGCCGAGTTGATCAAGGCCAACGCCACCGCGGACGACCCCTGGGGGCTCGAATACACCAAGTCGAACACCGCCGGCGGCGGCGCCTACCGGGTGACCCGCTGGCAGCCGGGCCAGGAGGTGGTCTACGAGCGCTTCGACGACTGGAAATCCGGTCCGCTGCCCCAGGCCCGCCGCATCATCTGGCGGATGGTGCCGTCTGCCGGCAACCGCCGGGCGCTGATCGAGCGCGGCGATGCCGACATCTCCTTCGACCTGCCGAACAAGGATTTTGCCGAGCTCGCGGCGGCCGAGCAGGTCAAGACGGCCTCGACCCCGATCGGCAACGGTATTCAATATATCGGGATGAACGTGACCCGACCGCCGTTCGACGATGTGCGGGTGCGCCAGGCCGTGGCCTACGCCATCCCGTATCAGAAGATCATCGATGCGGTGATGTTCGGCCTCGCTCGACCGATGCACGGCGGCTCGAACAAGGCGTCCGAGCCGGTTTGGCCGCACCAGCACGGCTACGACACCGACCTCGAGAAGGCGAAGTCGCTGCTCGCCGAGGCCGGCTACCCGGAGGGCTTCTCGACCACGCTTTCCTTCGATCTCGGCTTTGCCGCGGTCAACGAGCCGCTCTCCATCCTGGTCCAGGAGAGCCTCGGGGAAGTCGGCATCACAGTCGAGATCAACAAGATTCCAGGCGCCAACTGGCGGGCAGAGTTGTTGAAGAAAGAGCTGCCGCTCATCTCCAACTTCTTCTCGGGCTGGCTCGACTATCCCGAATACTTCTTTTTCTGGTGCTATCATGGGCAGAACGCCGTCTTCAATACGATGAGCTACCAGAACCCGACGATGGACGAGCTGATCACCGCCTCGCGGCTCGCCGCCGCGGAAGGCCGGTCGGACGACTACGAGCGGGACGTGAAAGGCTTCATCGACATCGCCTTCGAGGAGGTACCGCGCATCCCGCTCTTCCAGCCCTATCTCAACGTCGCGATGCAGCCCAACATCGAGGGCTACCGCTACTGGTTCCACCGGCAGCTCGACTATCGCAGCCTGGTCAAGTCCTGAGGCCCGGCCACTAGCGGGAGAGCCCGATGCATCAGGTGATCAAGCGGCTCGGCTCGGCACTGCCCAGCCTGATCGGCGTCATCGTCGTCACCTTCATCCTGACCAGGGCTCTCCCCGGCGACCCCGCCGCCTATTTCGCCGGGCCCGCCGCCACCGCCGAGGCGGTCGAGGAGGTCAGGCGCCAGCTCGGCCTCGACCGGCCGCTCTTCGTCCAGTTCTTCGCCTATCTGGGCGATCTGGCGCGTGGCGATCTCGGCACCTCCTTGACCACCGGTCAACCGGTGCTCACCGAGATCGCGACGCGGCTGCCGGCCTCGGCCGAGCTCACGCTCGTGGGCCTCTTGCTCTCGATCCTGGTCGCCGTGCCTTTGGGCGTCATGGCGGCGACCCGGCCCGGATCCTGGATCGACCATCTTTGCCGGATGGTGACCACGGCCGGGGTCTCGCTGCCGGTCTTCTTCACCGGCCTGCTGCTCGTCTACGTCTTCTACTACCTGCTCGGCTGGGCGCCGGCACCTCTGGGCCGGCTCGACATCTTCGCCTTCCCGCCGCCGCAGGTCACGGGCTTCTACCTGATCGACAGCCTGATTGCGGGTGATCTCGAGACCTTTCGCGCCGCCGCGAGCCAACTGGCACTGCCGGCGTTGACCCTCGGCATCTTCTCGCTCGCCCCCATCGCGCGGATGACCCGGGCCTCGATGCTGGCCGTGCTGGCCTCCGACTTCGTCCGAACGGCCCGGGCGAGCGGGCTCAGCCGCCGGCGGGTGATCGTCACCTATGCCTTCAGAAACGCCATGCTGCCGGTGGTCACCACGCTCGGCATGGTCTTCTCTTTCCTCCTCGGGGCCAACGTCCTGGTCGAGAAGGTCTTCGCTTGGCCCGGCATCGGCTCTTATGCGGTCGAGGCGCTGATCGCCGGCGACTACGCGCCGATCCAGGGCTTCGTCTTGACCATGGCGATCCTCTACGTCGCCCTCAACCTTCTGATCGATCTCCTCTACGGCGTCATCGACCCCCGCGTCCGGTTGGAGGGCTGAAGCCATGTCGCAGATCACCGAGCCCGGGACGCTGCAGCCCCTCCCTCTGCACTCCGGCGACGTCACCGCCGACACCGACATCGCGCGGCCACCTTCGCCGTCGCTCTTGGCGCATGCCCGCTATGTCGTGGCCGAGAACCCGGTGACCGGCCTCGCCTTCGTCCTCTTCGTGCTCATCGTGGCGGCCGCTTTATTCGGTCCATCGCTGGTGCCCTACGACCCGCTCGCCAGCAATACGGCGGCCGCCCTTCAGCCACCGAGTGCGGCCCACTGGTTCGGCACCGACCAGCTCGGCCGGGACATTTTCAGCCGCGTGGTGGTGGCGACGAGGCTCGATCTCGGCATCGCCGTAGCCTCTGTTGCCCTGGTCTTCGTGCTCGGCGGCCTGGCCGGTGTCGCCGCCGGCTATTTCGGCGGTTGGACCGATCGGATCGTCGGCCGCATCGCCGACACGATCATGGCCTTCCCGCTCTTCGTGCTCGCCATGGGTATCGTTGCCGCCTTGGGCAATACGGTGACCAACATCGTGATCGCCACGGCCATCATCAATTTCCCGCTCTACGCCAGGGTCGCCAGGGCGGAAGCCAATGTCCGCCGCGAGGCGGGCTTCGTCCAGGCGGCCCGGCTCTCCGGCAACAGCGAGGCCAGGATCGTCCTCGGCCACGTGCTGCCCAACATCATGCCGATCATGGTGGTGCAGATGTCGCTCACCATGGGCTATGCGATCCTCAATGCCGCCGGTCTCTCTTTCATCGGCCTCGGTGTGCGCCCGCCGCAACCCGAGTGGGGCATCATGGTGGCCGAGGGGGCGGCCTTCATCGTCTCTGGCGAATGGTGGATAGCACTCTTTCCGGGCCTTGCCCTGATGCTCGCGGTCTTCTGCTTCAACCTTTTGGGCGACGGCGTGCGCGATCTCGTCGACCCGCAGAGGCGCACCTGATGACCGCCCCGCCGCTGCTCGACATCGCGGGTCTCACGGTCGAGTTCATGACCCGCCGCGGTACCGTGACGGCGGTCGAGAAGGTCGATCTGGAGGTGCGGAAAGGCGAGACCGTCGGCATCGTCGGCGAATCCGGCTCCGGCAAGTCCGTCACCTCCTATGCCGTGATGCGCATCCTCGACCGCGCCGGCCGGATCGCCACAGGCTCGATCACCTTCTCCGGCATCGACGTCGGGCGCGCCGCGGAGAGTGCCGTGCGCGAATTGCGCGGCCGGGAGATGTCGATGATCTTCCAAAATCCGCGGGCCGCGTTGAATCCGATCCGCAAGGTCGGCCATCAGCTCGAGGACGTGCTGATCGAGCATGCCCAGGCGTCACCCCGCGATGCCAGGGCCAAGGCGATCGAGGCACTGGCGCAGGTCAAGATCGCCAACCCGGCGGAGCGTTACCACGCCTACCCCTTCGAGCTCTCGGGCGGCATGTGCCAGCGTGTCGTCATCGCCATCGCCCTGGCCTGCCAGCCGCAGCTGCTGATCGCGGACGAGCCCACTACCGGCCTCGACGTGACGACCCAGAAGGCCGTCATGGACCTCGTTGTCGAGCTGACCCGCGCCCGCGGCATGTCGTCGATCCTGATCACCCACGACCTGGGCCTGGCGGCTGCCTATTGCGACCGTGTGGTCGTCATGCAGCAGGGCAAGGTGGTCGAGACCGCCCCCTCGGCGGCGATTTTCGAGGCACCCCGGCATGCCTATACGCGAAAGCTGATGCGGGCGACGCCGCGATCGGGAGTGACCTTGCGCGATCTCCTGCCGCAGGGTGCGGCACCGGCGGGCGCAACGCCGCGCCGGCAGCGTGAGCCTGCTGCGCCACTGCTCGTCGTGGAGAACCTGGTCAAGGAGTACCCGCGCCAGGGCGTCGTTGGAAAGCTCCGCCACCTCTTCACCAACAAGCTCGAGCCCGAGGACGAGAAGCCCTTCCGTGCCGTGGACGGCATCTCGTTCGAGGTCGGCCGAGGCGAGACCGTAGGGCTCGTCGGCGAGAGCGGCTGCGGCAAGTCGACGACCTCGATGATGATCACCCGCCTGCTCGACCCGACATCCGGGCGCATCCTCTTCGACGGCGAGGATATCGGCACCATTCCGGCAAAAGGCTTCGCCAGGCTGCAGCAGCGCCGGCGCATCCAGATGGTCTTTCAGGATCCGACGGACAGCCTCAACCCGCGTTTCTCCGCCGCCCGCGCCATCGCCGACCCGATCCTGCAACTCGGCGACAAGCTGAGCAAAAGGGCCCTTCAGTCCCGGGTGGAGGAGTTGGCCACGCTCGTCGGCCTACCGACAGCGCTGCTCGATCGTTTCCCACACCAGCTCTCGGGCGGGCAGAAGGCGAGGGTGGGCATTGCCCGCGCCATGGCACTCGACCCCGATCTCGTCATCCTCGACGAGCCGACGGCTGCCCTCGACGTCTCGGTCCAGGCCGTGGTCTTGAACCTGCTCGACGATCTCAAGGCTCGGCTGGGCATGAGCTATCTCTTCGTCAGCCACGACCTCAACGTCGTGCGGCTGTTGTGCGACCGGGTGATCGTCATGCGCCAGGGACGGATCGTCGAGACCGGCCGGACCGAGCGCGTGCTCGAAGCCCCGGCCGCCGCCTATACGCGCGAGCTACTCGCAGCAATCCCGCACCCGCCCGTCTGAGAGCCCTCTCTGATTGGGGTCGTTGGTGTCAAGCTGCTCCGCTTCTTTCGCCAACCATCGTCTCGACCCGTTCCTGCGGGTCACG
>Ga0081527_100061_pt1 | contig 97938 bp, 84 predicted proteins | sample HotLakmasection5_FD_70992 | JGI IMG/M metagenome (GOLD analysis project Ga0081527, IMG submission 70992) | Hypersaline microbial mat communities from Hot Lake, Washington, USA - Section #5 (SPADES assembly) (version 2) | ecosystem: Environmental > Aquatic > Non-marine Saline and Alkaline >...
CCAAGATACAGCTGATTAAACGCCGAGCTCGAGGCTACCGAAACACCACCAATTTTATCAACATGATTTACTTCAACTGTGGTAAACTCACATTCGATTACCCACAGTATTCAACATAGAACCCATTTTAAACGGCCAACAATGAAAAAGATTATCATTTTTTACAAGCTATTGCATCTTAAAATGAAAAGGCGTTATTTGTAAGTCATGTTAAAAACTACACAAAATACAACAACCCTTTCACTTCGCCGTCGCCGCCCTATGGGCGTGTGATAACTGTGTAGTTTACCTACAAAGGATTTATTGCAAGCCCCGATTAACAAATTTGATCGGGGCTTTTTTTATGTCTTCACTTTTTTTGAGACATCGCTTTTCTGAATCCTGAACCCGACCCTTAACAATTTCAAACACCACGAATACCATTATACCATGAACCAACTATTAACCATCGGTGAATTAAACACCGAACAGATTGAAACCATTTTAGCTTTAAGCGAGGAACTAGCTGAATCGAAGGAGCCGCTGCTGCACGGTAAAAATGTGGGTTTTGTATTTGAAAAACCCTCACTCAGAACAAAAGTGGGCACCGAAGCCGCAATCAATCAACTGGGTGGTAACGTAATCGAAATCGATCCCGACCTCCTTTTAGCCAACGGAAAAGCCGTCCCTTTTACATGCAGGGAATCTCTTAAAGACGCCATGATGAACGTATCGCAATGGTGCGACGCTGTTTTTGCGCGTGTATACTCGCACAATACACTGGAAAAAATGCAGCAATATGGTACCATTCCGGTTGTAAATGCGCTGTGTAATAAGCACCACCCCATGCAGGCGCTGGCTGATATGCTGACCATCCGGGAAAAGCTCGGAAGCGACGACAAGGCGGTCATCACATTTATCGGGGACGCAAATAATGTGGCGTTTTCATTAACCGAAATCGCGCTCATCCTGGGTTATCCTGTTCAGTTTTCGGGTCCGCCGGAGTACTCCTGGTCTGATGAGCAGGCACAGTACTTTAAGCTGCTCTCCGTACAGTACGGGGGTGAGTTTTCAGTGGTAGAAGATCCCTATCAGGCAGCTAAATCATCGGATGTTATTTATACCGATACATTTATTTCCATGGGAGAAGAACATCTCTACGAAGAGAAGATCAGGCATTTTGAACCTTACCAGGTAAACGGCAAACTTTTTTCCAATGCTAAAAAATCGACCGGGTTTATGCACTGCCTCCCGGCACACAGAGGAGTAGAAGTGACCGACGAGGTGATCGATCACCCAAATTCCTGGGTATATAATCAGGCCAAAAACCGAATGATTGTATCGAAGGCGGTTTTTGCTCTACTGTTAAACCCTTCGCTTAAAAAAGATCTCTGGCCGGAACCCGAGCCTGTCTCGGAATCTGTAGCGGCCCAATAAATCAAATTCAAAACTAATCATATAAAACATAAAGTTATGCTAAACCAGGAAACGACCTACAAAAAAGTTGCCTCACACGAAGCTCATAAAGGAACCTTTAATACGTGTCTTCTGCTCTACTCGGGCGGGCTGGATACCAGCGTCATGCTCAAATGGATTCAGGAGGAGTATGAGTGCGATGTGATTGCTCTAACTATCAATATCGGGCAAAAAGCCGACGATCTGGATGCGATCAAGCAGAAAGCTCTGGATTTGGGGGCCAAAGACGCCATCATGTATGATGCAAAGGATGAGTTTGCAGAACTGTGCATGGAAGCCGTGAAGGCCAACGCAGATTATCAGGGCGGGTATGCCCTGGGGTGCCCGCTGGGAAGAGTGATGATTTCGGAACTGGCGGTGAAATTTGCTGCTGACTTTAATTGCGAAGTGATTGCCCATGGATGTACCGGAAAGGGAAACGACCAGGTGCGGTTCGAAAGCTATATCACTACGCTTAATCCCGAACTGAAAATTATAGCGCCCGTGCGGGAGTGGGGCATGGGAAGAGAAGAGGAGATTGAGTATGCCCTGGAGAACGGTATTCCTGTTGAGCAAACCAAGAAAACTCCATATTCCTATGATGAAAATATGTGGGCCAACACCGGTGAAGGCGGTGAAATTGAAAATCCTGAACTGGAGCCCCCGCTCGAGAACATTCTAAAATGGAGCAACACCCCGCAGCAGGCGCCCGATGAGTCGGAAAACGTAACCATTGGCTTTGAAAACGGAAAGGCCGTGAGCCTGAATGGTGTAGAATATGCCACCAAGGATCTGATCCTTCTGCTAAATGAAATTGGCGGCAAGCACGGTGTGGGCGTTTTTCACCTGATTGAGGACAGAGTTGTTGGCTTGAAGGTGCGGGGCATTTATGAGAATCCGGCGGCACATATTCTTATTCAGGCGCACAAAAACCTCGAGCAGCTCGTATCAACCCGGGAAGAGAATGAGTTGAAGAACTTTATGGATCAGAAATGGGCCTACCTGATCTACGGTGCTAAATATTATGAGCCGGTGATGGACAATATCCGGGCGTACATCAATGAACAAAACAAAAAGGTGAGCGGCGAAGTTACCGTGAAGCTCTATAAAGGCAATTGTGATGTGGTAGCTCTTAAATCTCCTTACTCTCTGTTTGATGAAAACCTGGCGACGTTCAACAAATCGGCGGCGTTCAATCAAAATGCCTCATCCGGATTTATTGAACTGTGGAATCTGCCGCAAAAAACAGCCTACCAGCTGAAGAAAACGGTGAAAAAAGTGATAGCATGAGTTTGATTGATAATCTTTTTGAATGTAGTCAAAAAGAGGGGCTGTCCAAAAAGGTTGTCTGTCTTGTAAAACGCTTAAATAATTTAGTATCTATTTCAGACTCACCCTTGGGGGAGCCATCCCTTTGGGAGTATCCCTCTCTTTATTAATAGAGAGGGATATAAAGTCTAAATAATTTAAGCTTGATTTCATCAAATTTGTATATCAATACACCGGACCTGCTGTTCTTTTTGGGTTTTATTTCTGATTGAGTGATATTAACCGGAATCAAACATCTGAACTCCTGAATACACGTATGAAATATTGGAATATCACTTTTTTTCTTTTAGCAATATTGATTGTACAGTTTGTTGGAGCAGCTTCTATTAACGCCCAGGAAACAGAAAAACCCGTTGTTATTGATGATTTTTTTGATCTGAAATATGTTGGGGATCCGGTAATCAGTCCCGAAGGCGAATGGGTTGTCTACACCGTTCGGCAAACCGATTTTGAGGAAGGAAAATCGGAAACAAGGCTCTGGATGACATCGGTGGATGGTGGTGCTCATCTCCCGATGACCGCCGTTGGAACTTCTGCCGGTTCACCACAGTGGAGCCCTGACGGGAAGTATCTTTCGTTTACGGCATCGCGCAATGATGGTGAAACACAACTTTGGGTTCTCGACAGGCGAGGCGGTGAAGCACAGCAGATGACGTTTGTTGAGCAGGGAATTTCCGGGTACGAATGGTCACCGGACGGCAGCAAACTTCTTCTGATGATAAAGGATAAAAAGGAAGGCGAATCGGATGAACCTGAGCCATATGTGATAGACCGCCTGCAGTTTAAGCGCGATTATGAAGGCTACCTGGACAGGCGAAGAACGCATATCTATACATTTTCACCCGGTGATTCATCTGCAGTACAGATTACGTTTGGTGACTACGATCATTCAGGAGCAACCTGGAGTCCCGATGGTTCAAAAATAGCTTTTGTAAGCAACCGAACAGAGGAGCCGGATGGCAACATGAATTCAGATATCTGGATTGTTGACGCGCAAAAAGGAGAAAATGATGGCGGGCTGGTTCAGGTTACATCAAATAGCGGAAGCGATCATTCGCCGGCCTGGAGTCCCGATGGAGAGGAGCTTGCCTATATAACCGTGAGAGAGCCCGAAAGAATCTGGTACGCTACAAATCACCTGGCTATAACATCAGCCGAAGCAAGCGGAGACGAAACCGTACTTACTCAGGAGATCGATAGAAACATCAGTCGGCCCAAATTTACAGAAGACGGGAAGCGAATTCGGTTTATCATTGAAGATGCCGCAGAGAGTAAACTGGCGTCCGTCAACAAAAACGGAAGTGGTTACGACGTAGAAATTGAGGGAGACCTGTCGGTTAGCAGTTACGATATGAATGGCTCACTGGTAGCTTTTCAAAAAGGGACATTTAACGAGCCTGACGAAATTTACACCCGGATAAACGAAACCGAAAAGCGCCTCACAAATAAAAATGAAGAGCTGCTGAATCGCACTCTTCAGCCCGAAGTTGAAGAGATATGGTTTTCCAGTTCAGACGGAACGGAGATTCACGGTTTTCTCGTAAAACCCGTTGATTACGTGGAGGGAAAACGATACCCGACATTGCTGTGGATTCACGGCGGGCCGGTTGCGCAGTTTGAGCACGGCTACCGTTTTGAACCGCAGCTTTTTTCTGCCAATGGATACGCAGTGTTGATGGTGAATCCGCGAGGGTCGTCGGGCTACGGGCAGGAATTTTCGGAGGTGCTTTTTGCCGACTGGGGAAACAAGGATTTTGAAGACGTAAACGCAGCTGTTAACTATGCGGTGGAACAGGGTATTGCCAATCCGGAACAGCTTGGTGTTGGGGGATGGTCGTATGGCGGAATCCTCACAAATTATGTAATCACAAAAACCGATCGGTTTAAAGGAGCGATTTCCGGGGCAAGTGAAACGCTGTACCGATCAAACTACGGGCACGATCACTACCAGCTTCACTGGGAAATGGAGCTCGGGCTGCCGTGGGAAACACCGGAAAAATGGGAGCGGATCTCCCCTTTCAATGATGTGGCAAACATAACAACGCCAACGCTCTGGATGGGCGGGTCTGATGACTGGAATGTGCCCATTCTGGGATCGGAACAGATGTACCAGGCGATGAAACGGCTTGGAATAGAAACGCAGCTCGTGGTGTATCCGGGCGAGCATCACGGAATCCGGCGGCCGGCATTTCAGAAAGACCGTTATGAGCGTTATCTGCAGTGGTTTGATCACTATGTGAAAAATTCCGGCAGTTAATATTAATAGTGACGCGCGTAAGAGTTTAAATTGAAAGCCATAAAGCTCAATGCTCATCAGGAATGAACGTATATAGCATTTGTCATCCCCCTATTCGGGAAAAGGCACCCGAATTGAGGCTGTCCAAAAAGTGAAAACCGATTAATACAGATCCTAAATTATTTAAGCGTTGTGCAAGGCAGACGACCTTTTTAGACAGCCTCAGGGGGATGATCAGCCTATAATACACGCTTCATTCAGTGTTAACAGCTGTAGCTTTGTAAATTCAACCAGTAAACACGTTAATATTGCACACAAATAAACAAAACCATGTCGAAGCTCTGGGAAACAGGAAATCAAAAAGGGAAAAATAAAACCGCGAAAAAGGTTGAAGCCTTTACGGTGGGCAATGACTATAAACTGGACCAGGTGCTGGTTCCTTATGATATTCAGGCATCAGTAGTACACGCGAAAGCACTGAACAGGGCAGACATTTTGAATGACGATGAGCTTGAAAAGCTGACCGGAGTTTTGATGGAGATTAAAGAGCACTGGAGGGATGGAAAGTTCGAAATTTTGCGGGAGCACGAAGATATGCATACCGCAATTGAGGTGTACTTAACCGAAAAACTTGGCGATCTGGGAAAAAAAATCCATACGGGGCGCTCCAGAAACGACCAGGTGTTAACCGCCATGCGGCTTTATGAGAAAGATCAGCTGGCAAAAGTAATAAAAATATTGAGCTCCCTGGCAGAAACGCTCCTCGATTTTGGAAATAAACATGATGGAGTTCCGCTGCCCGGATTTACTCATACCCGAAAAGCGATGCTGAGTTCTGCACCGCTCTGGGCGGGTGGCTATGCAGAACTTTTGCTGATGCAGCTGGAGGCGAAAGCGGGAGTTAGTGGTTTAATTAACCGATCGCCGCTTGGTACGGCGGCCGGGTACGGAACCACCCTGCCGATTGACAGAGAGAAAGAAGCGGCTGATCTTCAGTTCGAATCCCCGATGGTTTGCTCAACCACCGCTCAGCTCTCCCGCGGATGGGTAGAAACGCAGCTTGTTCAGTATCTGTGCGGCATTACTTCGGTGCTGAGCAGGCTCGCTTCAGATATCATTCTTTACAGCAGTGAATCGTACTTGTTTTTTACTCTTGATGATGTGGTTTGCACCGGTTCATCTATTATGCCGCAAAAAAGGAATCCGGATGTTGCCGAACTGATTCGTGGTAAACACTCTGAGCAGATCGGTCTGCAGGCACAACTCCAGTCAGTAGCAATGAATCTTGGAAGCGGATATCATCGTGATTTACAGCTAACAAAAGAACCGGTTTTAAAGTCTTTTTCCATAACAAAAGACTCTTTGCAGATGACCGAATTATTAATACAGGCGATTTCTGTTAATGCAGGTGAAGCCGAAAAAGCCTGTACCCGTGAGATGTTTGCTGCTGAGGCTGCCTATCAAAAAGTGAAGCACGAGGGACTCTCTTTCAGAGAGGCATATAAGAAAATAAAAGAGAATCCGGAAGAGATACCGGATTATAGTGCCGGTGAGTTTTTAAAAAATTTCACTCATCTTGGGTCACCGGGGAATCCCGGACTTTCTGTTTTAAAGGAACGATTAGAAGCATTAAAAGCCGAAAAAAAAGGTTAAATGTTATAAAATCGTGATTCAAAGCGCTTCCTTTTCAATTATTGCATTGCTTTTACGTAAAAAATAAGGGTACTTACCATACTTATTATTAAAAGTTAGCTTTTGCGGTGTTCACATTGCTACTTTATTAGTTGATGTGTTCAACATAAAAAACATTAAAAGGTTAAGCTGATTAGGCTCCCTTTTATCGTGGACACTGGAATAAAACAATAATCTAAAGAGGCTCATATGCTTAAAAAGTTACTAAGTACGATTGGCGCGGCCCTGTTATTTGCTGTTTTCAGCACGTCAGCCGTTGCCCAGTACACTGTTGAAGGAACGGTATCTGATCAAAGTAACGGTTCTCCCTTGCCCGGTGCTACTGTTCTGCTTGAAGATACAAACTTCGGAGTGGCTACCAATGTTGATGGTGAATTTGAATTTACCGATGTACCGGAAGGCACCTACACGTTACGTGTAAGTTTCGTCGGGTACGTTCAGATAACAAGAACGCTGGATGTAAATCAGGATCTGGATTTGGATCTCAGTCTGTCGATGGATCAGCAAAGTCTGTCGGAAGTGGTTGTGACCGGTTATGGATCGATTGTCCGGGAACAGATGACAGGAAATATTACCAGTGTTTCGGCTCGGGAGATAGAGGAAATTCCGGTAAACAGCTTCGAATCTGCTCTCCAGGGACAAGCTTCTGGTGTTTTTATTCAAAAAGGAAACGGTAAGCTTGGCCAGGGAATCAATATTCGGGTTCGCGGTACTTCGTCGGTTTCTGCAAGCAGCCAGCCTCTGTATGTAATTGATGGTATTCCTGTAACATCAGAGAGCCAGTCGTCTACAGCCTACGGCGATACCAACCCGTTAACGGATATCAATCCGGATAACATCGAATCCATTGAAATTCTGAAAGATGCCGCTGCTGCCGCCATTTACGGTTCAAGAGCCGCAAACGGTGTGGTTTTGGTTACAACCAAACGTGGACAGGCCGGAAGAACGCAGGTGAATGTGAGCCTCGAAAGAGGGATAAGTTCCCCAACGAATCGGGTAGAATTTATGAATGCGGATGAGTACATCGATTATTTTCGTGACGCAGCCGGACGTGCCGGTGTAGTAGATTTTGAAAGAAACGGCAATCCTTTTGGATATAGTTCTGCTGAGCAGGCGTATGCCGGTGAAGTTGACTGGGTTGAAGGACTTTTTGATGGTTTTTTATCTAACGGTACAGACTGGAGAAATCGCGTTATTGATACAGACTGGCAGGACGAATCATTTCAGGATGCATCCAACACAGACTTTACGGCCCAGGTTAGTGGCGGTACCGAAGATACCCGGTTTTTTATATCTGGTGGTTTTAGCGATCAAATAGGTATTGTTCGGGGTGATGAGTACGGACGCATGAATGGTCGTATTAATCTGGATCACACAGCTTCTGAAAAGCTTCAGGTAGGAATGAACCTTGGATTGACCCGAACGGAAAACATTCGAATTTCGAATGATAATGCTTTTGCAACGCCGCTCCAGGCAGTTGCACAGCCTCCTACATTGCCTCCGTACACTCCCCAGTTTAATGATAGCGGAAATCTTTCCGGATTTTCTGATCAGCCCAATGAAAATACGCTCTATTACAACTTTTTAAGACACGTGCAGGGCGTAGAGAGTGATCAAACGGTATTCAGAAATGTAGGTAACCTGTTTGCAGACTACAGTATTGCTGAAAACTTACAATTCCGCAGTGAATTGGGCCTGGATCTTTATAACTCAAACGAAGATTATTTTGCAGGCCGCATAACTGATGTGGGTGAAAACACCAACGGTTTTGGAGATTCTCGTGTAGTAAACGTAGTTAACTATACACTGAACAACTATTTAACATGGAACACGCAGTTTGGGGAAATCCATGACCTTACAGCAGTCGCCGGGATGAGTTTTGAAAACTCTGAGAATAACGTGACCTATGTAGCAGGAACAAACTTCCCGACCGATAGCTTTAAAAAGCTGGCAAGTGCGGCGGATATTACAGACGGAAGCACATCTCAGACCAGGTACAGGTTCCTTTCCTATTTTTCAAGAGCCAACTACACGCTGAATGACCGATACCTGTTCTCGGCAAGTGCACGAGTTGATGGTTCTTCACGGTTTGGAACAGATTCGCGCTATGGTTTCTTTCCCTCACTTTCTGCAGGCTGGATTATGAGCAGGGAAGATTTTATGGACGATGTAGATTTTCTCAGTTTCCTCAAATTTCGGGCTAGCTACGGGTTAACAGGGAATGCGAACATTGGAAACTTCCCGTCCAGGGGGCTCTTCCAGGGAACGGGTTACGCAGGTATATCAGGCCTTTTTCCAAGCCAGACACCCAATCCTGATCTGAAGTGGGAGCGGACTGCACAGTATAATTTTGGTATCGATTATGAGATTTTAGGTGACCGGGTAAGCGGTGAAATCGATTACTATATCAAAAAAACCGATGATCTGCTTTTGAACGTAAATGTGCCTGCGACAACCGGGTTCACGAGCCAGTTGAGAAATGTGGGCGAACTTGAAAATAAAGGACTCGAATTTGTAGTGAACACTCACAACCTTGTGGGTGATTTCCAGTGGACCACAAGCTTTAACATTGCGTTCAACAGAAATAAAATAAACGACCTGGGCGGACAGATTATTGAAGGAGGTTTTCTGAACCGTGCAGTTGAAGGAGAAGCTATTGCCGTTATGTGGGGTAAAGAGTACGCCGGTGTAGATCCCGATAATGGTGATGCACTGTACTATCTGCATAGCGAAGACGGAAAAAATTACGACGCAGGAACTACTAACTCCTATCAGGAAGCCAATGATGTGGTTATCGGCGATCCAAACCCCGATTTTATCGGTGGTATGGGAAACAGATTTAACTACAAAAACTTCGATCTGAACGTACTTCTGCAGTTTGTATCTGGCAATGACGTATATAATGGTGGCGGTCGCTATCAATCTGCAAACGGTGACTTTTTTGATAACCAGACCAGGAATCAGCTCGACAGCTGGAAAGAACCAGGAGATGTCACAGACGTTCCGGAAGCACGTCTCTATTTGGGTAATGGCTCAAACCCATCATCCCGATACATCCAGGATGCTTCTTACCTAAGGCTGAAAAACGTAGTGGTGGGATATACACTCCCTCAAAATATGCTCGACAAACTGGGTATGCGAAGAGTGCGTGTTTACATGAGCGGGCTTAACCTTCTTACATTTACCGGCTACGACGGATGGGATCCTGAAGTGAACACTGACTTGTACGACAACTCAGACAACCTGAATATTGGTAACGACTTCTATTCGGCACCACAGGCACGCACCATTTCATTCGGTGTAAATATTGGCTTTTAGTCAATACAAGTCACTGGAAATCAAAAAGTTTAGATAACAACGATTATGAACAAGTTAAAAATTTATGCAAGTGCATTAGCAGCAGCCCTGATTCTTTTTCAGGGATGCGATTCGATGCTGGATGTTGAACCCCAGCAGTCTATCGACTCCGGTCAGGTGCTAACCAACGCAGAAAACGTTAAATCTGTATTGATTGGTGCTTATGACGGTATGGGAGATGCCGACCTCTACGGAGGATGGTATATGATGACAGGAGATTTCCTGGCCGATGCCGGTGATTTTGATTTTACCGGGACGTTTTTCGGGCCAAGACAGATCTGGAGTAAAAATCAGCTTTACGATAACGGCCAGGTTACGGCAACCTGGAACGATTCGTACGATACGATTAACATTCTGAACACGGTAATGTCGGGGCTCGATCTTCTTGATGGATCCGACAGGGCTCGTGTGGAAGGTGAAGCCCGATTAATCCGCGGAATGATCTATTTCGAACTGGTACGCCTTTTCGGATCTCCGTATGTAGCCGGACAAACCAATAGTCAGCCCGGTGTGCCGTTGGTCCTTACGCCAACAGATGCGATTGACGAAGAAGCTAACGTGGCTCGCGCTACTGTTGAAGAGGTGTACGCCCAGATTATTGAAGACATATCAGAAGCCAAAACATTACTTACAGATGTAAATCCGGAGCGTTCGTACTACGTGAACTCCATGGTGGCAAGCGCGGTGCTTTCGAGGGTACATCTGCAGCGCGGAGAGTATGCCGCAGCCCGCGATGAAGCCAATCGCGTAATAGAGTCTGAGTTGTATTCACTGAGGCCGACTTTTGCCGGTGTATTCAATCAGCCCGAAAACACAACGGAAGATATCTTTGCAATGCAAAACAGTGCACAGGATGGAACAAACAGTATGTTTACATACTACAGCGCCGACAGCCGCGGGGATATCGATATCAACCAGCAGCACCTGGATGAATATGAGCCGGGCGACGATCGCCTGAATCTGTTCTATACCGATCCGGCCGACGGTGCAATCCGTTCCGGGAAGTGGAATCGTGCAACTGACGACCAGGTAAACCTGATTCGTCTTGCTGAGATGTATCTTACCCGGGCCGAAGCCAATTTCAGGCTGGGCGAGTCTGTGGGCGACACGCCTTTGAATGACGTTAATACCATTCGTGCACGTGTTAATCTCGACCCTCTCACCGAGGCTGAACTCAGCGTAGGCGCCATTTTACTTGAGCGTAAACTGGAGCTCATGTTTGAAGGAAATCTGCTGCACGACATTAAACGTACTCAGCGCAATGTAGGTGAAAGGCCCTACAACGATCCCAAGCTGGTACTGCCAATACCGCAGCGTGAAATTGATTCCAACCCAAATATTTGCCAGAATCCGACTTATTCGGGACCGCAATGCTAGGGTTTATATGATTCTCACCATTAAAAAGCACCGGAGTGGATCTTCGGTGCTTTTTTTATTTTTGGTAGCCGTTACGACCTGAAATTTGTAGGTTTACCGGTTCAACAGATCAACATAAAAATCACAGGTATGAAATATCTGATTACATCTTTAATTTTTTTGATTGCGCTGGCAGGCTGTTCAGCGAATCAAACCAAAACTGTTGATGATTTAAAGCAGCAAGTTGAAGAGCACCTTGAAAACCAAGAGGGCACGTTTGCCGTTTGGTTCAGGCATCTCAACGACTCTTCGCTACAGTTTGCCATTAATCCGGATACTGTATTCCACGCCGCCAGTACCATGAAAACACCGGTTATGATTGAGCTTTTTAAACAGGCAGAAGAGGGGTTGTTCAATTTGTCTGATTCCGTGATGATAGAAAACCGGTTTTACAGCATTGTGGATAGTTCGGAGTTTGAACTGGATCTGGATCCCAATGCAGACGATCCGTACGAAGCAAAGGTTGGTGAAAAGGCAACTATCTACGATCTGAATCATGCTATGATCACATACAGCAGCAATATCGCAACAAATATTATTATCCAGATGGTGGGTGCTGAACAAACCACACAAACGATGAGAAATTTAGGTGCGCAGAAGATCGAGGTGCTGAGGGGAGTGTATGATATGAAGGCTTTTGACCGGGGGCTGAGCAACAGGACTACTGCCCGTGATCTGGGAATAATACTGAGCCATATTGCCCAGGGAACGGCCGTTAGTGCTGAGAAGGACAGTATAATGGTCGAGATTATGAAAGATCAGTTCTATAAGGATGTTATCGTTGCGGGGCTGCCCGATGATGCTGTAGTGGCCAATAAAACCGGATCGATCGACGGTGTGGAGCACGACTCCGCAATTGTTTACCTGCCGGACGGGCAGTCGTATGTGCTCATCTATCTCTCAAAAGATTTGCCCGATGAGGTGCGTGGGCGCGAGATCGGAGCTGAAGTTTCTGAAATGGTCTATTCGTTTCTTACTGACTAAATGTGCAGGAGACACCAATTTGTAAAGGAAGTGAACTAAATCATACATATAAATATGGAAAAATCGTATTTCGCCACACTTATCTTGATAATGCTTGCAATTGTACCTGTTTACGGCTGTTCCGAATCGGCGTCGGGCACAAACAGCTTTGAGCCTGCGGAGCTAAGTGGAGACGGGGCCCTGTTCATTATTGGCGGCGGCAGCCGGCCCGAAGCGATGGTGGAGCGTATGATTGAAGAGAGCGGGATTGACGCGGAGGGCTACGCCATTGTGCTTACCATGTCAGGCTTTGATCCCGATACATCCGGTTACTACGGAGAGCTGCAGTTCAGGGAGCTTGGCGTTGAAGATATAGCGTCGTACGATTTTGGGCGTGAGGATGAATTTACGGAGGAGTCGAAGAAACTACTCGAGGAGGCATCGCTCATCTACATCACGGGCGGATCGCAGTCGCGATTTATGAACGCCGTGCGAAATGAACCCGGTATTGGAACATCACTGCGCAGCGCTTATGAAAACGGCGCCCTGATTGCGGGTACAAGCGCAGGCGCAGCCGTTATGAGCAGGATTATGATTACGGGCGACCAGGTAAACTACCCGGAGTATACCTCCACCTTTTATAATCTGGAAAAAAATAACATGGTAACGGCCGAAGGGCTGGGGCTGATAGAGGGTGTGATTGTTGACCAGCATTTCGTAAAGCGGGCCAGAAATAACCGGCTAATCACCGCCGTGATTGAGTTTCCGGATCAAACAGGGATTGGTATTGACGAATCCACCGCAATTTTGATTCGAAATAACCGGGCTGAAGTTGTAGGAGTTTCCCAGGTGCTGGTGTATCGTAATCAGTCGGACTACTCAACGGTATTTGAAGGCAAGCTCGGGGCACGCGACATCTCACTAAACATCTACCTCCCGGGCGAAGCTTTCGAGCTTTAAGTGCATATACAAATTATCACGATACAGCACGGCGAAACACGTTCATGTTTTTGAATGATGATAGCATTCGTGAACCGTACCAGCTGAACCATTCTCCGTTTACCAGCACAATATTAGACGAGGGACATGCATCACCAACCTCTTTGATGTGCTTCTCTTTGAAAGGATAGGGTTCGCTGCTGAGAAGAATGATTTCCGGTTTTTTCAGTGAAAGTTCATGAAGCGTTGTTGTTGGGTAACGAACCTGATCATCATAAATATTATGAAAGTTCCAGTGGCTCATTACCGAATGGATGTATGTATCGTTGCCAACGGTCATCCAGGGATCACGCCAGATGAAATAGGCCGCCGTCATCGGGTACTCTTCCGGCACTCTCTTTAACTCCTGCTGGATATCTGCAATTAACTGTTTTGCCCTGTTCTGTACGCCGCAGCTCCAGCCAATATCGTGTATTGTAAAAAGGGCTTCATCAATTGTGCTTATTTCGGTTACCATAACTTCGAAATCTTCCTGCAGCTCCTCAACGTCAGCCTGCCGGTTCTCTTCCCTGTTTGCGATGATGAGGTCCGGAGCAAGATCTCGGATTTTATCAAGATGCGGATTTTTGGTTCCGCCTATAATGGGGACATCCGAAACCTTGTTTTTCGGATGTATACAAAAACGGGTTCTGCCGATGATATTTTCTTCAAGGCCAAGATCAAACAGAAGCTCGGTTAATGATGGAACCAGGCTGATGATGGTTTTTGGACTTTCGGAGTGAGTCATTCTTTAAAAGTATTTAATCGCTGATATGGAAAATGAATATAACAGAATGCAGATCAAAAGTTGACCCGGGTATTAAATTGTATATGCAATAAACTGTTTTTTCGTTGACGCATGGTTTTTGTTAATGGAGTAGATACCACTCGGTATGGTAAGTTCATTTCCAATAATTGGTGTTTTGAGGATGATATGCCATTCCTCACCTGCTATATTTTCCTATTTGTTGAATAAGCTGATATACGTATGCAATTTACCGATTATCAATTATGCAACGGAATCCCCAGGCCTTCGGCCTGTTGGGACCAGATTTGGGGGCACAAGCCCCAAGTCTGCAAGGAGTCCCATTTCCACCGGCAAGCTGCCCCGGAAGGGATCCCCTGGAGACAAGCCTGCTACAGACAGGACCCCACATCTATACCCTGCTCCCAAAAATAATCCGGATTGTATTCCACCATGTCAATCTTTAAGTAACTGTACCAATGCTCTCGGTTTGATTACCCACACCGATCAACAAAGACTCAGTTTTTGAGATAGAAACCGTGTATTTTCAGGAGTTGTAAATTCTAAATCTTTTGATAAGGCAGGAATGCGTTTACGGGACAGAAACGATATCCACCCCTTAAAACAGCTGATTCACTACATGAAACCCTTCAGGGGCAAGGTAAGGCTGGCAACGCTGTTTTCAATATTAAACAAGCTGTTTGACCTGGCTCCACCCATTTTAATTGGTGCAGCCGTGGATGTTGTAGTAAAAGGAGACGAGAGTTTGATTGCTGGTTTTGGTATCACCGATCCGTTTAACCAGCTTCTTTGGCTTGCGGGCGTAACCGTGTTTGTATGGGTGTTTGAATCCATTTTTCAGTACCTGTTTGAAGTGTATTGGAGAGACCTTGCGCAGTTCACGCAAGACAGCCTCCGGAATGATACCTATCAAAATTTACAGCAGCAGGAACTCGCCTACTTTGAAGATCAGTCAACAGGCGACCTGAATACAATCCTGAACGATGACATTAACCAGCTGGAGCGGTTTCTGGATCACGGGGCTAATGATCTCATCCAGGTTGCCGTTACGGTTATCGTCATTGGTTCGATTTTTATGTTTTCGGCGCCCGAAATTGGCTGGATGGCTCTGCTGCCTATGCCGTTTATTATATGGGGTTCGGTTTGGTTTCAGAAAAAACTGGCACCACGCTATAGCCTGGTAAGGAAACGGGCAGGAGAAACAAGCTCGCAGCTGATAAATAACCTGGGCGGGATGGCTACAATCAAGAGTTTCGGAACCGAAGCGTTTGAAAATAAACGAATTTCAAATCTTTCAGAAAAGTACAAAGAAGCCAACCAAAGCGTCATTCGTCTCAGCGCAGCATTTGTACCGTTAATCAGGATGCTGATTCTCTCCGGGTTTATCGGCATTTTGATCTTTGCAGGCTTTAAAACCCTTGAAGGCGAGATGGAAGTAGGGCTCTACAGCGTACTTATTTTTGTAACTCAGCGTTTGTTGTGGCCATTAACACGGCTTGGTGAAACGTTTGATCTGTATCAGCGCGCGATGGCCAGCACAAAACGGATTATGGGGTTATTGAAAACGGAGGAAACGCTTGAGGATGGCAACATTCATCTAAAGCCGGAAAATGTTGAGGGGTCATACCGGTTTGAAAACGTGGCGTTTGAATATCGTACCGGCGGACCTGTGCTTCGAAATCTGAATTTGGAAATTAATTCCGGTGAAACGGTTGGGATTGTGGGTGCGACCGGTGCGGGAAAAAGCAGTTTGATTAAACTTTTGATGCGGTTTTATGACGTTACCGGCGGGCGAATTCTGCTGGATGGTGAGGACATCAGAGAATATACAGTGAGAAGCGTGGTTCGCGCTGCCGGGCTGGTGAGCCAGGATGTTTTTCTGTTTCATGGTACAGTTGCAGAAAATATTCGATACGGAACGTTCGATGCTTCTGACGAGCAGGTAAAAGAGGCTGCTAAACTTGCTGAAGCTCACGATTTTGTACAGGATCTTCCTGAAGGCTACAATACCATTGTGGGAGAACGGGGACAGAAGTTATCCGGCGGACAAAGGCAGAGATTGTCCATCGCTCGGGCAATTTTGAAAAATCCGCCTATTCTTATTCTTGATGAAGCAACATCAGCGGTTGACAATGAAACCGAAGCGGCCATACAGCGTTCTCTTTTTCGGATTGCGAAAGACAGAACAACGATCATTATAGCTCACAGGCTGTCAACGGTTCGGCATGCCGATAAAATTTTTGTGCTTGAGAATGGAGAGCTGGCAGAATCGGGAACCCACGAAGAGCTGGTGAACCTTGGCGGAATTTACAAACAGCTTTGGATGGTTCAGTCTGGCGAAGTTGTAGTGTAGAGATCTGTTTTATATACTTCCTTTCATTTCTAATCAAATAACATAGCTGCATTGAAGTTTACACGCGATGAACTCATAGAAAGGCACAGACTTTCTTCCCGCCAGGCAGACGATTTTCTTGGAAATGACCGGAGTGCTCCGGATCGCGTCAGCCAAATGAAAAAATTACAGCAGCTCGGATATTTTTTGAAGCTGACGGACGAAATGAAAGAGGAAGGTCTGAATGGAATCTTGCTAAAGGGTCCGGCACTTTCACAAAAAATTTATGGAGATCCGTTTTACCGAACTTCTCACGATTTTGATCTGCTATTCGACGCTAAGGACTTGTTACGGGCTATTCAATTCTTTGAAAGCCGTGGGTTTGAAGGTGTTAAATTTAAGTGGCCTGAGTCAGAAAAAAATCAGGTGAGAGCAAAAGAACTGATCAATCAGTACTTCATATTTCAACCAAAACAGAGTGTAAGTATTGAAATTCACTGGAAATTATTCGACCGGCGGTTTGCAGATCCGTCGGTCGCAGAAAAACTCGATTGGGAAAACACCACAACGGTTGAGATAAACGGGCATTCACTGAAGACACTCGACGGTGAATTTGAGCTGCTATACCTTGTTATCCATGGAAGTTTACATGCCTGGTTTCGATTGAAATGGCTTGTGGATATTCATGAGATTCTTAAACGCAGAACCATTGATGAAGAGCGCTTTAAGGCTCTGGCAGAAGAGTTAGGCGCAGTACGCTTTGTTAGCGTTTGCAATGGGGTGCTGAGCTATATGTATCCCGAAGGTGAGCGGCTGCCTTGTGATGTTAATACGAAGCCATCTCTGGTGAATGAGGCAATCTTTCAGTTAAAAAGGAGAGGAAATGATCCTTTTGATACGCTGGATAATACGGTACGGCAGGTTCGATACCAGCTTGCACTATCGGCGAAATGGCAATATAAGTCGGACATCCTGAGAACGCTGCTATTTAATAAAAGCGATCTCGAAATCGGTTGGCTGCCATCCGGCAGATTCTCTCTGTTCTTTTTCCGTCCTTTTACTTTTGTTATGAGAAAAATTGGATGGATAAAATAAACTTTCATATTTAGGAAGAATAATCAACGATAAACGAATTTTCCGGGACTATGGGTATCTTTTTATGGCTTCTGCTGGTTGTTGCTATCATTGTTTGGCTGACGATAAAATTTAAGCTGCATCCGTTTCTTGCACTTCTTTTTGGCGCATTAACCATGGGATTTTTGGGAGGAGTGGAGCCCTCGTCGATCATAGGGGTTGTGGCGGATGGATTTGGCTCAACCCTTGCAAGTATCGGAATTGTGATAGCTGCAGGAGCCATAATTGGAGAATATCTGGATCGGAGTGGCGGTGCTAAAATACTTGCCAATAAAATTCTGGATACGGTGGGCGAAAAAAACTCACCGCTTTCGATGGGAATGACGGGCTACATCGTATCGATACCCGTTTTTTGTGATTCCGGGTTTATCGTGCTTTCTGCACTCAATAAGGCCATTTCGAAAAGGGCGGGTGTACCCCTGGCAGTTTTGGCGGTAGCGCTGGCATCGGGGCTGTACGCCACCCACGTATTTGTACCGCCAACTCCCGGTCCGTTAGCCGCCGCAGCCACGCTTGGCGCCGACGTGGGCTGGGTACTCATTTTAGGACTCATAATATCCATTCCCGTCATGATTGTAGCCCTGATATGGGCGACAAAAGGGTGTAAAAATTTCAAGATTGAATATGATCTTGAGGAGCCCGATCCGGATGAAAATCATATACCCCCCTCATTTACTCTTGCGATAGTTCCAATTTTAATGCCCATCCTGTTGATTGCAGTAAAATCGATTGCCGAAATGCCATCAGCTCCTTTTGGCGAGGCGGTTTTGTATGATCTGCTCGTATTTACTGGCAGCCCTATTATTGCCCTCTTAACAGGTGCTTCCCTTTCATTTCTGATGGTTCGGAGCGGAAATAAAATTAAGCACCAATGGCTCGAAGAGGCGCTGAAGAAAGCGGGTATTATCATTCTTATAACCGGAGCAGGCGGTGCTTTCGGTGCCATTTTAAGGGAGACGAATTTAGCTGAATTTGCTGCTCAATTTACTGAATTTGGCGGTTTCGGCATGGCCATTCCATTTATCATAGCTGCATTCTTAAAAACAGCACAGGGTTCATCAACGGTTGCCATCATTACGGCGGCTGCCATCACAGCGCCGCTCCTTGCTCCCCTTGGTTTTGATACAACCATGGGTAAAGCCCTTGTGGTACTGGCTATTGGCGCAGGATCACTTACTGTGTCACACGTAAACGACAGCTATTTTTGGGTTGTCGCAAAATTTTCTGAAATGGATACAACCACGGCGTTGAGAACTCATACTATTTCTACCCTTTTGATGGGGTTCACCGGCTTGCTTACAGTACAGGTTATGGCATGGATTCTGCTCTGAAACTTCGCGGGTTGTTAAAAACCGTAGAGCACGAATGCGGCCCAGTTTTTGGGTTCCGAAAACTCGGGATATTCAATCAGTTCCAGCTTGGCCGCCCTCAGGGCCTCTGAGTAGCCGTACCCCTCTCGTATTTTTTTGTAGAAACTGATCATAAGCCGGGATGTTGGCTGATCGTTTACCCTCCACATGGATACTGCAAGATTGGAAACGCCTGCGTAAATGAAGGCTCTTGTAAAACCAATTAAACCCTCCCCCCTGTAGAGAGTGCCAAGTCCGGTGTCGCAGGCTCCCAGTACGGCGAGATCGGCATCAAACCGCATATTGTAAATATCGTTCACATACAGGATGCCGCTCTCTTCCTTACCCCAGAGCGCAATTCCCGACAGGTCGGGATTTGATTCATTGATAAACGCATGAGTTGCAAAGTGCAAAAACCCGTACTGTTCCAGTTCACGGTTCAGGAAATTTTCTTTAGATGCTTCTTTATGAAGCAGAATGTCGGCAGTTTCCGGAAAGATATAATCATAGATAGAATCCTTTTCGCGAAAAAGCCCGGCTATTTCTCTGGTTTCAAATTCTGTAAGCGTAAGAGGAGTAAGGGTGCTCATTGTTCGCTCGGTGTACAATTCTGTACTTCTTTCATCAATACTTTGGTTAAATGGAGCAAGAGCAAGAAGATTTCGCGGACTGCTGTTTCGTTCCCTGTTCATATAGTCCAGAACGGTAACCGAGGGAGCATAACTGATATTATATTTATGCAGTAAAAAAGGAAACTGGTTGTAATCATCATCTTCTCCCGGCTCTTCGGTTAACAGCATCTCAAAAGGAAGGTAATAGAGAGATTCATCCGGAATAATGATGACCGATTTTGTAGAAATATGCTTGGTAACCGGCTCAAATAAGGTGGAATAAAGCAGCCTGCTCTGTTTTCTCAATGTCTCTGAATCACCGTTCAGTGTAGATTCTCTCAGCAGCTCAACAGAGGCTTTAATATTTGCTGATGTCTCAAAGTATTCAACATTTGATTCCGTCGGGCTAATCGTAACAGCCATTAAAAAATCATCGCCCACAATATATTTGAGAATGGTTTGATCATCCGAAAGCATCTCTTGTGCCTGTTCTTTACCAACCAGGTTTCTGCTGAATTTTAATTGATGGTATACCGGGAATTGCTCTTCAAGAAGTTGTGTATAATCTTCAAGCTGTTGTTTGAGGGTAAAAAGTGAGTCTCTCTGTTGTTCGAGCCGTTTCGGATCAGCGTTATCTCCCTTATCCTGCTCCAGTGCGAGCTGCTGATAGTGATGAGCAATTGTCTGGTTCAATTCTGTTTCCCGGGCAAGTATATTTTCCGGCACGCCCGCGAACTGTTTCGCTTCGGCTTCCTGAATCAGCTCAAGGGCCATTCTCGATCGGCTGCGTTCACTAAATTGAATAATTTCATCGAGCCACTGCGGGTCGTTTGTTTGTTCCAGGAGATAATAGGCTGCTTTAATTGAATTTGAATAGACGGTATAGTTATTGTGGATCAGATTGAGTTTTGAAGCTTCGCTTTTATATCTGAACTGGAGATGGTCAATGGTGCCTGACGCTTTTTCAAAGAGTTCAAATGAGTGAATCAATGAATCGAAGCTGCCGGTCTCATCAAAGATTTGAAGTTCTGTTTCTGCAAGAGCTTTGAGTGCTTCTAAATACAAAAAAGGATGTGATACTTTCTCAAGGTCTTCATCAGCAGATCTTTGTGCGGAAAAATTTCCTACCATCATATTAATGGATCGAGAAAATTGACTCTTTGCTTCTTCAGGCCGGTTTTGACTGATAAAAGATTTGCCGGTTTTAATCAAAATATCCCATAGGTCGGGATGATTCGGGCCCAGTGCCATTCGAACAATTGAAGCCGCCTCACGATATTGATCTCTTCCCTTTTCATGGTCTCCGATTTCAACCAAAATATTTCCGTACTGTTTGATAGCAAAAACCAGATCGGGATGAACCTCGCCAAAAATATTTCGTCGCACTTCAATAGAGAGCCGGGCATTTTTTAGTGCTGCTTCAAAATTTCCGTTTTGCATATACAAGACAGATAAATTCGTATAACCAACAGCCGTTCTAGGGTGTTCCGGGCCGAGTGTCTGCTCTTTAATTCTTTGTGCCTCTTCCAAAAGTTCCAGTGAACGATCAATGTCGTTCATTCTGTAGTAGCTTCCAGCAGCATTGTTAAGGGCAGCTGCGTAGTTATCTTCAAGCCTTCCCCGATTTTTTTCAACAATGCCTGTGGCTCGCAAAAAATGGTCAGCCGCGGTTCCAAAATCACCCAGCGTGTAATAAATGCTCCCTAAACTGTTATAGACATAAAAAAGCTCCCGATGATTCTCCCCAAAATTTTCTTTTACCAGGTTCAGGTTTAGCTGATAGTGATTCATCGCGCTTTCAATATCGCCAAGCCGGCGGTAACTGACGCCCATATTGTTGTATATATGGCTCAACATGGAAATGACCTCAATAGAGCGATCCATGGTTGACACAATGCTTAGCGCTCTGTTGTAGAGCTCAATAGCCGTCTTGAAATCTCCTCGGGCACCTGTGTTAGACCCCTTTAGAATAAGTATACTCGCTTTGGTGATACCCTCAATATTATGCTCTCTAATTAATGAATCAGCTACCTCTTCGTACTCGATATTGGCGTTCATGTTGGCTTCACCAGCTTCAAAAAAAGAGAGTTCTATGTAAAACTTTGGATGAAGGCTGTGATGCTCCAGGTTGTGTTCGGATATTTTCTGAAGACCAAAACTGACCAGCTCTTTAAAACGCTTTTTTTCACCAAGACTTCTGTAAATCTCCGCCTTAATAAGTGTAGAGTGTATGCATGGCTCCGGTAATCCTTCACTGCAAAGTACCGGCTGAAGATTGTCTAAGATTGCACGGGATTCATCTATTTTATTAAGACGGTACTCTTCTTTTATTTCCGAAAACTGCTGTAAAAGATCAGAATGTGACTGCCCGAAAACCAAACTCGCCTGCAGGACCCAGAAGAAGAATAAAAGACCCTTAAGTATTTGTTTAAGTAAAGTCATAGCGCTCAGTAAATTAAACAGTAAAGTGAGACTTTATTGTACTGAACGCCTCTCAAAAACCAAAATAAAAATGAGCTAAATGTTTAAAAAACTTATATAAAGAAATAAAGATCTTAAATGTTTTTATTCGCCAAAAAGCGCATTTACAAAGGCAACGCGGTCGAAAACCTGAAGATCTTCAATCTGTTCGCCCACGCCGATATATTTTACCGGCACGCTCAATTCGTTAGAGACTCCAATAACAATGCCGCCTTTGGCTGTTCCGTCAAGCTTGGTGAGAACGAGTCCGGTAACATCCACAACTTCGGTAAAGGCTTTTGCCTGCTGCATCGCATTCTGGCCGGTTGATGCATCAAGCACAAGCAAAATTTCGTGGGGGGCTCCATCAACGACTTTGCCCATTACCCGCTTTATTTTGCCAAGCTCCTGCATCAGTGATTTTTTGTTGTGGAGGCGCCCCGCTGTGTCAATAAGCGCAATATCAGCGCCTTTTGATTTGGCAGATGCAGCCGTATCGTAAGCCACAGCTGCGGGATCTGCATTTTGGCCCTGCTGAATAATGGACACGCCGGCTCGTTCGCTCCATATGGTTAGCTGGTCTACAGCCGCAGCCCGGAATGTATCTGCAGCGCCGAGCAACACATGTTTGCCGGCGCGTTTATAAAGGTGAGCCAGTTTACCGATCGTTGTGGTTTTGCCCACGCCATTAACACCCACAATGAGCACAATGTGCGGTTTGTGTTCAAATTCAGCATCAAATTCGGCGGGCTGATCGGGGCGACTCTCTTTTAGCAGCGCGGTGATCTCTTCCCGCAATATGCGCTGCAGCTCACTCTGGTTGATATATTTATCGCGGGCAACACGATCTTCAATACGGTTTATAATCTCGATGGTAGTTTTTACGCCCACATCTGAAGTGATGAGTGCGTCTTCAAGATCGTCGAGCGTGGCAGCATCTACGGTGTCTTTTCCCGCAAGAGACTTGCCAATTTTATTAAGCAGGCCTTCTCGGCTTTTCTCAACGCCTTTGTCGAGTTTCTCTTTCTTTTTTAATCCAAGTTTATCTAATAAACCCATGCTTGTTTTTCTTCATGTTCAAAAATTTTGCTTGCAGAGCTGGCAGATCAGTTAAAATCGGCTCCGTCGATAATAATTTTTTTATATCGGTAAATATAATCAATTAGTGAATAGACCATAGTCACAGCAGATAAAGCCATTAAAACGGCTTGTGCTGTTTCGGCTTCCCGAAAAAAGAATACAGATATCCAGTAGAATGTCATAAAGTTCACTGAAACTTTACCAGACATGATGGACATAGCTACCTTCCCGCGCCGTCTTTTGATGATACAGGACCCCGTCATAATCAGAACGTCGCGTACAACACCCAAAATAAAATACCAGAGCGGAATCCAGCCAATGCTCACCGTGTAGAGAAACAGGAAAAATGCCGCAAGTTTATCAGCAACCGGATCCAGAATTTTTCCCAGTTCTGATATTTCATTCCTCCAGCGGGCTATGAGTCCGTCGAGATAGTCAGAAAATACACCGTAACCTATCAGAACAAGAATTGGCCAGGTAATTTCACGGCCATTTTGAATATGCAGATAGATAATGGGAGCGACCACTAAAACCCGGGTAAGAGATATGAAATTGGACCACGTGACAATATGATCTTTAACCAATACCTTTTTACCATCAATGTTAGCGGCTTCTCTCATGGAGGGTTTAATTGTATTTTATGAATCAGCCCTAATAATACACTTTTTAATAAAGATATATACAAATGAATAGTAGTGATTTACCGGATTTTGAACAGGACTTAAAGAAACTTGGAGAGCAGAAAATATCGTCGGAGCATGTTTTTGATGGAAAACTGCTGCAGGTATATTTTGATGAAGTGACTCTGCCTGATGGTAACGAATCGACCAGGGAATGGATTAAGCACCCTGGTGCAAGCGCCGTTGTTCCCGTTTTCCCGGATGGCACAATAATGTTGCTGCGTCAGTTTCGATACCCTGCGCGGAAGGTGTTTCTGGAAGTGCCGGCCGGCAAGCTCGACCCCGGCGAATCGCCCGAATCTACAGCAAAAAGAGAGCTTCTCGAAGAGAGTGGCCTGAACTGCGACAATCTTATTCGCACAGGTTCGTTCTATCCGGCAATTGGGTATGCCGATGAAATTATATACAGCTTTGTTGCCTGGGGGCTTGATATGCAAAAAAGCGCACTCGACGAAGATGAGTTTCTTCTGAACTATCGGGTTTCTTTTTCCGATGCTCTCGATATGGTATCGAACGGGGAAATTCAGGATGCGAAAACAATTTGTACACTGTATAATGCCGCAAATTGGTGGAAAAAGCATATTCCTTTTGCCATAAATCTGGACTAGAGGAGAGAGCTATTTAATGAAGCACAAAAATGTATATTGTACATAGGGTCGGTAAAAACTCACAGTAGCAACGACTCTGGGGAACCATTTCCACACCATTTTTTTTGAATTGATATGATCAACAAACAATACGTCATCGCTTTTATACTGTTCATGACCGGATCTGCATTTGTACTTCAGGATTCGGCCGAAACAGATTCTGTATCGGTTCAAACAGAGAACACGGACGGAAAAACCGTGAGCATTATTCGCGTGGAGGGAGCCATAGGGCCTACATCTACACAGTATATTGAACGAGGCATTCGGGAATCGATAGAGAAGGGCGACGAAGCGCTCATTATTGAGCTTGATACACCGGGCGGACTTCTGGACTCTACGCAGGGCATTGTGCAGGCTCTGCTTGGAACCGACCATCCAACGGTGGTATATGTATCGCCAAGTGGGGCAAATGCGGGCAGCGCAGGTACGTTTATAACACTTGCAGCCCATATTGCGGCCATGGCTCCGGCAACCAATATAGGCGCGGCTTCGCCGGTGTCGATGGGTGGCGGCGAGATGGATACCGTGATGCAGAAGAAGATTTTTAACTACTCTGAGAGCTACATCGAAACCATTGCCGAGGAGCGCGACAGGAACGTGGAGTGGGCAAAATCTGCTGTGCGCGATGGTGCTTCCATCACAGCCGAGGAAGCTCTCGAGATTAACGTAATTGATCTGATTGCAATTGACGAGCGCGACCTGCTCGAAAAAATTGACGGTATGGAAATCGCGGGAAAGATCCTGGAAACCAAAGACGCATCTTCAGAACGAATACCCGCCAACCTTGCGGAAATCTTTTTTGGATTTATATTGAGGCCCGAGGTGATGCTGATTCTTACCCTGGTTGCCATTTATGGCATTGTGGGAGAAATTACCAACCCGGGCGCAATTATACCGGGAGTATCGGGGGTTATTGCGTTAATTCTTCTGCTCTACGGCGTTGCTGCAATGCCGATTAACCTTGCGGGATTTTTATTGATCGGTTTGGCTATTATCTTATTTGTAGCCGAGGCTTTTACCCCGGCTTTTGGCATATTACTTACAAGCGGTGCCGTGGCTTTTTTCCTAGGCGCTTTAATGTTATTCCAGGACCTGCCCGACGAGATGCAGCTATCGATGTATTGGTTAATACCGGCAACAATTTTAACGGTCGCGTTTTTTGGCTGGATAGTAACCTACGGCGTAAAATCCCTGTTTTTGCCGTCGCGAACCGGGCTGGAAGCAACCGTTGGCAAAACAGCTGAAGTTACCGACACAATTCGTCCCGACTCGGAAGGCAAGGTGTTTTTTGATGGCGAATACTGGACGGCAATAAGCGACAGTGCACTCGAAGAAGGGCAACAATGTGAAATCACCGAGTACATTGGGCTAAAAGTGAAAGTGAAAGTGAAGCCGGTTGCAGAAAAACGCTCTTCAGGCGCGCAAGCAGGCTAAGGGTCAATAACGCATCAAACAGAATATTTAACAACCACTAAAAAGGAGAAGCAGTATGGAAGGTCAATTAACGAATATGCTGGTATGGGTAATCACACTCGTCATATTTTTGTCGGTGTTTTTACCACAAATGTTTAAAATTATGCGCGAATACGAGCGGGGAGTTGTATTTCGTCTTGGGAAGTATCAATCTACGAAGGGCCCCGGGTTTATTATTCTTATTCCCTTTATTGATAAGGTGGAACGGGTTGATTTGCGTGTGCTCACCATTAACGTGGATAAGCAGGAAGCCATTACGAAAGATAACGTAACGGTAAATGTTGACGCCATTACGTTTTTCAGGGTGGTGGATGCAGAAAAAGCTGTGATACAGGTTGAGCGCTATATTGCCGCCACCTCGATGCTGGCACAAACAACGCTAAGGAGCGTAATCGGGCAGTTTGAGCTGGATGAAATTCTGGCCGAGCGCGAAAAAATCAATAAGAAAATACAGGATATTATCGACAAACAGACCGATCCATGGGGTGTAAAAGTGGTTTCTGTTGAGGTGCGCGACGTGATTCTGCCGGAACGAATGAAACGTGCCATGGCGCGTCAGGCCGAAAGTGAGCGCGACAGAAGAGCGAAAGTAATTAACGCCCAGGGTGAATTTGAGGCGGCAGAAAAACTGGTTGAAGCCGGTAAAATGATTGAGAATACACCTACTGCGCTGCAGCTTCGATATCTGCAAACAATGGCTGATCTGAGTGAGGAGAACTCGACCTTTACGTTTATACCCATTCCTTTGGATTTTCTGGAATCGTTCAGGCCCGAAAAGAAAAAAGAAGAATAACATCTTAAACCTAAAGAAATGCTTAAAACCCGATTCTGATGTTGAATCGGGTTTTTTTATTTTAGACCTCCACTACAACCGAATTAAACAGTTTTTTACCATGAAACAGCTATCCATTTACACAGCGGCGCTTCTTTTTTTGATGATAACATTTACAGCCTGCAGTGATCAGCAACAAGCAGAAAGCAGCGGCCCCGAGTGGGCACTGGCGCTGCACGGCGGGGCGGGAACCATATCAAAAAATATACCCGACTCCCTGAAAGAACAGTATCACGCCGGACTCGAAGAAGCTCTCCGAATTGGTGAAATTGTTCTGAGAGAGGGAGGCTCATCCCTCGATGCTGTTGAGAAAGTAGTGAACAGCCTTGAGAACAATCCGCTCTTTAATGCGGGAAAAGGTGCTGTCTACACTATTGATGGCAAACACGAACTGGATGCAGCAATAATGGACGGAAGCACGCTTGCAGCGGGTGCGGTTACCGGACTCACTACGGTGAAAAACCCGATATCCCTGGCGCGTATTGTAATGGAAGAGTCGAACCACATCTTTTTTTCGGGTAACGGAGCCGAGGAGTTTGCCAATGAGACTGATGTAGAACGCGTAGAGAATACCTATTTTAACACCGAAACGAGACAAAGGCAGTGGGAGCGGTCGAATTCGGGAAGTGCATCATCGAATAAGGAGAAAATTGAAGGTCCCGCAATATTTGATGTTGTAGAAGGCTCGAAATATGGTACGGTAGGGGCTGTGGCTCTGGATATGAATGGAAATCTTGCCGCAGCAACATCCACCGGGGGAATGACCAACAAACGGTTTGGCCGTGTTGGCGATGTACCGATCATTGGTTCGGGTACGTATGCAAATCATCTTGCTGCAATTTCTGCCACCGGCTGGGGCGAGCAGATTATGAGAAACGTATCAGCCAACACCATTGCCAACTATATGGAATTTAATGGGTCGACCCTCGAAGAGGCGATGCAGTTCGTGCTTACGGAGCGTCTAAATCCCGGGGATGCCGGGTTTATTGCTGTGGATAAAGATGGAAATATATCCATGCAGATGAATACGGAAGGGATGTATCGCGGATCTGTTGATTCGGAGGGAAACCGTGTGGTTATGATCTGGGAAGAGGAGTGATGAGAGGTTGAGAGAGGTCTGTTCAGGGTACATCATATAAATAAATCGACTGAATTTTAATTGGATAATGGTTTATGAAATCCATCGACAAGATTGAGCTAAAACACCTTTCTTTTTCTGAATACAGGGATATACAGGCCCTGATGGAAAAGTGCTACCCAAATATTGATGATCCCGCTTGGACAAAAGATCAGATAAAAAGACTGGTTGATCTGTTTCCGGACGGGCAGATCGTTGTGAAAGTGGATGGTACGATTGTGGCCTGCTCGCTGTCTATCATTATTGATTATTCGCTTTTTGAAGAAGACCACACCTACCTTGATATTACCGGAAACGATACATTTAGCACTCACTCCAGCGAAGGGGACGCCCTCTACGGCCTCGATTTAATGGTTGATCCTGAGTATCGCGGCCTGCGCCTCGGGCGCCGACTATATGACTACCGTAAAGAACTATGCGAAGAGCTGAACCTGAAGAGCATCGTATTTGGCGGCCGGCTGCCTAATTTCCATAAATTTGATGAGATTACGGCTCGCGAATATATCAAAAAAGTGAAACAGAAAGAGATTCACGACCCGGTTCTCAATTTTCAGCTCTCCAACGACTTTCACGTGAAGCGCGTGGTGAAAAACTATTTGCCCGAAGATAATGCATCCGAATCGTATGCGGCGCTTCTGGAGTGGTCTAATATTTACTATACGAAACCGGCCAAATCATATAAACCCGAAAAATCGGTGGTTCGGCTAGGGCTCGTGCAGTGGGGTATGCGGCCATATGCGGGCTATGAAGACCTCACCGAGCAGATTGAATATTTTGTTGATGCCGTTTCGGGATACCGGGCCGATTTTATTTTATTTCCTGAATACGTTAATGCTCCGCTCATGGCGGAGTATAATCATCTTTCGGAGCCGGATGCCATACGAAAGCTTGCCGATTACACACCCAGGCTAACGCAAACATTTTCTGAGTTTGCCATTTCATACAATACAAATATTATTACCGGCAGCATGCCCCAATTTGAAAACGGAATACTTAAGAATGTGGGGTATTTATGCAAAAGAAACGGTGAAACAGAGCGGTACGAAAAAATTCACGCAACTCCCGATGAAAAAAAGGTGTGGGGTATGAGCGGGGGAGATAAAATAAAAACCTTTGAAACAGATGCCGGGAAAATTGGAATACTGATCTGTTATGATGTGGAATTTCCTGAGTTAAGCCGTATTCTTGCAGATGAGGGTATGGATATTCTTTTTGTCCCTTTTTTAACCGATACCCAAAATGGGTATTCGCGGGTTCGCAACTGCGCCATTGCCAGGGCCATCGAAAACGAGTGCTATGTGGCTATCGCAGGCAGCGTGGGGAATTTGCCCAAAGTTCATAACATGGATATCTCATTTGCACAGTCGATTGTTTTTACTCCCTGTGATTTTTCGTTTCCAACCAACGGTATTAAGGCCGAAGCCACGCCCAATACCGAAATGATGCTGATTGTGGATGTGGATTTAAACTTGCTAAAAGAGCTGCACGAAATGGGGGCTGTGCAGACTATGAATGATCGAAGGCACGATCTTTACGAAATAATTAAGAAGGATAAAAATTAGTGGCTCATTGTTAACAATTCCTTAATTTGGATGTGAGTTGATTTATCCAAATTTTTGAATGCTATCAAATAAAATGATTAAAGCGGGATTGAGTACATGTCATATTCGTTTTTCGACTTTCTGCAGCTTGTTGGATCGTTAGGTATTTTTATTTTCGGGATGAAAGTCTTTAGTGACGGGCTGCAAAAAGTTGCAGGTTCCAAGCTACGGGCAATTCTGAAAGGAATGACAACCAGTCGTCCCCGTGGTATTGCCACGGGATTTCTCGCAACGTCTATTACCCAGTCATCAAGCACCACTACCGTTATGGTGGTGAGTTTTGTGAACGCGGGGCTTATCACATTTGTGGAGTCTACCGGTGTTATTATGGGGGCCAATATCGGGACAACGGTAACCGCATGGATTGTGTCGATTTTTGGTTTTAAGATGCAGATTACACCCCTGGCCCTGGTTATGATTGGTTTATTCTTCCCGTTTCTATTTTTTGGCCGCGAAAAGCTTCAGAACTTAGCCGAAACCATTATTGGGTTTGGTATTCTGTTTATTGGTCTGCAGTATATTAAAGACGGTGTTCCAAACATTCAGGACAATCCGGAAATGTTCGCTTTCCTCAACTCTTTTGCTGAGTTTGGGTTTATCTCAGTGGTTATTTTCGTTGTTATTGGTACCATCTTAACCCTGTTTACTCAGTCCTCCTCTGCCGCCATGGCTATCACGCTGGTTATGCTTTTTGAAGGGTGGATTACCTTTCCCATAGCCGCAGCGATGATTCTGGGTGAGAATATCGGTACCACCGTAACAGCCAATATTGCCGCAATAGTTGGTAACGTGCACGCAAAGCGGGCCGCACGATTTCACTTTTTCTTTAATGTGATAGGTGTGGTGTGGATGCTGTTCTTAATAAATCCGTTTTTGCATGGGATTGATATGGTGATGCAATATTTTGACCCATCCGCAGGGTCGATTTACGGTACATCTCAGGAGGCCAGAGCTACCGCCACGTTAGGTATTTCGCTTTTTCACACCACGTTTAATGTGCTCAACGTACTCATATTAGCACCATTTGTGCCCATCATCGTAGGGTGGGTAGAACGCATTCAAAAAGACACCGACAGGGAGGGAATGGCATTCCGGCTGCAGTATATTGCCGGCGGCCTGATGTCGTCTCCGGAACTCTCTATAGCACAGGCACGCAAAGAGCTGGAGCTGTTTGCCAAGCTCATAGAAAAAATGCATTACAGCTTTTCGGGCTTGTTTTTCAAGAAGAGTAAAAAGCAGGAGAAATTTCTTGAGAAAATCGCAAAACGAGAGCAGATTACGGATAATATTGAACTCGAAATTACAGACTACCTTACAAAAATTTCGGCTTCTACTCTTTCAAAAGAGGCTACGCAGAGAATACGGGCCATGCACAGTATGGTGAACGACCTGGAACGAATTGGTGACCTGTATTATCAAATGTCGAAAACGTTTGAGGATATGATGGAGCTGGAGGTTGCATTGCCAAAAGATGCCGTAATTGAGGTAAGCGACTACCTCGATGTTGTGCTCAAAGCCATAAAACTGATGCGCAAGAATATGGAAAATGAGAATGGTGAAGTAGATCTTGATGCCGCAATTGACCTCGAAAATAAAATCAATGATGTTCGTGATGAGATGAAAGAGGCGCACTATAAGAGGCTCGAAAAAGGAATTTATACCTCACAGGCCGGCGTTATTTTCCTCGACTACATTACCCGGCTCGAAAAAATTGGCGATCATATCTTTAATGTGCAGGAGGCATTGGCCGGCACCAAGCTTAAGCAGCACTCTGACATGAAGGTTGGACGGTAAGCTTCTATTCGAGAGTCACACTCTGAGATGCCCTGTTAGCTGATGAGCCATTTCTCAGCATTTGCAAATAATTAGCTGCAGAATTTCCAGCCAGGTGAATGGTCTGCGTAGGAAATGCAAAATGAATACCCGCACTATTAAATTGAGTGATAATTTCCTGATTTACTTTCTGTGTAAACTCCATATACTGCCAGTAATCGGGCGGATGAAACCAGTAGAAGCATTTGATATTCAGAGAGTTGCTGTTTAATTCATCAAAATAAACTCTTGGAGGGAACTCTTCATCCATCCCGGGGTGATTATCAAGAATATTGCGCAAAATTCCGATTGCCTGTTCAATTTTATCCGGTGAGGTATCGTAGGTAATGGTTACAGTAAAATACTCTTCGGATATAAGGACGTTTTCCAACGTTGCGTATCGTGGAGTTTGCAAGGTTACCGTTGGGAACCGTGAGCAGGCGTCCGTCGAGGGTCTTTATTTTGGTTGTTCTGACACCCACCTTTTCAATCACACCAAGTTTATCATCCAGGTTTATCAAATCGCCGGCATCAAATGGTTTGTCTGCGAAAATCATCAGCGAACCGAAGAAATTTCGAATGGTATCCTGTGCAGCAAGGCCCAGTGCCAGGCCGCCAATTCCAATACCTGCCAGAATACTGGTAATAGGTTGATCACTCATAATCTGGGCAGTCTGCAAAACTACTAAAATGACGACAGCTACGCGAACCGAATTTCCTGCAATGGGTATAAGCATCGAATCGATATTGGCCGATTTATCATTCGAAAAGGTTCGCAGCCATGCATCAGGCAAATCAACCTGGCGATAGAAAAAATGCCCGATGGCGAGAACAATCAACAGTTCCAGAGAGGTAAAGAGCAAGCTCCGAAACGAATCAGCCACAATAAGAAAAGTGAAAGCGACCCGCAGCCCAAAGGAGAAAAAAAGAAACGTAGCCGATCCTGAAGCGGCATCTGCCGCGGTGGCATATAAATAGCGCCCCCAATTTCTTAATTAGGGGCTTACCCGGCTCAGAAAAAATTTAGAAAGCTTGCCTGCAAAAAAAGAGAGCGCAATAATTAAAACCAAAAGTAAAATAGGCCACAGTTCATTTCCGGCAAGTTCGTACGCCGATTGTTCGGTAAGAATCTCCATGGCAAATGCTATTTGTTCAATCCAATATGTAAAGCATTGAGAAGCTCTTCTCCATAGTTGCTGCTGTACTCCCAAAACATGGCGCCTCCAAGGCCCCGGGCTTTAATATAGTTGGTTTTATGGGCAAGCGACTCCTCATCATCATACACAAAAATAGTTCGGGTGTCAGGGTTCCACAGGTAAGGGGCCTTTGCTTCTTCATCCCAATAGCGGGTAAACCCATTTTTGTTGATATATTCGTCGCGAAGATCATCGAAACCGGCTGTACCACGCTCCGTGCTGTTTGTCCACTGATAGAGCCCGTTATCACTGCTTCTTACATCGGTCCAGGACCTGCCATAAAAGGGAACACCGAGAACCAGTTTGTTTGATGGTATTCCCGCGTCGATATGTTGCTGCACGGCTCTGTCTGCTGAGGGGCCCGTAAAATGAATGCTTTTTGACGGATAGAGATTGGAGTGGTGGCCTGCTATGGGAGAACCGCCCGTGTGGAAATCGTAGGTCATAATATTAATGAAATCGAGATATTGCTGTGCTTTGTGCATTTCGGTATGGTCGAGATAGCTCTGGCTTGCCCCCGTGGCAATAGTCAGCAGATAGGGATCGGCCGTTCTGCCATCGAGCTCCGACTGCCTGTCGAGATATTCGTGCAGAGTCTTCAGCATGAGCGTGAAGTTTTGCTTATCAACCGCGCGGTATACATTTCCGTCACCGGCAAGCCCGGGATACTCCCAGTCGAGGTCAATTCCATCGATATTGTATTTTTTCAGAAAGTCGATGGCGCTTTGGGCAAAAATTTCACGGGAATCCGGGGTCAGGGCCGCATCAGAGAAAAATTTGGAGCGGCTCCATCCGCCTACCGATATCAGGATCCTGAGATCCGGATTGTCCTGTTTCAGGGAGTTGAGTACGCTGAAGTTGTCCTTGTCATTGTCGAGATAGGAAGCAATTTTGCCGTCAATGATATCAGCAAAAGCATAATTGATATGGGTGAGTTTTTCTGCATCGATGTTGTCGGGAGTCCAGTCATTTCTCCATCCTGCGACGTATCCCACAACTTTATAGTCTGCTTCTTGTGTGATGCGTTTCTGCTCGTCCGCCTGCCCATCTCCCGGTTCAAACGGTTCATCAAAAAAAGTAAATGCTGAAATAATAATAAGGATAAGTGAAGCGGCAAGTATGGAGAGTAGGTTTGTGCTCATAGGTTTTTTAGATAGGGTTGAGTTGATGATAAACTAACCATTAAAAATGGGGAAAATTTTTGCGAACTTCATTCTGAAATGAATTGCCATGATAAAATAGAGGAATGAGTCAGTTTACGGAGAATCAAAAAGAAGAATTAATATCACTAAGACAAAAAACTGCAATTTTACAGCCTGATTCTGCTGCGCGAGAGGAGCTCGAAAAAGCAGCAGGCGAATACGCCGACCGCTTTTACCGCGGGTTAAAAAGTGGAGATGCCTACCAAATGTACGGCGAAGAAATAAAGGAGAAGATCGCTTTACCCGTACCGGAAACGGGGGTTGGGATCGAATCAATTATCAATCTTTTGGAAAATGAATATATACCGCCCGGCCTGAATGTCGCTTCGGGCAGGCATTTCGGGTATATCCCGGGCGGGGGAATCCACAGTGCGGCCATTGCAGACTACCTGGCTGCGGTAACGAACAGGTATGCGAGTGTTTATGCCTCATCGCCAGGTGCGGTAGTACTGGAAGCGAATATGGTTCGCTGGCTCTGTTCAGTAATTGGCTATGGTGAGGGATCGGGCGGATATCTCTCATCGGGCGGCAGCATTGCCAACTTGACTGCGGTAGTTACTGCCAGGGACGATTCGGGCTGCAGGGCAGACTCTTATCATAAAATGGTAGTCTATTTATCTTCACAAACTCACCACTGTGTGGACCGGGCGCTGAATATCGCCGGTCTGGGAGAGTGCGTTCGCAGGGCCGTTCCCCTCGATGAGCAGTACAGAATGCAGCCGGGTGAGCTCGAAAAAGCGATACAACAAGATCTTGAAAATGGGTTGGTTCCCTGGATGGTTGTGGCTTCTGCCGGCTCAACAGATACCGGTGCTGTGGATCCGCTGAATGAGATCTCTGAGCTTTGCAGCGAATACAAACTTTGGTTTCACGTAGATGCGGCCTATGGCGGCTTTTTCATTCTGACGGAAGCGGGAAAACAGATTCTGAGCGGAATAGAAAAATCGGATTCAGCCGTTTTAGATCCCCATAAAGGAATGTTTCTGCCCTACGGAACGGGAGCGTTACTGGTTAAAGATGTGGAGAAACTGGCAAAGTCTCACCGATATGAAGCCAGCTATATGAAAGATGCACGATCTGACGGCGGGTTATACTCTCCAGCCGATATCTCACCGGAACTGAGTAAACATTTTCGTGCGCTGAGGATGTGGCTGCCGCTTCAGCTGCACGGACTGTCTGTTTTTCGGGATGCCCTTAATGAAAAACTCCGGCTGGCAGATTATTTATGGTCAGAATTTCGGTTGATGGATGAGATTGAAGTAAGCCCAAACCCTCAGCTCAGCATTTTTATGTTCAGGTGGGCGCCTGATGTTATGAATTTAAACGAGATGAACCGGGAGCTGCATAAAAAAATGGTGGCAGACGGACGGGTATTTCTATCCACTACGGAGATAAACGGGGATGTTTACTTCAGAGTGGCGGTACTTTCGGTACGCACCCACATAGAAGAAGCGGATGAGCTATTGAGAACGGTGAGGAGGCTGATTACATCAGTGAAAACCGATAAAAAGCCTGCCTTATGATCGGTTAAACGTTACTCAAATCCTTTTTGAAACTGATCCCGCAGTTCCTGCACGTAGATGCCGATGTCGTTTCTTATTTCGAAGAGGCGTTCGTGCAGCCTTGTGTATAGTGAGGGAACAATAAAGGGCTCTTTTTTCATCGTGGTTAGATAAGACAGGGCGTCATTTGCGCTGTATAGAGCTTTTTTGGTGTATGCAATATTCCCCCCCATTACATCCTGCTCAAAACCAAAGGAGTATCCTCCGGCAAGCTTTGCCGTAATCTTCAGTACGTTGGTGATGAACTCGTGCACCTGGCGTGTTTGCAAATGGGCGGGTATGCTTTCGGCCCATTTGAGAACATCTGCTGCGTAAAGCCGTGCACTGCTGTAAACGGTAAGGTTTTCGATGGAGCCATAATCAGAAAATGTGTACTCCTCGCTAAGCTCTTTCCACTCTTCGCCAAGATCAAAATCTTCGGGTTCCTCATCTTCGAAGTCATCAAAATTTAAAAATGGATTCTCTTCGAGGAAGAAGTCATCATCAAACTCATCGTCTTCATCTTCCCAGTCATCTTCATCTTCGGGAAAATAAGCTTCATCCAGAAGCATTTCTTCCTCGATAAACGCCTCAACAGCGTCCAGTTCGTCAATGTTTTCCCTGAGAAGGGTAATCCATCTCGGGGTATTTCCGTTGAGGTCTGAAGTGATGAATCGACGAAGCTTTTCACTTTTTCTTTCGATTTCGTCCAGGTGAGATTCCCACTGAAATTCGTTCCAGATCGGGTTGTCATCAAAATCGTTAAAGCTCATTCAGTGATGTGCTGGTTGGTTTACAGTTTATACATGTTGTAATAAACAAATACGGATTAAAAATACAACGTTTTGAATTCAAAAACAGTACTGCGTTTAGCCTATTACAATTTCTCAAGAACCCGTATAATCACTTTCGTCATTTTTGGCTCGGCCATGGCTGCGGCATCCAGAATTTCTTCGATATTTACCGGCTGAAGCGAATCGGGAAAGCACTCATCCGTGATTACAGACACGCCAAGAACATCCATTCCCATATGAACCGCAGCGATAACTTCGGGAACAGTACTCATGCCAACAACGTCAGCGCCGAGCAGACGCAAAAAGCGATACTCTGATTTAGTCTCCAGCATGGGGCCGCTCAGGGCGATGTACACACCCTGATGCATCGGGATTGCTTCTTCGAGTGCTACATTTTGAGCAATTTCACGCAGCCGTTCGGTGTATGGATCACTCATATCGGGAAAGCGGGGGCCAAGATCGTCATCATTGGGGCCAATAAGCGGATTGTCTCCCAAAAAGTTGATATGATCCCTGATCAGCATGATATCACCGCGCTTATAGTTGGGATTCATGCCGCCGCAGGCGTTGCTTACAAAAAGCGTATCAGCGCCATTCTCTTTTAAAACTCGAATTGGAAACGCGATTTGCTGCATGGTATAGCCTTCATAGTAGTGAAAACGGCCCTGCATGGCCACAACCTCTTTGCCTCCAAGCGTGCCGAACAGAAGTTTTCCGGCATGGCTTTCTACGGTAGAAACCGGAAAATGGGGAATATCATCATAAGAAATCTCCCCTGTTATCTGCATTTCGTCGGCAAGCTGCCCCAGCCCGGTGCCCAAAATGAGCATATAGTTTGGTCGCAAATCTGTTTTTTCCTGGATAAAGGCGAGCGCTTCAGAGCGTTTTTCGCGAAACTCTTCTACAGTATCAATTGGCATAAAAATAGATAAATTGGTGATTAATCAAGTTCGTCAAGAATATCGTCAATTTTTTGTGAATCAGATAGGTCCGATTCCGAACTTTTTAAAACTTCTTGAGGCTCAGTACTTTTTTTTGAAGATTTTTTGAAAGCAGGCTTCTCTTCTGGTTCGGGCGGAAGCGTGAAAAGAGAGGGATCCTGATCGTTAAATTGTTCAAGGCCGGTTTTGGCATTATCCAGGTAGGAGCTGATATTTCTGACGATCTCTTCGCGTTTATCGATAAGCTTAATAATATGCTGCCGGATTTCTCTGCGCTGGCGATGGGCGTCGTTTACGATCGATTCGGCCTCCATTTCGGCTTTTTCTTCCACAAACTTTGCCTCTCTGCGGGCGGCAACCAGTTTTTCCTCGGCAGTGTTTTTAGCGGTTTGAAGGGTTTCGTGAAGAGCCTCTTCAACCCGTTCGTAATGCTTTAGTTTATCGTTCAGTTTGTCGACCTGCGTTTCCAGCTCGCGGATTTTACCGGTCATGTGTTCCCACTCGATTGATATTAAATTGAGAAACGACTGCACTTCGGCAGGGTCATATCCGCGCAGGGATTTTTCGAACTGTTGCTGCTTTATCTCGAGTGCTGTTAGTTTCATAAGAGAGGTGTCCTCGTTGGCAAAATGGGGATTAATGAGATTGACAAAGTGTGGGTAGTGTATTTACTGGTTGAGCATATTCTTGAGTTTTCCTGAACCGGAACCGGATTCTTTATCGTTCTCAGGCTCATCTTTTAATTCGATCTCGAGATGATCATTTTGTTTCTCTGAATGTAGTTTTTTCTCTTCAGATCTTTCAGATAAAAAATCTGGCTCGCGCTCATCGGTAACTATGGCCTCGAGGTTGTTAAGCCTGCGGTCTGTCTTCTCTTTAAATTCCCTGAGTGCAGATAAAAACTCTTTGTTTTCAGACAGATTACCTCCCGACTTATTCTTAACCCAGGACTTAATAATACCACCAACAACCACTAAGAAAACTATACTTACAATACTTCCAAATACAATAGCGACGACGGCCAGTTCTTGAGGATCCATAACTATTTCCCTTTTATTTTTGCTTTATTTGCAACACTTTGCTCATTCTCTTTTTTCATCTGCTTTTCCTGCTCTTCAGGGTCAAATTCTATGGTGTGCAGATCGCCCGCTTCACGAAAGGAGTCAGAATCGTGTGCGGCTATAGCTTCCAGGTTTTCAATTCGCTGTTTCATTTTACTCATCATGGCCCGCAACTCTTCCAGTTCGGCCTCGTTGCTGCTGGTTTGGTTTTGCCATTTCAGCTTATTCTTTTGGTAGTCAATGACGTATCCGCCAATGATCGCCACAAGAGGAATTAATACCCAGATCCATGCAGACATAAATTAAAATATCTTTTATTGATTACAGTTAAGATAAAAAAAACCCTAAAATCAATTCCATTATAACGCAAAGACTTTTCAATAGTTACGTTCTCCAAAAATTGCCGTCCCAATTCTTACCATTGTGGATCCTTCTTTAATAGCAACCTCCAGATCATTGGTCATTCCCATAGAAAGATGCTCCAGCGTTACGCTGCCTTTAATCAGGTGCTTGTTCTCTTCCCGTAAATCGTGGAGCTGTTTAAACTCGGGTCGAACTACGTTGAGGTCATCTGTAAATGTAGCCATTCCCATCAGCCCCCTCACTTTTGTATACTCCAGATCCTGGGCATATTTGAGCATATCCGGAAGCTGTTCGGGATCGCAGCCGCTCTTTTGATCTTCCTGACTTATATTTACCTGGATTAACACGTTAATCGTTCGGTTGTTTTCAGCTGCTCGTTTTTCAACCTCTTTTAAGGCTTTCTTTTTGTGGATGGATTGAATCCAGTTCACCCTGTGGGCCATATATTTAATCTTATTGGTCTGCAGGTTGCCGATAAAGTGCCACTCTACCGCCGGTTCTCCGATTTTTTCCATGCGGTTTTCGAGTGCTTTTGCGCGGTTCTCTCCGAAATGGAGCTGTCCTTCTCTAATCAGGGCAAGAACATCTTCATCGGGCTTGGTTTTGCTCACGGCAACAAGGGTTATTTCTGAGGGATCCCGGCCGGCACTTTTGCACGCAGCATTAATCCGGGTTAAAATATCTTTATACCGTTGTTTTATTTCTGAACTCATCCGATATCAACTAAATTCATTTCATTTTAAGTATCTGTTGCGATGTACATAAACTAACTTAAATATCGAAAGGAATCATTCGAATATATTTGTTGTAAATAGGCACTTCCAATAAAAATCAACGACCCTTACAGCTCAAGAAGCGACAATCCCCCGACTGAACCCATCATTCCGGAAAGATTTGAACCTGGAGTATTCCCTTTTATTTGGAAACAGTTTCCTGTCGGCCGGGTTGTTTTACTCACATCAAACCGATGCGATTCAAACTTTGGCTGAGTTCAGACCAAACGGTGTTTACGAATTAAACTGGCACAATCTGGGTGACGTTGAACATAAAGGTGTCCGTTTCTCCGGATCGATTCATCCGGGCAGCAGGTCTGGTTTTCAGCCCTTTTTTAGTTTATTTGAAGTTCATACAACGTCCAATGGGCTTGTCGCTGCCAATGGAGTCAGCGCAAATCGTGCTTTGGCTTATGAAACCGGGCTTACAGCTTATACCGGTTTTGGGAATGGATTTACCGCTTCTGCACAGTTTCAATATTCAAGCCCCCAGGCCAAAATACAGCGGTCTATGTTTAGCGATGCACTCTACTTCATCTCCGTTGAAAAATCGTTCAGCAACGGCTTAAAAGCAGGCATCATTACCGGCTTGCCGTTTTCACGAAGCTTTACTTATGATGGAAGCAAAATTAGTGCGACAGATTTTCAAAGCCGCTCGGAAGGAATCATCAACATGTCCGCCGTACCTTTCTGGTTCAGAGTCAACTATCAATTTTCAAGAGGCGCGGCTAAGAGCCGGGCCGGGCGTGACGACTTCATAGCACCCCGGGTTCCCAGAAAAGGGTTCTGAGTTATTTCATGCTCCGCTTCAAGACCCGGTTTGGGAAATATTAAGCCGGGTTTTTCTTTTAAGAAATAAAACATTAAAAAAATGGTTTTCAATGGAAGCAAATCATTCGTATTTTTACAGTCTGTGAAAAAAACAATGGTACTACAGCAAACATTAATACGCAATTCGGTCATCCGCTTAGTTTATCTCTGCATAAACGGCTTCAAAACGGCTAAGTGGTTAAGGAGGGGAGAGTAAGTATGAATACTCAGGTGCTTCATATTAAAGATTTTATCCATCAATGGGCACCACCGGGTATAAAGATGAGCTACGATAACGTAGGCCTTCTTGTGGGCGACCCGACGGCCCCCGTTTCCAGGGTGCTGGTTTGCCTGGATGTAACTGAAGCCATTGTTGATGAAGCGCTGGAAAAAAAGTGTGAGCTTATTGTTTCTCACCACCCGCTTATTTTTAATAAAATTTCTGCTATCAATCCCACCAACGAGCAGGGGCGTATCATCTATAAAATGATACGTAACAATATTGCCCTGCTTTCGGCCCATACCAACCTGGATGCCGCTCTCGACGGGGTTTCTTTTGTACTCGCCAACAATCTTGGGCTCGACGACCTTCAGTTTTTAGACAGGCAGTACACCATAAGCCGAAAAATTTCACTTACCACCGATTACGACGATGATGAAGCCGTGCTGAAGCTGCTGAACTACTATTCGGCCGAGGAAGCTCATTTTTATGAGGTAGACGGCAGAAAAGGCGGGCAGAAACATTTCGAAGCCATTATCGACCAGCATAATGTTTCGCAACTGAAGAATGCTCTCGAGAAAGAGGGGCTGATGAAGAAAGGGAGTTTTCAGGAGATTGAAATGGCCACGCCATCCAATAACTTTGGCATGGGCGTAACAGGTGAATACCCCGATCAGGGAATTGCTGTTGATGAATTTTTACACCTTGTATGCCGTGCACTTGATGTGCCTTCTGTACGGTACTCAGGGAAATCGAGCCGCATTAAAAAAGTGGCCGTCTGTGGTGGTTCCGGAGTATTTCTAAAGGATAAAGCCATGCAGGCAGGAGCTGATGCATTTGTTACGGCTGATATTAAGTACCACGATTATTTTACAGAGAAAGCTGATTTTCTTCTTGTTGATGCGGGCCATTACGAAACGGAATTTCCGGTAGTGGAAGCCATTAGAAAAGAATTAGCAGAAGCTTTTGAATTGCTTACAGTAGAATCAACCGAAACTGTTACAAACCCGATGAAGGTGTATGTAACGGAATTTGAAAATAAAAACATCTAAACACTCGTAAATCAAAATGCAAGAGGTACTCCAGCAACTCGCAAATTTACAATACATCGACAGCAGAATCGATGAAATTCGTCAACTTCGTGGTGATTTACCTGAAGAGGTTTTGGATATTGAAACCAATATTAACCGGTACGAGGCAAAGATTAGCCGCCTCGAGGAAGAGCTCGTCAGCTTGAAGGCAGAAAAAAAGAAGCTTGAGATTGATATGGAGACATCTCACGACAAGACAAAAAAATATGAAGAACAGCAGCTCACTGTTCGCAACAACCGGGAGTATGATGCGCTAACCAAAGAGATTGAAGCTCAGAAGCAGTTTGTGGAAAATGCTATTTCCCGCATAGAAGAGATCGAGAAGCGGGTTGATGAAGTTGAAACTGAGCTCGAGGATAAACGGGGAAAACTTGCCGACACCAAAACGCTGCATGAAGACAAAAAAGAGAACCTCGACAAGGTGATCGACAATACAAGAGCTGAAGAAGAGAAGCTTCTCGAAAAACGCGAAGAGCTCGAAGAAGAACTTGATAAGAGATATATTCGCAGCTATAACCGGCTGAGAAACGGCCTTGCTAACGGTATGGCTGTTGTAGCTATGGAAAAAGGAGCAGCTCTCGGAATGGCTCTTCCCCCGCAAACACAGGTTGAAGTTCGACGCAAGAACAAAATTATTATCGACGAAAACAGCGGCCGAATTGTTGTAGATCCCTCCTTTTTTGAAGAGGCAAGAAAACAGCTTCAATTATAATTTGATGCTGAATTTTTCGTTTAATATTCAGAGATAAGTTTTAAATGGGGCTCCCGGGTAATCGCTCCCCGGTTTTACGGGGGGGAGGAAAGTCCGAACACCAACAAGATCCGTGCTTCCTAACGGGAAGGCCCTGTAATGGGGCAGCCAGTGCCACAGAAAACAAACCGCCCCGATACGTCGGGGTAAGGGTGAAATGGTGAGGTAAGAGCTCACCGCTCCTGCGGTGACGCTGGAGGCAGGGTAAACCTCACGGGGTGCAAGTTCACGCAGGGTGTGCGCCTCTTGTCGCTATACACCCGGGTAGAACGCTCAGATCTCAGTGGCAACGCTGAGGCCAGATAAATGATTACCGCTCCGATTACGGTCGGGGAACAGAATTCGGCTTACAGGGAGCCCCTATTTTACTCCTAATCTGAGAAATCTGCCAAAAACCCCTGCTTTTTTTGATATTGAAGCTTAAAAAGCAGATTTTATGAAACATATTCTGTTTACTACACTATAAAGTTGAACAAACAGACCAACTCAAATAAACATTTATCTTAATGACTTTTTTAAACAAAGCGGCGTTAACTCTCGCAATATTTTTACTTAGTTCCGGAATGCTGTTTGCCCAGGTGCAGCAGCAACAGCCACAAATGCCCGATCTTCCAAATTCGTCGGACGTAAGTGACGATGAAATTGAACAGATTGCCATGACTATTGGTGAGCTCGAACCCATTCAGGCAAAAGCGCAGGAAAAAATCGGAGCAGCTCTTGAAGAAGAGGGTATCTCCATGGAGCGATTTCAGCAAATGATGATGGCCATGCAGAATCCGCAAATGGCTGATCAGGTAGAGGTCAGTGACGAGGAGATGGCTACAATTGAAGAAATGCAGCCAAAACTGATGGAAATTCAGGGCGAAGCCGAGCAGGAAATGTCTGAAAAAATGGAAGAAAATGGCTTAACCATGGAGCGCTATAGAATGGTTGTTATGGGTGCTCAGCAAGACCCCGACCTTATGGAAAGGCTGCAAACCAAGCTTGAAGAGAGCGAGCAGTAAAAACAAAGAAATCCGGGCGTTATCAAATAAATATTTTTGGTAATGCACTCGAAACTTAGTGGGGCGTATTCAATACGCCCCTTTTTTTGTCAAAAAACCAGCCGACAAATAATAACGCTACAAATTAACTTTGTAGGTTCCTTTAATTTTTCTGTCGAGCTCCCTCTTCACATCCTTCTGTTTAATGTCTTCTCGCTTATCGAACTGCTTTTTACCTTTTGCAAGGCCAATAAGAACTTTGGCATATCCGCCCTTAAAATATAGTTTGAGTGGGATCAGGGTAAATCCTTTTTGATTGATCTGCTTATCTATTTCGCGAATCTCTTTCTTTTTCAGAAGCAGCTTGCGGTCCCGGCGCTCATCATGGTTGTAATAGCTTCCAAATTCATACGGTTTTATGTACATATTTTTCAGCCATACCTCACCATTATTCAGGTACCCAAAACCTTCATGAAGGCTCGCTTTTCCATCGCGAATTGATTTTACCTCCGTTCCCTTTAGCGCAATACCGGCTTCAAATGTTTCGTGCACCTGATAGTCATGCCGCGCCTTTCGGTTCTGAATAGTTACCGGTGATTTTTTCCCTTTTTGATCTTTTTTTGAACTCAATACGGTTCCGCTATAGAAAGTTGGAAATTACTGAATATTACGTATGTGTAAGATGTACAAAAGAGTGAACATCTCAAACACCGAACGTTTAGTAGTCGAATCCGACCTCCCTGAGCCCTTCCAGTACTTCAGGCTCGGGCTGACGGTTTGGAATTGTGGCATAGATGGCCATAATCTGCTCAATCTGTTCACGTGCAACGCTGTTTTCCGGGTTTATGCGGATAACTTCAGTGAACTGTATGAGAGCGTTATTCATGCGGGTTCTCATTTCCGCTTCATCGAACGTACTCATACTGTGCAGCCCGTAATTTAAATGGGTTTTTTCCCGGAGCGTCTGAATTTCAGGATCGGTTTGATCCATCTCTTCAAGAATATCCAGGGCTGTTTCGTAGTCGTTGTTATCAATCAGCAGGTCAATTTGTTCGCTGATTGTGATGTCTTCATTAATGGATGGCTGAGACTCGTCGCTGCTGCACGACTGTATAAAAATTGAAAGTAAAACAATGCATGTGAGATTTAAGTATCGATTGTTCATGACAGATTATTAATTAAAGAAATATATAGGTGAAGGACTGATGCAGAGGACGAAAACGGCCATACTGACCCATCCAAGTTTTTTTCGCGCCGGACTCAGCTGCTGCCGAATTATAACCGGGGGATGTTCGATTTTAACAAAATATACGATAAAGAAGCTCCAGATAACCCAGATTAATGAGCCCGCCTGTTCAAATCCTGATGTAACAAAAAGATAGATAACGGGAATTCCCAGGGAGAGCAGCCACATCGGGGCTATCCACTGAAGTTCGTTATGAAATCCTTTACGCATCAAAAAAAGCAAAACCAGCCCCCATAGCAAAATTGACGTGAGCCCGTAGCCGGGCAGCCACTGGTCAATATTCAGATATAGAAACGGAATAGCCTCCAGTCCGGCAAGAGCGGTTAACCCTCCAAAGGCAATTCGTGCAACTTTTTTATGATTTTCGAACCCGATAAGGGAGTAGAGAATATGGCCGCCGTCAAGCTGCCCTATGGGTGTGAGGTTTAAAGCCGTAAAGAAGAGTCCCAGCCAGCCGGCAAACAGAAAAGGATAGTGATACATCTCGTACATGGGAGGCACATTATCAAAAAAGCTTGCAAGGAATGTGTATAAAAGAGTTTCTCCCAGCATAATGGTGCCGGTTTCGGTTTCAGGCTCAATGGGGGTTTCCGGGAATGTACCCGTCTCCTGTATATAGCTGATGGTCTCATCGTGACCGGCAAAATTTTCGATAAAATCGGGGCCCGGGAGTGTAGCAAAGCCGATCATTAAAATAACGAAAGAGACAACAAAACCGGCAACAGGCCCGCTGATGCCGATATCAAACAGCTTTTTAGTGTCCCGAACGCGCTCTTCAATTTTTATAACCGCACCAAGCGTACCAATACCCAAAGGTACAGGTATAAAATAGGGAAGGGTAACTTTCACTTTATGATAAACAGCCGCAAAATAGTGTCCGAACTCATGTGTGCCAAGGAATGCAAGCAGAAGCGTTGCAAAAAGAGCTCCCTGGGGCCACATATCCAAGTAAGATTCAGCATTGGCAGACTGCCCCACCCATATGATGCCCACAAACGTTACACATATAAATGTGAGTATGAACAAAACCGTGTGTTTTACAATAACACCGGGTGTAAGCTTATTTTTGTTTTCGGGACTACCCGGCTGTGAAAAATCGTGATAAATTTCTGTTGTTTCGGATTGCTCGGCCAAAATTTGGTTTTTGAAATTTAGTATTTGTTCTTTTAAATGAGTTGCTATTTTCTGGAGAATGGAAGTGTCATACAGCGCGCTCCTCCACGCCCTCTGCAGAGTTCGTGCCCTTCAAAACTGATAGCAACTTTTTCTCCGGATTTCAGCTCTTTGTCTTTGTATTCTTCAATAAATTCGTGTTGCCCCAAATGTCTGTAACCATGTTTTTCCATCGTTTTAAAGGTCTCTGTATTTCTTCCGTATCCGATTACAACTCCCGGTGCAAGGGCAAAAAGATTGGCACCGTCTGTCCACTGCTCCCGGTGTTGAGTAACAGGATCGTCTCCGCCACAATTCATGAAAGTGAACGAATTTCCGGTAAGCTCTTCAAGTGTATCTTTAAGTGATGAGCACTGCCTGGTTTGAACGTGCGTACCCCCCGAAAAGAGATCTACCATATTGTATTTTTGATGGGTAATAGCCGGAGGGTAAGCCACACATTCATTAGAATCTGCAAATGTAAAAATGGTGTCGAGATGCATGGATGAACGCTGCTTTGGGATATCTATCGCAAGAACATGCTCCACACCATTAGCGAGTAGCTGATCGGCTACATTCATAAGTCCGCTGAACGAGGTCCGCTCACTCATGCCTATAAGGACAATTTTATCATTTACCACCAAAACATCACCACCTTCAATAGACTGATTTTTGCCAATGGAGATGATGTTATCTTTAACGGCTGAAAATAGCGGATGATGCTTTACGATGGTTCGGATGAGTAAAAATTCACGCGCCCTGGCCTTTTTTGCAGCTCTCGACAGAATAATGTTGTTGCCCACTACCGCTGCCAGATCTCTTGTAAACAGAAGGTTAGGTGCGGGGTGAAGGCTGAACGGCCCGCCGATGGTACCCTCAGATACAAAACGGACAAGTGATTCAGCATCCAGTTTTATTAAATTATGCCTGATGGTATGCATGTTCTCAGAGGGCAGCTCGTCAATCATCAGGTCAATAAATTCGACACGAACAGACTCATCTTTAAAACAGGAAACAGCCAGATCAAGTATTTCCAGAATCTGTCCGTTTTTTGGCATTGCTGCCCGAAACACGTTTAGCATATCGCGGTGTTCGATCCGGGCATCATTTTCAAAAATGATATCATCAAACAGAAGTTCTTCCTTGATGTTTGGATTTACCAGCGACACTTCGCGCCCCGGTGTGTGTACAATTACTCCCTGCAAATGGCCTGTTTCTGATGTGATAGAGACGTTCATAAAAACAAATAGGTTGACTGTTAAGAAGTTCGAAAGATAAGCTTTTTTAAGAGAGTTTTTGGGTTGGGAGAGAAAGATATTGAGAAGCGGATAAGCAAAACATTTTAGTTCATTTAGTAGTGAACTAAAAAAACTTTTATTAAATTAAAGTATGGACTCTGAAAAATTACAGCATATAGAAGATACAGCGCTCCTGTTTGAACAGTCAGGGATGACCCGGATGGCGGGGCGAATATTTGGATATCTGCTTATATGCGACAGGGATGCGGTTTCGTTCGACCAAATACGGCACGTACTGCAGGCAAGCAAAGGCAGCATCAGTACGAATTTAAAACAGCTGCAGCAAACCGGCCTTATTGAGCAAACCACGTATCCGGGTGATCGAAAAACCTATTACCGGGCAAGTCGCGTGCAAATCGGTGATATTACGGCAAGCAGGCTCAATTTAATGGAGAAATTTGCAGAGCTGTTTTCGAAAGCCCGCGAGCTGAAAAGCAGAGATGACGATGTGTCGGAGTGGCTCCGGGAAACAGCGGTGTTTTACAAATGGATGGAGCAAAAAATGGAAGAGATGATGGCCGAGTGGGAAACAGAAAAGGAAGAGATTAAAAAGAGAATATCATGAAAGGTAATAAGCTTATTTCATTTATACTTTTAATGATGGTGCTGCCGGGATTTCTTAAGGCACAAACGGCTACGGAGATTATCGAAGAAATGCAGCAGGTGATGCAGGGCGAATCGAGCTATTCGGAAATGAAAATGACGATTGAGCGTCCGCGATACACGAGAGAGGTGAGTATGAAGGCGTGGGCCCTGGGAGAGGAGTATTCCCTTATATTGATTACGGCTCCCGCAAGAGATGAAGGAACCACTTACTTGAAGCGGGAAGATGAAATCTGGAACTATGTGCCCAATATTGAGCGGACTATAAAAATGCCGCCTTCTATGATGTCTCAGTCATGGATGGGATCTGACTTTACAAATGATGACCTGGTTCGGGAAAGCTCGGCAGTGGACGACTATGAACACTCAATAATGGCTGAGGAGAGTTACGAGGGAAGAGATGCGTGGGTGATGGAGCTGATACCTAAACCGGAGGCACCGGTTGTGTGGGGAAAAGTACTGGTTTGGGTTGATAAACAGGAGTATATACAGTTGAGAGTTGAGAATTACGACCAAAACGGGGAAGTGGCAAACCGGATGGAATTTTCTGAGATAAAAGAGATGGACGGCAGAACGATCCCGGCAAAAATGACGATGATACCGGCAGACAAGCCCGACCAGCGCACGATCCTCGAATATCAGGAGCTGGATTTTAACATCGATATCGACACCGGGTTTTTTACACAGCAGAACATGAGAAGAGTTAGGTGATGGCTGAGTTAATTCCCCCTTTTCCAAAGGGATCCCATTGGGAGAAGGGGAACCCAATAACGAAAACCTGATAAAATGTACCTGAAACTTGCATGGCGAAATTTATGGAGGAATAGCCGGAGGACGCTGATCACCGTCAGCTCAATCATGTTTGCTGTGCTGTTTGCCCTTTTTCTGGAGTCTATCGAGCGTGGATCACACGACTTAATGATAGAAAATATGACACGGTTCCACACCGGTTATTTGCAGGTTCAGGACTACCGGTTCGAAGAAGAACCATCGCTGGACAACGCCTTGATGGCAGACAGCAGCCTCAAGAAAACGGTTACGGAGACCGATGATCGTATTTCCTACACAATACCGCGGTTGGAGACCTTTATGCTTGCCGCAGGGTATGAGCAGACACGCGGTGCAATGGTAATGGGTATTGAGGCTGAAGCAGAACAAAAGCTAAACGGCATAAAAGATCGTATTTCGGAAGGGCAATTCTTTGAACCGGGCGATGGCACGGCCGTAGTTTCGGCGGGACTGGCATCAAGGCTTGAAGTGGCAGTGGGCGATTCGCTTGTGCTGTTGGGACAGGGACGATTTGGGGTGTCGGCAGCGGGAAAATTTCCAATCTCCGGGCTGATTGAGCATCCGCTGCGAGAGATGAATAATCAGACGGTATTTTTATCCCTGAGTGATGCTCAATGGCTGACTTCAGCCGAGGAAAGAGTCACATCATTAATCGTGATGACGGAACACCCTGCGGCAGCAGATGGGGTTGCAAAAAGCCTCGAAAGCAGGCTGAATGAAGAGTACAATATATTAACATGGCAGGAATTGATACCCGACCTTCTGGCTGCGCTTGAGTTCGACCGCGCAAGCTCAAAGATCTATATGGGCGTACTGTATGTAATCATAGGTTTTGGGATATTCGGCACTATCCTAACGATGACTCTGGAGCGAATGAAAGAGTTTGCCATTCTGCTTTCGGTTGGGATGAGCCGCTTGAGACTTGCCGCAACCGTTTATCTTGAAACATTCCTGATCAGCATTCTGGGAACGGCTGCCGGCTTTATTCTTGGTTTTGGAATACTGCTCTACTTTCGGGAAAATCCGATTCAGCTTACCGGAGACACTGCAGAAATCATGATTGAATTTGGCCTCGACCCCATCCTGCCTGCGGCACTGGCTCCCGATATTTTTGTGTGGCAGGGTCTGGTGGTTTTTTGCTTAACGGCACTCATATGTTTTTATCCGTCTGTGAAAATATTCAGAATGAAAATTGTGGAATCGGTAAAAAAATAGATAATCATGAAAATGTTGCTCACAATATCGTGGCGAAACATCTGGCGACATCCGGGGCGCAGCGGTGTTTTGATTGGATCCATTATTGCCGGTGTTTGGGCAGGGGTTATGATATCTGCCCTGACAAACGGACTGCTGGAGCAGCGCTTTAATAATATGATTGACACTCAGTTAACACACCTTCAGGTTCATCACCCGGAGTTTTTAACGGAGCGGGAGTCTCAAATGTTTATTCCAGGGGCACAATCAATCTTAGATGAGCTTAACAGGGACCCGCGGGTTTTTTCGGCAACAGGACGCACACTGGTTGATGGCATGGTCCAGTCCCCGCTAACCACAGCCGGCGTACAGATTCGGGGATTTTCAGATAAAACGGAGAGGAAAACCACCACATTTCATGAAAATATTACTGAGGGTGTTTTTCCGGGCGATGGAATCAGAAATCCGATACTAATAGGCGAGGAACTATCAGAAAAAATTAAAACGGAGATAGGAAACCGTGTCGTACTCACTTTTCAGGATATTGATAATGAGCTGACGTCGGCCTCTTTCACCGTTTCGGGAACCTTTAAAACATCGTCTGCACCTTATGATGAAGCGAATGTATTTGTACGGTCAAAAGATTTGAGTGGTTTAATGGCCGACAGCACGATTTATCATGAAATAGCGGTGATGCTGGTGCAGGAAGAGATTGCTGATAGCCTGGCTATAGAGCTGAACGGCTCATTCGATGGTATACATGCCGAGACGTGGTATGAGCTTTCTCCGGAGTTACGCTATTTAACCGATTTTGGCAGCTCCATGACTCTATACGTAATGATCGTTATAATGCTTGCGCTTGCATTTGGAATACTAAACACCATGTTAATGGCTATTTTTGAGCGAATGAAAGAGCTGGGCATGCTGATGTCTGTAGGCATGAGTAAAATGAGGGTATTCTTTATGATTATGATTGAGGCGGTAATCCTCTCTTTTACGGGGGCGGCAACAGGGATGGCGGTAGCCTGGGGAAGTGTGATGCTTTTGGCCGAAAACGGACTGGACCTGTCGGGAGTAGGCGGTGATTCACTGGCTGAATTTGGGTACGAAGCTATAATCTACCCGGTGGTTACGCAGGGCGATTTTGTAACCACAGCTGTACTGGTAGTAACCACAGCGATTCTTGCAGCAATATATCCTGCAATAAAGGCATTGAGAATGAATCCAGGGGAAATTATTCGGCAGTAGTGCGGAATCAGATAATATGAAACGGACTTTTTACGATTAAACGGATCAATAAAATGGCAATAATAAACACGTATCACCTGTCAAAGATATACAACCCGGATACCGTTCCGGTTCATGCCCTGAGAGATGTGTCGCTGGAGTTTGAAGAGGGAGAATTTACGACGGTTAAGGGGCCGTCTGGCTCAGGCAAAACCACTCTGCTGAATATGATTGGCGGATTAGATGTGCCAACTGAGGGCTACGTGGAGATTGAGGGTACCCGAATTACCGACATGAAGGAGAGTAAACTGATCAAATTTCGGCTGAATAATATCGGGTTTGTATTCCAGGCATATAACCTGATCCCCGTATTCACAGCCTATGAAAATGTATCATTCATCATGCTGCTTCAAAAAAGAGAAAAATCGGAGATGAAACAGCGTGCAGAAGAACTGCTTACTGCTGTTGGGCTAAAAGATAAATTTCACTCCAGGCCAAAAGAACTGTCCGGTGGAGAGCAGCAGCGGGTGGCTGTAGCCCGGTCGCTTGCTTCACGTCCTAAGTTTATACTGGCTGATGAACCAACCGCCAACCTGGATACGAAATCCGCAATGAATCTGCTCGACTTAATGGAAACTATGAACCGGGAAGAGAAGGTGACGTTCATATTTTCGACTCACGATCAGCGCGTTATCGATCGTGCCCGCAGGGTAATTACAATGGTTGATGGTGCCATTCAAAGCGATGAAAAAACGTCAGGGTGATTCAAAAAAGTGAGTAGCTATGGCTCGGTTTTTATTTATACTTATGCTTTTATCTTGCGCAGCAGATAGCGCAAAGGCACAGCTGTTCGATGATCTTACAATATCAGGGTACCTGCAGGCCACCCCGGTTTGGATTTCAGCAGAGCTGCCCGAACCTCTCGAGGGAGATTCTTTTTTAGAATACCGGCTTCAAAACCGGCTGAATATTGAGTGGTATCTTATGGATGAACTGTCGCTGAACTGGGAGATGCGATCACGGTTTTTTGCCGGAGATCTGGTAGACGAGATTCCGTTTTATAAAGAGGGGGTGGATACAGATCCCGGCTTCATGAAATTATCGTGGATAGTCGCTGATAGTGAAAAATGGTTTGTCCACTACATACCCGACCGTCTCAATCTGGACTGGAACTCTGATGAGTGGCGCATAACTGTTGGCCGGCAGCGTATAAACTGGGGCATTAACATGGCTACTAACCCAAATGATCTGTTTAATATCTACTCCTTTTACGACTTCGACTACCCAGAACGGCCCGGTACCGATGCCATTCGAATTCAGCACTTTTTAAACTGGGCCTCACGAATCGAAATTGCGTACAGTCCGGCAAGAGAAGCAAGAAATTCAGTGGCGGCCGCGCTTTTTGGATTTAATACCCGGGGATACGATGTACAGGTCATCAGCGGGTATTATAGGCATAAGTTTGCTGCAGGCGGCGGTTGGGCAGGCAGCATCGGACAAAGTGGTTTTAAAGGTGAAGTGATGGGATTTTTTGACCTGGATGAAGACTCAGAATCAGAGCCTGTAAACCTGATTGCGGCACTTTCGGCCGATTATATTTTTGATAACTCTCTTTTTGTAATCGTTGAAGGTCTCTATAACAAAGAGGGCGGAAGGGAGTCGTTTCTACTTTTGGGAGAGCCCATTACCGCCGATAATCCTTCTTTTTCTCGTTTTCAGTTTACGGCACAGGGATCGTATCCGTTTACACCGGTCTGGAATGGTTCCCTTGCGGTCGTTTACTATCCTGATGAGGAGGCGGTTTATATCTCACCATCTGTATCCTATTCGGTGGGCCAAAATGTGGACTTCAACCTTATCACCCAGATATTTGCCGGCAGCAGCGATTCGGCATTTTCAAACGCAGGAAATGTGGTGGCGGCTACGCTGAAATGGAATTTTTAAGATTCCCTGATAATAGTTTTTAATCATATTATATTCTCATCTTTTAAAGACTATGGAAATATCATGGAATACCGACTAATAGACTTTTTTTCATGCAAGAAGATCAGAAAATCAGGCACATTTAAAAATATTTATGCCTTAGGGCAGAGCTTTGAGGCTTCTGTTGCATACGCATTGAGAAAACAGGCAGTCAAAAAAATGAACAAGGACACTTCTATTTCCTGTATAATCACCTTAAGTGATTTAGCAGATTATGTTGATAAAGACAAGGGAGTTGTTATTTCTGAGAATCCCAAAAAGGACTTTTTAAAACTCCATAATCAATTGGCAAAAATATCTTTACCGATAATTGAAGAATCATTTATTCATGAGAGTGCAAGTATATCGCCCACAGCTATTATTAACGAAAGTGTTATAATCAAAGAGAATGTGAAGGTCGGACACTTCTCGGTTATTGAGTCCTGCTCAGTTATAGAAAAAGACGTTCAAATTGATTCAAATGTGGTTATTGGAGCAAGGGGAATGCAAAGCACTCTTTTTAATGGTGAGCTTTTTGACCTTCGGTATGCAGGAGGAGTCATTATTGGGGAAAATACGAGGATATTGACGGGAGCAGTGATACAAAAACCCTATCAGCCCTTTTTCACAAAAGTCGGTTGTAATACAGTTATTAGCACAAATGTAATCGTTGGGCATGGTTGTGATATTGGTGACAGAACTATGATATCAGGTGGTTCAGGAGTTGCGGGTAATACAGTGATTGAAAATGATGTGTGGGTTGGGGCCGGGGCTAAAATATCCGGAAATTTGCGAATTGGGGAAAAATCCGAGATAAAAATAGGTAGTGTTGTCATTGAAAATGTTAAAAACGATCAAAGCGTATCAGGTAACTTTGCTGTTAGTCATAAAAAAAATCTTAAAAATTTTGTGCGGATAAAATGAGAGAAGAGTTTTTGTTGGAAACACCCTATAAGAATAGTAGAAAGTATGTTCACAGCAGTGATATTTACCACCAAGTAATTGAAATTTTTAGAAAGAAAGGTATCCATCCAGAAAGATTTGAGTTAACATTCCGAAAAGTTCAATGCACCAAGCCACTCGTTATCATCGATGATAACCCACAAAATAAATCAAGTAAAACACTCTGCTCTACTATTAAATTTTTAAATGGTAAAAAGCAATATTACGGTTGTATTTATGAATCCCAGATAGAAGTGGACAGTATGATTACAGTTACGAATAAACTTGAAAATCGTAATCTTATCATACATAAATCAATGGAGTGTGTAGTCTTAAGTAACGGTAAAGGGTGCTCTTTAATAGATGTATTATTAAAACTGGGTCGGATATTGGTACAAGAAAATACTGGAAACAAAAAGATGGAATTTTTTCTCAGAAAAATTAGCATTCGTGAAACAATTACAATACTTGAATCTGAGCAGGTGAGTATATCAAAAAAAAAGTTTATTAAAGATAATATCTTTTTCGGTGAAATAAGTCTGGATGGGGAATACTTTGGGGAAATGATCGCTGTTAAGCGGTGATTATGATATAGCCAAGTTCTCTTCTGGTTTAGGAACTGGCAATTACAGATTTCAACAGTTTAATTTCTTACTATCTGGCCGAGAGTGGTTTAACTAAAAATAAATTACGAAGGATGGAAATGGCTTCGAACGGCAAATCTGTTACGGTCGGATGGTTTGAAATTCCAGTTAATGATATGGACAGGGCAGTTCTTTTTTATAATAACATCTTTGAGATTGCACTGGCAAAGCAAGATTTTGGGGGTTTGTCTATGGCATGGTTCCCCTGGAATGAAACCTCTAAAGAAGCAGGAGGATCGCTTATTCAAAGTGACAGATACGCACCCCGCCATGAGGGGACACTCGTCTATTTTTCGTCGGAAGATGCAGAGATAGAGATAAACAGAGTGGAGGAAGCCGGCGGAAAAGTATTTCAGAAGAAAACAGAAATTTCACCCCAGATTGGATATATGGCTTTGTTTGAAGACAGCGAAGAAAACAGAATTGCACTGCATTCAAAAGAATAGATTCATATGCGTTTGAAGGTATTGACAGCAGTACTGGTATTTATTTTTATTTACAATGATTGTCTATCACAAAAAAGAGATTCAGACATTGGGAGGGAGCAGCTTATGTTGATAAAGAAAACAGATGATTTCGAGATTACAGGTGATGGAAGCAGTGATAAATGGAATCGAACTGAATGGGTTAACCTCATTCAGAGATCGAATCCGGAAAAGATGAATGGACAATCTACGCGTGTTAAAGTTCTTTACTCTGATAAGGGCATGTACTTTTTGTTTCATAGTGAGGACGAAGTGCTGAATGCTACGTTCGACGCCGATTTCGAAGAACTCTGGAACGAGGATGTGGTTGAGGTTTTTCTCTGGACGGATCAGTCCGGGCCGCACTACTTTGAATATGAAATCTCACCGCTAAATTATGAGCTGCCCCTCATTGTGTCCAACATCGATGGCGAGCTGCTGCACTGGATACCCTTTGCCAACAGCTATCATGAAGAGCATGATCGCATTATCCGGCATGAAACCTCAGTAAAAGGAGGTGAAAAAGTTAGCGGAGCTGAAATTGATTCCTGGACAGCTGAGTTCTTTATACCCTTCAAGCTGCTGCACCCCCTTGAGAATATTTCCCCTGAATCAGGCACAGAATGGAGGGCGAATTTCTACAGAATCGATTACGATCGTGGCATGACTCCCTGGTCGTGGCAGCCCTACGAAAACAATTTCCACGACTATAACAACTTTGGAACCATTGTTTTTGAATGAGATTTTCTGACTAAGAAAATGCAAAATTGTTGTGGAAATCTGTATTTTTAAGTTCGTTGAAGCATGAATCGGGGCGTAGCGCAGCTCGGTAGCGCGCATCGTTCGGGACGATGAGGTCGCAGGTTCGAATCCTGTCGCCCCGACCAATACCTAGTGAATAGCTTTTCGAAGCTGGGTTTGTTTTAGCGATTAGAGGAAGGTTAAAGATCTGAGCATTGATGCTCCGAAGCGGTGCTTCGTTTTTTTTGATGGGCCTGCTTAATTCAACTTCCAATCCTGTTCCGTTAGATAGCTTTTTATGCTGTAGTATTCTCTGTGGCAGATCAGTTTAGCCAGAATAAATCTCCAATTATTTTTCAGGAATATCTGAATTTCAGTACATTATACATAGAGAACAAAAAAGAAGTGCTTGGCTCACTGCTCAGTACAGGGAGGTGAAGCTGACAGTGGAAATTTCATAAGTACTTTATCAATAATCAGGAGTTATTATGGAGAGGAAATTTAAGAGAAGAACATTTCTTAAGTACGGCCTGGCACTTACTGCAGGTGCTGGTTTCACAGTATCAGGCGGCTGGTTATCAAAAGCGGCCGCATGGGCAAAAGATCCCCTGAATCACCCCATGCCAACAAGGCCGCTTGGCAAAACAGGGCATGATGTTGGTATTTTCAGTCTTGGCGGACAGGCCACTCTTGAAAAGCCGGGACGAAAAGACGACGCCATAGAAATTATCAACAGGGCACTGGATCTGGGAGTGAACTATATCGATACAGCCAATATGTATGGCAAGGGTGTAAGTGAAGAGTATATAGGTGAGGTTATGAAGTATCGCAGGAAGGAGGTGTTTCTTGCTACAAAAAGCCATGATTACACGTATGACGGAACCATGCGAATGTTTGAAGAGAGTCTTAACCGTCTTCAAACCGATTATATCGATCTTTATCAGCACCACTATGTTGGCGGGCACGGCCAGCTCGAGCGGCTTGGCCAGAAAGAGAGTGCGCGTGATGCATTCATGGAGTTGAAAGAGCAGGGTGTTATCCGGTTTACCGGGGTTACCGGCCACTCAAGCAAAATACTGAGTGATGCTATTGAATCTCATCCTTACGATTGTGCGCTTATTACGCTAAATGCGGCGGGTGCCGTTATGAACGATCCGGAAGATCTGGACAGGTTTTTCAGGCTTACGGCCGAAAAAGAGATGGGAGTTATCGCCATGAAAGTAATGGGCGGCGGTGGATTACTGAACCGTGGTTTCAAACCGGCAGACTTGTTAAACTATGTTCTCAGCCATCCAGTATCCACGGCAATCGTCGGGATTTCCATCATTCCGCATCTTGAAGACAACGTGCGCACAGCCAAATCATTCAGTAAGCTGAGTGATGAAGAAATGGAAAGTATTCGAATGTCCGCTCAGAGCTGACGCTAATAAAAGGATCCACCTTGAAAGGGGGGACTTTCGATAACATGTTTTATTAATCGAACTGAGATCGATAAGATTAGTGTTATCTGGCAAATTATGCATGCCAATAGACCCGGCTTGACCCTCATTCACTATTAAGCAGCAAAAACAAGAGATCTCCTATATATTCCGTACCTTACAGTTCACATTTTTAAGCCCGGCTTTTAATTTGAAAGCGGGCTTTTTTCATTTTATATACTATATGACATTTAATTCACTGAATTTAACAGATCCAATCCTCAGATCTTTAAAAGAAGAAGGATACACCAAGCCCACGCCTATTCAATCTCAAGCCATCCCTGTGGCGCTCAAAGGAACCGATCTTTTGGGCTGCGCGCAGACGGGAACCGGAAAAACAGCCGCATTTGCAATTCCGATACTGGAAAACCTGAGCAAAAACAAGAGCAGGGATCGCAACAGAAATATCAGAAGCCTGATTGTAACACCTACCCGCGAACTGGCTATCCAGATTGATGAAAGTTTTAAAAGCTATGGCCGGTATACCGGCTTGAATACGGCGGTTATTTTTGGCGGTGTAAATCAAAAAAGCCAGGTAAAGAAACTGAAACAGGGTGTGGATATATTAACAGCCACTCCCGGCCGCCTGCTCGACCTGATGAACCAGGGATTTATTTCACTTTCCCATATTGAAATTTTTGTTTTAGATGAAGCAGACCGCATGCTCGACATGGGTTTTATTCACGATATCAAAAAAATGCTGGCTGTTCTCCCCAAAAAGCGACAGAACCTTTTCTTTTCGGCAACCATGCCAAATGAGATTGTAAAGCTGTCCAACTCCATCCTGCACAATCCAACAAAAATTGAGGTTACTCCCGAGTCACCTACCGTGGACGCGATTCAGCAGGGCCTCTACTTCGTGGATAAAGGCAATAAAAAGAATCTGCTTATTGATCTACTTCAGGATAGTGGCATAAAATCAGCCCTGGTGTTCACGCGAACCAAGCATGGTGCAAATAAAGTTGTGAAGCTGCTGAACGGCAGAAATATTCAGGCTGAGGCGATTCATGGCAATAAATCTCAATCTGCGCGACAAAAAGCTTTGGGAAATTTCAAAGATCAAAAAACACGTGTTCTGGTAGCCACCGACATTGCCGCACGCGGTATTGACGTAGATGAACTGCAATATGTGATAAATTATGAGATCCCAAACATCCCCGAAACCTATGTTCACCGAATTGGGCGAACGGGCAGGGCAGGATCAGACGGAACAGCACTCTCCTTTTGTGATGCCGTAGAGAAAGAATATCTGCGGGATATCGAAAAGCTGATCGGCAAAAAGATTCCCATTATTGATGAGCATGATTTTCCGTTGCAGGATAACAATCCTCCACAGCAGGAAAAGCAACAGTCGCGACAATCACAAAAAAGACGTGGCGCAAGCAATGGAAACGGCAAACGAAAGATAAGCAACAACAGCAGAAAGAGAATCAGGCGTCCTCAATAAGCTCTAAACTCTGATTTCTACATCAGCCATTAGAATTAAAATCTTATCTTAAGGGGCTCATAAAGCCATAGCTTGCTCTTTGTGAATTCCTATATTGTTGACTGAAATATGTTAATGAATATTTGAAAAATTCATACATAAACTGCAGGTAATTAATATCGGTAGGTTTAAAATTGCTCTATAAATTCGAAAGGAGTAAACACCTGAAGCTTAGCTTTTTTATAGTCTCTTGCATTTCTCGTTATAATTGCCTCGCATGATGAGTCAATTGCGTAAAAATGTTGAATAGCATCTTCAAAATCACTCCATCCAGCAAGCAATGCCTGGTCAATCGCAGAACCCCTAAGGTCTTCTACCTCAACCAAAGAGCGCATTTCACTTAGTTTTGTAACTATGAGTTCTACATTATAAAATTTGCGAAGCAAATAAAATATATTAGAAAAAGACTCCGGACTGACAACTGCATCCAATAGTTTCTCTTCTGCCTTCCAGAATAATTTCTGGGCATACGTAAAATGTGGTGCTCTGCCTGTCAGAAAATCGATGCAGACATCGCTGTCAATCAGAACTTTCATCAACAGAGTATTTTTTTTGTAATTCTTCTGCTAAGATTTCTTTGTAAGGGCGATTGTCATCAATGGGTAAACTACCGGCTAACTTCTCCACAACAGATCCTTCCGGAGGGCTCCAATCTTCAGTTGAGGAAATTTTATTAAAATACTCTTCAACTATTTCTGAGATGCTCTTACCTACGATTTTAGCGTGGCGTTTGGCCCGTAATTTGGTCTCCTTTTCTATGGACAGGGTTAACTTTTCTTTCATGGAAAAACATCCAATAATTTATGTTTACGTATTAAACGTAAATATTATACGTATTATGTGCAAAATTTTACCTTCCTTCCATGACCAAATTTACATTTTTGACAGATGCGGGCTCATAAGCAGCAAAAGTACGTCTTAGAGACTAATATCAAATTGTAAGTTTCCTTGTTGCCTAGAAGATAGATGAGTCAAAAAGAAAAAAGCCTGTAAATGATAGAAAGTAATTCATAGGCTTTACAAGTGTACACCCGAGAGGATTCGAACCTTTAACCACCTGATTCGTAGCCAGAAAAAAAGGCGTTCAGGCCGGAAATCAAGAAACACCAGTAATAGAAGGGTCAGACGCTAAGATAATATTCCGAACGCTTACCGTCTGCGAATTACGTCACCAGGTAATTTTTCATTTCGTTCTTCATCTTCAATCAGAGCCACCCCATTCACAAACACCCAGTCAAAACCCTCGGCAAGCTGATGCGGATTTCCAAAAGTGGCTGTGTCGCGGACATTTTCGGGATCAAAAATTAAAAGATCGGCCGCAAAGCCCTCTTTTATAATGCCGCGTGGAGTATCTACCACTGATGGATCTGATAAACCAAGGGTATTGGCAGGCAACCCGCTCATTTTATAAATTGCTTCCTCAAGAGTAAGCAGGCCTTCACCATTCACATAATCATCAATGATCTTGGCAAAGCTGCCATATCCGCGCGGATGTCGCATAGCTGGACTTCCGTCGGAGCTAACCATGATGTATGGATCGGTCAAAAATCGTTTCATCACCTCTTCATTCATCACAAAGTAGGCTGCACCGGCACCGTGCGGGCCGATGTCGTCAATTAACAGATCTTCAAAAGGTTTGTTAAGGGAGTCGGCGACCGCTTTCAGGGTTTTACCGGCCCAGGGGCCCGTGCCTAAAAGTGTGGCTTCTGGCCCGTTACGGCTGTTTACCCGTTTGCGCAGATGATCTGCAAGCTCATTTCGTCTGGTTTCCACGGCTTCGCGGTAGCTGTTGGGCGGCAGGGCAAAGTCGGGAAAAAGAATGGAAATTCCGGTATAGCTTGCCGTATAAGGGTACACATCCCCCGTGACGGACAGACCGGATTCCCGGGCACTGTTCATAATCTGTAAAACAGCATCTGCCCGTGCAGGGTCGTTGGCATAAACTATTTTCAGATGAGCTGCGTGTACGGCAGCGCCTGATTCCAGTCCCTGATTCATCAGCTCCCGGATAGATTCTTCAATAGCATCATCATCTTCACTGCGCATATGGCTCATGATAATGGCGCCTGCATCGGCCGCAGGCTCTGCAATTTTAATAAGCTCTTGCAGATCAGAAAAGCGGCCATGATCGTACTCTAGACCTGTTGAAAGACCAAATGATCCGGCGGCAAGCGCATCAGCTAAATATGTCTGCATTTCAGAAATAGTTTGTTCGTTCAGGCCAGCCTGCCGCGGTGCATTTGCGAGTTGACGAAGTGAATTATGCCCCGTAAAGTGAATAACATTTGGCCCTGTCCCTAAATCGTTAACGCCACTCATCCAGCTTTCGATATCATCAACTCCGGGGCTGCTGCCGTCCTGCCCGAGCGTGATGGTTGTAACGCCCATGGCAAGAAAATTGTCGAACCGCGGGGTATCAAACGGGTTGCCGTGGGAGTGCGAATCGATAAACCCGGGGGATACTATTCTTCCGGCTGCGTCAATTATTTTACCTGAAAAACCTTCAGAAACAGGAAATGAGCCGATCTGTGTGATGAGGCTATTCTCAATCAAGATATGGCCTGAATACCGTTCAGAGCCTGTTCCGTCAATGATGATTGCGTTTTTGATGAGTATCTGATCAGACTGCTGCGACCCGGATTGAGAGAAGGCCGGCGTATTGATCAGAGATTGAAAAAGAATGAACAGAAGAAGCTTCTTCATGATAAAGGGGTTAAAACTAAACCGTTTTTATATCCCAGAAAGCCGGCAGATTTTCCAGGATCTCTTTTGTCATTTGATCGAGATTGTAGCCCGGTTCCCAGTCCCAGTCGCGTCGCGCCCGGGCATCGTCGATGCTGTTGGGCCAGGAGGCTGCAATTTCCTGGCGGTGATCGGGGTTGTAACTGATTTCAAAATCGGGGAACTCCTTTTTGATGGAGTCAGCAATCTCTTCAGGAGAAAAGCTGATGGCTGAGATGTTATAACTTGTTCTTACCGTAATATTTTCGGCCGGGGCATTCATAAGATCGATGGTTGCTTTCACGGCATCGTTCATATACATCATGGGAAGCCTGGTTTCTCTCTCAAGAAAACAGGAAAAGGACTCTTCCTGCACGGCTTTATGGTAAATGTCTACGGCATAATCGGTGGTTCCGCCGCCGGGCAGTGATTTGTAGCCGATTAAACCGGGGTAGCGCAGGCTTCGCACATCCACCCCAAACTTACGGTGAAAATAGGCGCACCACTGCTCGCCGGCAAGCTTGCTGATGCCATAGACCGTTGTTGGGTTGCAGGGGCTGTTTTGCGGAGTGCCGTCCTTTTTTGCGTCGGGACCAAATACAGCGATAGAGCTTGGCCAGAACACTTTTTCGATCTGATTATCCCGTGCAGCTTTCAAAATATTCAGGAGTCCGCCCATATTTAAGTCCCAGGCGAGGTCAATCTTTTGCTCTGCACTGGCCGAAAGCAGCGCTGCCAGATGGTAGATAACCGATACCTGATGTTTTCCGAGGATTTCATTTATTTGGCCGGATTTCATTACGTCCAGATGTTCAAATGGTCCGTCGCCCATTTGCGGATTAGGATCGGAAATGTCGGTTGCGACAACGACATCATTTCCGTGAATTTCCCTGAGTTTGGCCGTTAGTTCACTTCCAAGCTGGCCACAGGCCCCGGTGATTAATATCTTGCTCATACTAAGTTTCCAAAATTAATATCGTTTTGAGTCTCTTCCTTGTTAACCAAAAGTTGGCAGTAGGCAATGATTAGTTGACAAATTTCTGTCATCACGAGCCAGATTTTCTTCTGTATTTTTCGGGATTTTGTATCATATGATTTAACAATCTTCCAACCTCTTCTGACTTTTCGCGAAGTTTGATATTCAATTCTGCTTGAATGTATCCGCATGATTCAGCGAAATCGAGAGAAATCTGGGTTTCCGTATTTTCCATATCCGCATCACTGATCTTATTTACAAAATATTTCGGATACTGTCTTTTTCGATATCCTTCGCCAATTGCACGACAGACCGAACGGGAGGATCTTCTCACCTGGTCGGTGAAAGCGTATGTTTCTTCTTTCGGGAATGACTTTGTAATCTCAAACACTTCCATCGCTAATGCATACGCTTTTTGATAAACCGTCAAATCCCTGAAGTTAGTAGTCATATTTAACTGTTTAATGTCATCCGAAAATTTGTCAATGGGTATTATGCCACTGGCTGACCCATAAAATTCGATGAAATAATAAAGTACAATTTATTAACCTTGCCAACTGCCAACTGCCAACTGCCAACTGCCAACTGCCAACTGCCAACTGCCAATTGTCAATTGTCAATTTACCACCCCAAGTTCCTTACCAATCTCAGTAAACGCATCCACCGCTTTGTCCAGATGCTCTTTTTCGTGTATTGCAGATAGCTGAACGCGAATGCGTGCTTCACCTTTAGGTACAACCGGGTAGTAGAACCCGATTACATAAATTCCCTTGGCAAGCAGTTTTTCGGCAAAATCCTGTGCCAGTTTGGCATCATACAGCATAACGGGCACAATGGGATGAGTTCCCGGTTTGATATCGAAACCGGCGCCGGTCATTTTCTCCCTGAAATAGGTGGTATTTTCTTCGAGTTTATCGCGCAGTTCAGTCGTTTCGCTGAGAAGATCCAGTACTTCAATCGAAGCACCCGTGATGGCCGGGGCAAGCGTGTTGGAAAAGAGGTAGGGACGCGATCGCTGGCGAAGCATATCCACAATCTCTTTATGGGCTGAGGTGAACCCGCCTGATGCCCCGCCCAGTGCTTTCCCCAGCGTGCCGGTGATGATATCCACGCGTCCCATTGCATCGCGATATTCGTGAACACCCCGCCCGGTTTTGCCAACAAAACCTGTGGAGTGGCACTCATCGCTCATAACCAGGGCGTCGTATTTTTCAGCCAGGTCACAGATTTTATCGAGTTGTGCAATGGTGCCATCCATGGAAAACACGCCGTCGGTGGCGATAATTTTGGACCGGACTCCCGCCTCATTTGCCTCTTTCAGTTTATCTTCAAGGCTGTTCATGTCGTTGTGCTTATAAACAAATCGCATCGCTTTGCAGAGGCGAACGCCATCAATGATGGAGGCGTGGTTGAGCTGGTCGGAAATAATAGCATCTTCGGGGCCGAGTAGCGGCTCAAACACGCCACCGTTCGCATCAAAAGCAGCGGCGTAGAGAATGGTATCTTCGGTGCCAAGAAATTCAGAAATTTTGGCTTCCAGTTTTTTATGAATGGTCTGTGTACCGCAGATAAATCGTACCGAAGACATGCCGTAGCCATATTCATCAATTGTATTTTTAGCAGCTTCGATTACTCTCGGATGAGAAGAGAGCCCAAGGTAATTATTTGCGCAAAAATTGATGACTTCGTCGCCCGTTGTAGTTTTAATGACAGCCCCCTGGGGTGTGGTAATTACCCGTTCATCTTTGTAAAGTCCGTCTTTTTTTATTTGATCGAGTTCGTTCCTGAGGGTGTCTTTAAGAGATCCGTACATGGCTGACATTTTTGGTTGAAATAGCTTGTTTAGACAGCATTGAAAGTACAAAAATTGCGAATGATTTGCGGGATGGAAATTCTAAACGATTTTAATTGCCACTGAAGCACAGAGAAGCACTGAGCGCACATTTTTCACCCTTTTACCATCGTCATGCTCAGATAGTCCCAGTGTTCCTGACTCATTCCCGTATCCGGGAAAATGGTAACGCCCGCAGCTCCATTTTTCATGGCATATTCGTATGCTTGTGAAACTTCAATAGGCGTCATTTCTGGTACATAGAGACCACAGAAAAGATCTGTTGTGGCCGGCAGTTCGCTTCTGCACTCTGCAACGGCTTCTCCCACCCATCGCACAGGTTTGTGGTAAAAGTGATTGTAGATCATTGGAAACACAGCGTCCAGATTCCAGGCGGGCCAGTTCTGCCGCACCAGCGTACGGGCGATGGTTGGTGTTGGAAAGACGGCTGCTGTTAAATGTTGTCCTCGGTTGTGCACCTGTATGGCAACTTGATTAACAAGATGGGTGACCTGGTCGTACCTGAACTGGTTCCAAACCTGATGATCACCGGGATTTTGTAATTCTATCGGGTCTTCGCCATGGAGCTCTTTAAACTTTGCCCGGCATTCATCGCAGTAGCAGTAATCATATTGCGGATACTCCCTGTCCTGCACAATGCCATACGTTGGCTGTAGCTGAATGGGTAAAATTACATCAGGATAGCGTATATAGTCGAGATGCACGCTTTTTATTTCGGATATTTTCAGGATCTCGTCCACTTTATCAAAAATGTATTGCTGTGCTTCGGGACGAACCGGGCAGAGCCATTTGTAGTAATCTACATAGGCGGGTTTTTCGACCGATGAATCTCCCAGCCGGTTTACCATAAACCATTCGGGATGATTGTCAATCAGCCATTGATCCCCGCCCCGCTGCAGCGTTACAAACCATGCGTGTACATCGAGGTCAAACTCTTCGGCGAGTTGAATCCACTTTTCATAATTTCCCGAAGGTAAAATTCCGTTCAGCCCTGCTTTTTTGATGCGTTCCAGCCGCTCCCGCAGTTCATCATCCGTACCGTTGTGGTCTGATACCCAGGTATAGTCGAGCGAGGAATATCTTTGGGCGCCGAAAATGGTGGATGAAGATGCAGGCAGTACACCGGCCATTGATATACCTGCCGCGCCGGCACTAATCTTTTTGAGAAAACTTTTTCGGTTCATCATAAGAAGTACGGTTTTGATTGATTAATTATTTGTTTTCGGTCCACACTCTGCTGTCGTTTTGAATATAGATGGTTTGATCCAATTCATCACTCTCCAGCTTCATGATATAGTGGCGATCCATCACGGAGATCGTTAATTCCGGAAGTGGAGCATCATCATTAAAAAGCTCTCTGAACAGCTCCCGGAATTGCAGAAGCTGCGGCTGACCGGCAAAGCGGCCGGTTTCGGTGCGATATTCAATCTGCCGGTAGTAAAGAATTCTCATCAGCCATTTATAGTCATCAATTAGCTGTTGTTCAACAATAATGTCGCTGCCGGCCGGTTTGCCGGAAAACTGAATGGTGCCCCACATTTCGGGGTAGTGCATGTTGATGAGGCCCTGTGGCGACCACGACCAGTTCTCTTCGGGAAGCAGTTCGCCGGTTTCCGGGTTAGTCTGTTTTACATACTCACCATCTGAAATCTCTGTGTGCCACTGTACGCGGGAATAATTCAGTTTCCATTGATCTCCATCTGCCGGCAAATTACCCGGCATGGTTTCCATCAGCACCTCCCACGGAATAGCTACTTCCAGCGTCCATCCTTTATCCGTATCCGACGGATCATTAATTGTACCGTTGATGCTGATACCAATCTTCAGTCCCTTAATATCCCAGGCGTTTATGGCACGGCCTCTATTCCGATAGGGCTTTGTAAGCAAAAGATCCCAAAAGGTGCCGAGTGCGTTAATTTCGAGTTCATAGTAGTTGTGGGTGTCGCCATCCGGATCAATAAAAATTTCGAAGTTATTGTCCATAAAAATTACGGCATCGCGCTCCGTTATGGTTGCCCAAACGTGGGGATCTTCCAGTTCGGCAGCGTAGTAGAAGTAGTGCTCATCCCAAAGCATTTTGGCTTTTGTGCGGTAAAATGGTTCCGCTGCACTCTCCCCCCGTATATCTTTAAAAAAATTTGTCCATAGGGCCGAGTTCCATTCGGGTTCATTTAAGTTTCCGTCAATTATCAGTGAATCATTCACTTTATGCACTACATAGTTCTGGCCAGCAAACTTCAAGGCACTGCTGAAAGAGGAGACTTGCCCCGCAAGAAGTTCTGCCTGTATAAGCAAAAACAGAATAGAGATTAAAACAGGTTTCATAATGCTGATATTTAATTCGATACAAACAGGTGATAAGAGGTTTTTTAGGTTTAAGTAGCCATGTATGAATATAATGACCGGAAATGGCTGATATCTTTGGAACCGGTTCCAAATTGTTTCTGAATTTTGGTTGCTTATACTTAGGACAGTTTAAAAAATTGTAAATTCGCAGATCACAGCTTCCGGCAACGCTTTTTGTACGGTCTGAGATTGCTAATTGCAATAAACAAGTAAGGCAGCCACATAACATGTATGTCTTTCGTATCTCAAAATAAACAGTAAAATAACGGTTAAATATATGCACATTCTGTACGATATATTATTTAAGAAAGTACTGAAGGGGGCTGGTGTTCTCACCCTTTTGCTCAGTCTGGCAGTGGGATTGCCGAATTCTGCGTTTGCGCAGGATTTCGACGTTTCCGGCCAGGTAGTTGACGCTGAAACAAGCGAACCCATACCGGGCGCTAACATAGTTGAAGTAGGAACCCAAAACGGTACAGTTACAAACTCTGATGGAGAGTTTAGCTTTGCGGTTTCAAGTGCGGATGTCCAGCTTCGAATCACTTTTATCGGTTACGAACCGATGGTTATTGATCTGGACGGACGAAACGATATCGTTGTTGAGCTTGACCAGATGGTTGGGCAGCTCGATGACCTTGTTGTAACCGCATTTGGAATGCAAAGAGACCGAAAGTCTCTCGGATATTCCGTAACGGAAGTAGGTGGGGAACAACTGGCACAGGCAAAAGAAGTGAATCTTGGTGATGCCCTGCAGGGACGCGTTGCCGGTGTAAATGTAAGCAATATTGGTTCAGGTGTTGCAGGGTCGAGCCGGGTAATTATTCGTGGTAACTCTTCTCTCAGCGGTAATAATCAGCCGCTTTATGTTGTAGATGGTATTCCAATGGATAACTCACAACTCGGTAATGCCGGTGAATGGGGTGGATCAGACTGGGGTGATGGCCTTACAAGTATCAACCCGGATGATATCGAAAATATCAGTGTACTGAAAGGTGCGACTGCTGCTGCATTATGGGGTTCTCGTGCATCTAACGGTGTGGTTATGATTACAACCAAGTCTGGCCAGGGTGCGGCAGCCCGGGAAGGTGTAGGGGTTGAGTTTAACTCCAGTCTTACGTTAGACAGTTTTATTGACAGAACAAATTTTCAAACCGATTATGGCCATGGAACAGGCGGCAGAAAGCCTGCCAATGCACAGGAAGGATTTGAATATGGAGGCTCTGCATGGGGTGCAAGATTAGACGGTACGCCTGTATTCCAGTTTGATGGGGAAGAACGACCTTATTCAGCTCGGGGAGCCAGTAACTTTGATAATTTTTACCGCACCGGTTTAACAAGTACCAATACAGTTGCTTTAACCGGCGGGAATCAAAATCAAACATTCCGGCTTTCGTTTTCAGACATGAGAAATGATAACATCGTGCCTAACTCCGGCATGGACCGCCAAACGGTTATGCTGAGCACAAATGGTAACTGGGCCGAAAGGTTGAACGTAGATGCCAAAGTTCAGTACTCCCGAGAAGATGTGCAGAACCGCGCTCGGCTTTCAGACGCTCCGGGAAATGCAAACTACACGCTTGCAGTGCTTCCGGCAAGTATTGATGTACGTGACCTAAAAGGCTCAACCAGTAAATTGGGAGCCCTGGCAGATGGTACAGAGATGCTCTACTCCAATAATAACTTCAGCCAGAACCCATATTGGGCAACGCACCAGTTTCAGAATGACAACCTTCGCGACCGGTTTATGGGTTCGGGAACGGTTCGCTATGATCTAATGGAGTCGCTCTATGCTCAGGGCCGAATAGGTATGGACTGGTATACATATCGCCGTACGAACCTGGAACCTTATGGCACCGGGTACATACAGCAAGGAGCCATGAACGAAATTGAGCAGCGTGTTCGTGAAGTAAACCTCGAATACATTTTGGGATATGATCAACAGTTCGGCGACATTGGGGTAAGTGGTTTGTTTGGAGGAAGCTATCAGCGCAGAAGTTTTGAAGAGCTGAATGGCCGTGCTGAACGATTTAACATTCCATTTCTGCACACACTTAGCAACGGTGCTACCAGAAGTGTGAATTATGGCTTTAATGAGTCTGGAATCAATTCACTGTTTGGATCAGCAGAACTTTCCTGGAGAGACCTTGTATACCTGAATGTTACAGGCCGAAATGACTGGTTCTCTACCCTTCCTGTTGAATCAAACAATATCTTTTATCCCAGTATTGGAGGTAGTTTTGTTTTTTCTGATGCTTTTGAACTGCCGGAAGTGATTACTTTCGGACGTGTGCGGGCGTCATGGGCAGAAGTGGGCGGCGGCGCTGACCCCTATCAGCTGGCACTTAACTACACTATTGTTGGACAAGGTCACAATGGGGCAGCTCTTGGCCGAATCAACCAAAGCAGCGTGCCGAATAACCAGCTCGTACCGCTTACGCTTCAGGAATATGAAATAGGATTTGATCTTCGCTTATTTAATAACCGGGTAGGTCTTGACTACGCATATTATAATAAAAAGACAGAAGACGACATTCTGAACGCTTCGATTTCACCAACATCAGGCTTTGGTTCTGCCACGGTTAATGTGGGCGAAGTGAGCAATACCGGACATGAAGTATTTCTGAGAGTAAGCCCTGTTCAAAACCTGAACTTCAACTGGGAAGTCTCTTTTAACTTCTCTTACAACGATAATGACGTAGATCAGCTTTATCAGGACTCAAGAGTACTTAACGTGCAGAATGCCCGGAGCTTCAATGCTTCAGCACAGCACAGGATTCCATTTACGGATGCCGATGGTGAGTACTTCGGTGGCGGTTACAGCATGATTGTGGGTACGGCTCATAAGCGTATTAACGGTCAAAAAGTATACGACGCAGATGGTCTGCCCGTGCTTGATGATAAACAAAGAATACTTGGAAGTGGTGTTCACCCCTATAGCGGTGGTATTCAGAATAATTTTTCTTACAAAAACATCAATTTCAATTTCCTCGTAGACTTTAAGGCCGGCGGCGATCTTTACACCGGAACCAATGTGATTACCTACGGAAACGGTATGAACAAAGACACTCTCGAAGGTAGAGATGGTGGTTTAACCGTTTCAGGTGTGGACCGGGACGGAAATGCACAGACATGGAATATTGCCGGTAGTGATCCAAACGGTGAAGGAATTGTAACCGTACAAAATTACTATAGCAGACTGTCTACGATATCCGAATATTTCGTGGAAGACGCCAGCTTCATCAAGCTGCGGCAATTCTCACTGGGCTATAACCTTCCGACACGCCTCACTGAGAGGCTTCCATTCAGCCAGGCAAGTGTATCCGTTATTGGACGTAACCTGCTGCTGCTTTACAGCAAAGTTGATAATGTAGATCCTGAATCTACATTTACGAACAACAACGGACAGGGAATCGAGTGGTTTGGCGTTCCCCAGACTCGAAGCTTTGGTTTGAATCTGAATCTCAAATTTTAAGAATATGTATAACATGAAAAGCATTAATTATTTAGCAGCCATTTTACTGGCGCTCTTTTTGATACCGTTAAATGGGTGCGATACGGAGAGTTTGCACGAACTGAATGAGAATCCAACGGTTGCAGAAGAGATTGACCCGGGATTTATCCTGGCGTACACCCAGCTTCAAACCTCGGGTGAGCGTTTCGAGAACTGGCGTACACAGCTGATTTATCAATCCACGATGATACAGCAGCTTGCTACCCTTGCAACATATTGGAGCGGAGATAAATATCTCTACAATGATCAATATTCCGGCGCACTATGGGAAAGAGCATTTACGAACTACATAAAAGACCTCGCGAACCTGGTGGAAATAACCGACCCGACTGTTGAAGGACAGGAAGAGTGGGCAAACTACCATGCCATAGCCCGTATCTGGAAAGTGGTCGCTTTTCAGCGCGTAACAGATATTTATGGTGACGTTCCATACTTTGGTGCAGGTAAAGGGTTTAGCGAACGCGACTTTTTCCCGGCTTATGATCCGCAGGAAGAGATCTATAAAGATATGCTGAACGAGCTGGAAGTAGCTGCGGGCCTGTTAAACGCCAGTGCCTCCAGCCCGGGAAATCAAGACCTGATTTATGGCGGAGACATAGAAAAATGGAGAAAATATGCTTATTCCATGATGCTGCGTCTCGGCATGCGTCTCTCTGAAGTTGAGCCCGCAACCGCACAGGAATGGGTTCAAAAAGCTTTTGCCGGTGGCGTAATGCAGGGCGTTGATGATACCAGCTATCTTCAGCATACAGACGGACCGGAAGGTATTAACCGAAACGGAATAGGTGAGGTTTTTAACTGGAATGGCGAGCGCTTTACCAATGATGATGCCTCACGCCTGAGCAAAACTTTTGTAGACTGGATGGCAGAGCACAACGATCCGCGCCTGGAAAGACTCAGCTGGGTTGTAAATGGAGGTGAGCCACTGGGACGGCCCAATGGTTACGACGCAACCACCATTCTTCAGTTCGATCCAAGTTATAATGACGAAGGCAGGCCAGACGACTACAGCCGAGTAAATCCTGTATTTGTTCTCCTGGATTCACCTATGCTGTTTCAAACCTATGCCGAAGTAGAGTTTTACCTTGCAGAGGCGGCAGCTCGCGGATGGATCAACAGTGACCCTGCTGCTCACTACGAAGCCGGTGTTCGCGGTGCTATGGAACTGTACGCTATCTTTGATGCGTCGGTAGAAATTCCATCGTCAGAAATTGACGCGTATCTGGCCGAAAACCCTTATGACGCAGCCAACTGGGACGCTCAAATTGGAGAGCATGTATGGGCCGCAAACTTCCTTAATTTTTATGAGGCCTATGCAAACTTCCGCCGTACAGGATATCCGGAGTTAACACCTGTGGACTATCCCGGTAACGAATCAAACGGAACTATTCCACGGCGACTCAGATACCCAAGCAGTGAAGCCAGCGGAAACCCCGAAGCGTATAACGATGCAGTTAACCGCCAGGGCCCTGATCAGTTTACCACGCGTATGTGGTGGGATGCTGAGTAAAACGGACTTATCTGTTGTAAAATCAAAAACCCGGCCTTTGTGTCGGGTTTTTTTATATCAGGCAGGCAGCAAAAGCGGCATTGAAAGATCTTTACAACGGGTAAAAGGTTCGTTTGTGACTGTTAGCGTAAGTTTGCAATTTCCAGAATATAAGCTCATCGTTAATTCACTTCATACATTGTGAAAAACCAGTAAAAATTATAAATAGTGATAAATCTTCTGTAGGCTGTTGCCCAACTATATAATCAACTCTGCAACGATATGATCCACATCCTGCTTACCTATCTTTTACTACTCTCCGCCCCTCAGGAAAGATCATCACAACCACTATTCGAGCGGCTTACTGCCGAACGAACGGGAATCGAATTTGTAAATACTGTGGAAGAAAAACCGGGAAATAACATTCTTGAGTCGGAATTCTTCTTTAACGGCGGCGGCGTGGCTGTTGGCGACCTCAATCAAAACGGTTTTCCCGATCTCTACTTTACAGCCAATCAGGGGCCAAATGCACTCTACATAAACCGCGGGAACTACCGCTTTGTAAATATTACCAAAGAGGCCGGGGTTGAAGATGCCGGGGGCTGGACAGCGGGTACCGCTTTCGCCGATATAAATGGCGATGGGCTTCTTGATATTTATGTGTGTAAAGCCGGAAAAGTGCCCGTTGATGAAAGAAGAAACAAACTGTTTATTAATAACGGGGTTGCCGATGGCAGCCGTTACCCCACCTTTACCGAACAGGCCGCTGCTTTTGGGATTGATGATCCCGGATACTGTACGCAGCCTCTCTTTTTTGATTACAATATGGACGGGCTTCTTGATCTGTTTATCGTCAACTACAACACCAGGAATTTCCAGGGGTTTGATCTGGCCGGCATCAGAAATGAAAGCGACCCGTATGCTGGCGATAAATTGTTTAAAAATAATGGTGACGGTACATTTTCTGATGTGAGTGAGGAGGCCGGCATATTTCAATACCCGATAGGGTTCGGGCTCAGCGCAACGGTTTCTGACCTGAATGATGACGGGTATCCTGATATTTACGTGGCCAACGATTTTATGGAGCGGGATTATATGTATATGAACCAGGGAGATGGTACGTTTCGCGATGAAATCCTCACCCGCACGGATGTGACCTCATACTTCTCCATGGGATCCGATATTGCCGATATCAATAACGACGGCCTGCCCGATATTATGGTGGCAGATATGCTGCCGTGGGATTACGAACGGCGCCAGCGTTTTAAAATGCCCGATTACAGCATTACCGATCAGCTTTTGGCGAACGATTATCATCAAAAAAATATGCGAAACACCCTGCAGCTGAACCGCGGGGAGGGTATTTTCAGCGAAATTGGCAGGCTGGCCGGTGTCGACAAAACAGACTGGAGCTGGGGCACCCTGCTCACCGATTTCGATAACGATGGCTACAAGGATCTGTACGTCACCAATGGCTTTCCGCGCTACTATACCGACCTGGACTATCTCAATAATATTCTCTGGAAGGAGTACCCCGACGAGGATCTGCCCGACAATGCCAGAATTAAGTATGAGCTGGTTCAGCAAATGGAATCTGTAGAGCTGCAAAACAGGGCGTTTCGCAACACAGGCGATTTGCAGTTCGAGGAGATAACTGATCAATGGGGCCTGAGCGGTGCATCCACATCCAGCGGGGGGATGTATGTGGACCTTAATAACAACGGTGCGCTTGATCTGGTTATCAGCAATATCAATGAAGAACCCTCCGTTTTTAAAAACAACGCACACCTGCAACTCCGCAATAACTATCTTAAGGTGAGGCTGCGGGGAACGGCTGAAAACCGTTATGGAATTGGCGCAAAAATCACCGTGAGGAATGAGGCGGGGACGGCTTTTTTTCAGGAGATGTTTTTGAGCCGCGGCTTTCAGTCATCAGCCGATCCGGTACTTCATTTCGGGCTGGGAATATCTGAACGGGTTGATGTGGAGATTACCTGGCCGGATCAAACCAGGCAGACTTTGCGCGATGTGGATGTGAACCAAACCTTAACGATAGAAAAAGAGGGGGAGGCTCCGGATGCATCAGAACCCTCAAAAAACCGAATGTTTGCTCTGCTGGATGCAGTCTCTCTGGGGCTGGATTTCTTACACGAGCCGGCATTTTTGAGAGACCGGATCTTTAATCCCCTTATGCCGCACACGCTTTCGAATTTGGGTCCTGCGCTGGCTTCAGGCGACGTAAATGCCGATGGGCTGGAAGACCTTTACATAGGCGGCGGACAGGGACAGCCCGGAGTGTTGTATTTGCAGAAGCCAGATGGTAGCTTCGTGAAATCGGAGAACCGGATTTTTGAATTACATGCCGATTTTGATGATACAGATGCAATATTCTTTGATGCGAACGGCAACGGAATGCCCGATCTTTACGTGGTAAGCGGTGGTAACTTCGATCAGCAGAACGGTGAATCCTACCAGGACCGGCTCTACATAAATGAGGGCTTTGGAAACTTTCGATACCAGGAAAATGCACTTCCTCAGATGCACTCTAGTGGCGGCTCCGTTACTCTGCTCGATCATAATTCTGACGGAAGAATTGACCTTTTTGTGGGAGGCCGTGTAACAACCGGCCAGTACCCTACGCCGCCGCGGAGCTACCTGCTCGAAAACGGGGGAGGAACCTTCTCCGATGTAACCGCAAAGGCGGCTCCCGCACTGATGCGGCCGGGTATGGTAACCGATGCGGTATGGGTGGATGTGGACGGTGACGGTATCAACGAACTAATTGTCACCGGTGAGTGGATGCCTGTCAGAGTATTTAAGCCGGAGAATGGTGTTTATACCGAGAGAACGTCGGAATCCGGTCTGGAAGAATCCGGCGGCTGGTGGAATGTGCTGGAAATTACGGATATTACAGGCAACGGCCTGCCGGATATTATAGCAGGCAATCGTGGTATAAACAGCTACCCGCATGCAGACCCCTCAAGCCCGGCGATGCTTCACTACGCCGATTTTACGGGCAACGGGCTGAATGATCCGCTGATTACTTATATCGAGAACGGGAAAAGAGTGCCGCTGGTTAACAGAGATCTGTTCCTGAGGCAGCTTCCCGAATTTGAGGAGACCTTCCCTACATACAGATCCTGGGCAGAATCGGATGTAGATGAAATTTTATCGCAAAGCAGGAGAAGAAGCCTCGTAACCCTCACCGCACATACATTCGAATCTTCACTTTTCATCAATGAGGGGGATGGTACGTTTCGGAGGGAAGCACTGCCTGCGGAAGCACAGGCTGCCCCGGTATTTAATATCACTGTGGCTGGTTTTTTCGATGGAAATCGTCCTGACCTTCTGATTGCGGGGAATAATTTTGGATTTCGTCCCGAGTTTGGCCCCTCTGCCGACAAAGGGCTGCTGCTTCGCCTGAACGATAACGGCCAGTATGAAGCTGTCCCACCCCGCGAAAGCGGATTTTACGCAATTGGCGATGTTCGAAATATTGAATGGGTTTCAACAGCTTCCGGCCCGCTTTTCTTGGTTGCAAGATACGGTGATACGATTCTCCCCTATCTCTTCAGGCCACAGAGTGAAAATCCATAAATAAAAAGATCCCGTTAAATCATCAGCGAGACTCAGCGACTTCCTCTGCAGCACTAAGCGAGACTTATACAGAGTTTGATTTTCAAGATGGGAACTGAACCTAAACTCCTCATCTTGAATTGAGTGAGACAGATAAGCTAATGAAATAAACTATCAAATTTATTTATGTATGGTTTACATCCCCGTTGCCCAGGTGGGAAGTATCTGAAGAGCATAAGCCTCCAGAATTTTATCAACACCTGTAAATACCAACAGGCTCAGGCCAACAAGGAGTCCACCGAGCAGTTGCTTTCCCTTCGAAGAGTTTTGCATCACATTTGGTTTGATGCGTTTTAAAACCTTCGATGCGGCATAGCCGGCAAATAGCAGTGCACCCGCCGTTCCAATACCGAAAGCAAACATTACTGTAAACGCCATAGCCATTTCCTGTCCAAGGGACGCCAGCGCAATGGCGGCGCCCAGGGTTGGCCCAACACAGGGTAACCAAACGAACCCGAGCAGCAGTCCTACTCCAAACTGACCGCCGGCACTTTCAGCGCCACCGGGATTAACCTGGAAGCGGCTGGTAATTTGAGAAAACCAAATACTTACGCGGTCAGATAGTTTTTTTGAAAGCAGAACGGCTCCAACAAAAAGGAGAAGACCTGCTGCGACGTACCTGTAAGCGTCCGGGTTTAGCCCGAGATTAAGCAAAACCAGTGTTAAAAACGTGCCTGCAACGGCAAATGCGGTGGAAAGGCCCAGCGCAAGATACAGCGGACCTGATTTCCCGCCGGTTGCGGCAGACGACATTACAACAGGGACCAGCGGCCATACGCATGGCGACATAATTCCCACTACGCCCGCAATAAACGCGAGCGGAATCGACGTAAATTCAAGAGACATAGGTTATGTGCTACCCGGCAGTGTTAAAAGCTTTATTCAGTTCCCGTTCGAACACTTCATATCGGGTTTCAGCCACGCTGTACCAGTACTGCTCACTGCCTTTGAACAGAAGAACGGTAGACTGCCGCGGAGCTCTCAATTCCCGGACAGCCTGTTTATTATCGTCGAAATCGACCTCCAGAATGTGAAATTCATTATCGGGGTTCTCCTCGCGGTACTGCTGAATAAGTTTTTGCTGTTTTGCACAGGTCGGGCACCAGTCTGCAAAAATATCAACAAGTACAACAGCTCCGGCTTCGCGAAGTTCGTTAAAGCGTTCTTCTGTATAAGGTTCTTTTTCAATCTCAGCGTCCTGAGCCTGAACTGCAGAGAGCTGCGAAAACATCAAAAATAAAAGTAATGAAAGAGATAGTGCGTATTTCATTTTGTATGCGTAGTAAAGTTTATGAATTGTTTGTTGTGCAGTTAAATACGGAAGAATGGGGGAGAAGATTGTAACAACGAACCAAATGTTACTGAACTGTGATATCTGTCGGATAATGAAAAGCCTGTAGATACCGGATTAATTTATTTTTACAAATGTGCACGAAATAACTATGTTAATTCAGTTTTGCAAAAAAAAGAATAACCAAAAAAAGATTTATGAAACAGTTACTACAATGGGGCTTGGTTTTGCTGGTTGTGCTGGGAACCTCGCAGCTGCATGCACAGGAGCAAGCTCACGTATTTGAAGGAGCCCAAATTATACCCATCACAGGAGATCCCATCGAGAACGGTGTGCTGGTTGTACAGGATGGCAGCATCGTGGCAGTGGGTGAAGCCGGGGATGTACGTATACCGCGAAATGCAGTACGCGTTGACGCTGCCGGAAAAGTAATTATGCCCGGCCTGGTAGACACTCACTCCCACATTGGCGAGGGTGACGGCGGAGACGGCTCGTCCTCGCTTCATCCGGATGTACGGATTATGGATACAATTGATCCAAAGAGCGGCACCTTTCGAAAAGCGGTTTCGGGAGGCATCACAGCGGTAAATATTATGCCTGGCTCCGGCCTGCTGATGAGCGGACAGACCGTGTATGTGAAACCCAAACCGGCCAATACCATCGAAGAGATGTTGATTATGGTGGATGAAGAGAATAATATTTATGGCGGATTAAAAATGGCCAACGGCACCAACCCGCTTCGATCGAACGGTACACCGGGAACACGGGCCAAGTCTGCCGCCATGGTGCGCGAAATGTTTGTAAAAGCGCAGGAGTACAAGCAGAAAATTGAAGATGCAGAAGGTGATCAGGAAAAGATGCCGTCCCGTGATCTTCAGATGGAAACACTGGTGGAGGTTCTCGAAGGTAAACGCATTGTACACAACCATACCCACCGCCACGACGATATTTTAACAGCCATCCGGCTCTCTGAAGAGTTTGGATACAGGCTCGTACTGCAGCACGTAAGTGAAGGCTGGCGGGTTGCCGACGAAATTGCTGAAGCCGGTGCGCAGGCCTCGATAATTGCACTGGATTCTCCCGGAGGAAAGCTGGAAGCTATTAATCTGCTAAACATTAACGGCCGTGAACTGGAAAGAGCCGGTGTGGATGTGGCGTTTCATACCGACGACCCGATTGTGGACTCGCGCTTTTATCTCCGCTCCGCAGCGCTTGGAGTACAAGAAGGGATGAGCCGGCAAAGGGCTCTTGAGGCACTTACCATTTCGGGCGCCAGAATGATGGATATTGAAGACCGCGTTGGTTCACTTGAACCGGGCAAGGACGCCGATTTTATCATATTGTCAGGCGACCCGTTTAGCGTGTACACCCATGTTGAACAGACCTGGATTGAGGGCGAAAAGGTGTATGACAGAAGCAACCCCGAAGATAAAGAGTACGCAACAGGCGGATACGAAATCTTCAGAGCGGCCAGCCACAATCACGTACACGAATAACGGGGAAAACGATGAAAAGATTAAATAGTTTACACATGAATCGACGAATGAAATATTCTGCAGCCTCCGTAATCACCGCTTTTATTGTAGCATTTTCTGGAATGATATCAGTTTCTGAAGCGCAAATTGCTGTAAAGGGAGAAACCGTTTATACAATGAACGGAAGTGCAATAAGTGACGGAGTTGTTCTGATAGATGATGGAAAAATTGAGGAGGTGGGATCTGCTTCCGACATATCAATTCCCAGTGGATATGATGTGCATGAAGCAAAAGTGGTGACGCCCGGCATGATTGATGCACACTCGGTAGTCGGCCTTGCGGGGTATTACAATCAGGAACACGACCAGGATCAGCTGGAAACCTCAAATGCGGTTCAGCCCGAACTGCGCGCAATCGATTCCTACAACGCGCGGGAGTTTCTGGTGACCTATCTAAACAATAAAGGCATCACAACCATCCACACCGGGCACGGGCCGGGTGCGGTTATCAGCGGTCAGACACTGATTGTAAAAACAACCGGAGATACCGTTGATGAATCTCTGATTGAGCCATCAAAAATGCTGGCAATGACTCTTGGTTCAGGAATACGTAGAAACTTCAGCAGCCCGGGAACGCGTTCCAAGGCGGTGGCTGTGTTGCGGCAGGAGCTCATCAAGGCAAAAGAGTACGCGGAGAAGCGCGCCGCAGGCGAGGAGCAGAGCCGGAATTTGAAGACAGAAGTACTGGCCGACCTGTTGGATGGCGAGATCACCGCGCTGGTAACGGCTCACACGGCACACGATATCGTAACAGCACTTCGTGTTCAGGAAGAGTTTGGATTTGGCATGGTGCTCGATGGAGCTGCCGAAGCCTACCTGGTGATTGATGAGATTAAAGAGGCCGGCGTGCCGGTGATTATTCATCCGCCCATGATTCGCCCCTCAGGCGAAGCTAAAAATGCAAGCATGGAAACAGCCGCAGTACTTGTGGATGCGGGAATCCCCGTTGCGTTCCAAAGCGGTTACGAGGGATACGTGCCCAAATCCAGGATTGCACGTTACGAGGCAGCGATTGCTGCAGCAAACGGTCTCGGATTCGATGGCGCTATGTATGCTTTAACAATGGGTGCGGCCGAAATTCTGGGTATCGCCGATCGCGTTGGGTCGCTCGAAGAGGGCAAAGATGCGGATGTGGTTCTTTTTGACGGCGATCCGTTCGAGTACCTTACAAGCGTGCAGGCGGTTATTGTAAATGGCGAAGTGACGTTTACGAACGAATAGAATAAAACGAAAAGGGGGCTTTGGAATACAATCTTAAAATCCTCCTTCTTAAATATTCAGGCGAAGACGGGATAGTAAAACCCGATAGTATATCAAAAGCCCGACATTATCATTTAAACCTTCGGCATGTTGAAAAGCGTGTCGAAGGTTTTTTTTATTGGAAACCTTAATTCGATTTATAATGAGCTGACATGGAGTCAGAAAGTCACTTCTTTCTCAGAGAGGGCTCATTTTTCGAATCTGTGAGCTGACAAAAGATTAGGAGTGGTTGTGATATGATCACAGATTCAACATAAACCCGGTAATTTTCCCCATTTTTACAAAAGAACTCAGGTTGGTAAATTGATCAATGCACAATAAACAATCTGCTCCCGTTGCGATAACCAGGCCGGTAAGTAAAACCATTACAGAGTGTGAGCTCACGCATCTTTCCCGATCACCTATCAACATCAAGAAAGCCCGGGAGCAGCATAAAGCTTATGAGAAGGCGCTGGAAAGTCTGGGGTACTCCATACTGCAGCTTCCGGCAGCTCACGATCTGCCTGATGCCGTGTTTGTTGAAGATGTTGCGGTGGTCCTGCCCGAAATTGCCATCATTACAAGGCCCGGCGCAGCGTCCCGGCGGCCTGAGCTGAAAACGATAAAGCCGGCGCTTTCAAAATATCGCAAACTTGATGGGATAAAAGCACCCGCTACGCTTGATGGAGGGGATGTTCTTGTAGTGGGGAAAACGATTTTTGTGGGTCTTTCAAATAGAACAAATGGTGCCGCTTTGGCCCGGCTGGCAGATATTACCGAGCCGCTAGGCTACTTCGTGACCGGGATTCCGCTTAAAAAATGTCTCCATTTAAAAACGGCTGTTACCCAGCTATCGGATGAACATCTGCTCCTGAACCCGGAATGGGTGGATGCTAAGCTGTTTGATGGGTATCGGATAACTGAAATCCATCCGGAGGAACCGTTTGCGGCCAACGTAATATCAATAGATAACCATGTGATTTGTTCTGCATCCAGTTCGGGTACGGCTCAAATTCTAAGAGATTCAGGATACGAAGTGGTGCCGGTCGACCAGTCAGAGCTGGCCAAAGCTGAGGCCGGGCTTACATGCTGTAGTATTTTAATTCAATAGAGCGGGTTTCAGGAACTAAATGCGGAGAGGCTTTTTAGCATCCAGCTCCTGAAAAAAATCGCTTTGACTGATTTACTCTGCTGAAAAAAATATCAGCAATTAGCGTTTAAATAATTTTCATAGCAACGTTTTCCGTTACTGTCGGTAATGCTTCCTGAATGATTTTCTTCATCCCATTCCATTTCTGCATCAATAAACACATTGCCAAATGATGTATCGAAGTAATTCATGGTGTGATCGACTCCGTTTCGGATATACGTGATCTCGGGAAAATAGTCATTGTTGTTCGACGTATAGGTTAATTCATAACGGGTATCACTGGCTATTAACCAAGATTGTTCGATGTTCAGGTCAACCTCCGAATATGGATCGTTAAGGGACCAAAAGCCGCTTAACCCGTCTGATTTAACGTTTCCGTTTAGAACTTCAAAGTTTTCATACACCCGGTTTGTGTCAAAAGTACCGTTTATTTTTACGTTCCATGAAGTATCCCCGTTAGATCCCAGTTGCCTGCCAGAGACAATCAGCTCAAACATATCATCGTTTACACCCGAAGGCATTCTAATCGTCCACGTGCAACCACCGTTTTCCACAACGGGTTGTTCTAAAGATACTCTCGCAATTTCAATGTAAGATACGCCAAGGTTCAATGGACCCACTCCCGATATGAGTGTAAAACCTAAACCGGTTGTGTACTCCATCTCTTTAAACGTACTGGTTTCATCTCCAAAGGGTACTCCCTGATTCTGAAAATAGGGGTTAAACTCAAAATCGGGCAGTAACACATCAGGAATTTCAAAGGGGCAGTTACCACTTAAAAATTCATCATCAATACCGGAGTCGCTGGAGCAACCGGTTATACCTACGCTTATCAAAATGAAAAGCTGCAGAGAAATAAATGGTTTGTGGAGTTTCATATAGTTTACTGATTCTGTTTGGTTAATGGATAAAAAAAGCGATTAATATCACTGTTTTGGCTAATACGTACTAATACTCTCTTTTATATCATTTTAGTACACATGAAGAGCGTATCAATAGTACTGGAATACTTGATGAGGGAAATCCAATAATTTTTTGTAAACGTATAATACTGATTAACATGATATTAGAGTTAAAATAGCCGATGGCGCGGTGCTTCTAAATGCTTTTTGGGCTGGTGAGCGAAACGAATTGAGAGAGTAACGGTGGAGAACGATATCTGTTCGTTCCTTTGTTCTTTCAAATCTCCGGGTTACCAAACAGACGATATTCTTTCGCTTTTTGTGTATCTTTAATGTTTTGATAGAGAACTGATTCATGCCAAAAACAGACACTGCCGATTCAACCACATCACCTGAAAATGGCTCCATCGCCTCCGACCGACCGATCGTCATAAAAGGGGCCAGGGTTCACAACCTTAAAAATGTTGATGTAGAAATTCCGAGGAACAAGCTTACAGTAATCACAGGCGTGTCGGGTTCAGGAAAGTCGAGTCTGGCATTTGATACGATTTATGCAGAGGGGCAGCGCCGTTACGTTGAGAGCCTTTCGAGCTATGCACGGCAGTTCCTTGAGCGCATGGATAAGCCCGACGTTGATTTTATGCAGGGTATATCGCCGGCAATGGCCATTCAGCAGAAAACCACAAGCAGCAATCCGCGATCCACGGTTGGAACCACCACCGAAATTTACGACTACGTTCGGCTTCTTTTTGCAAGAATTGGTAATACTATCTCACCTGTATCGGGCAAAAAGGTGCGGAAAGATACGCCTGACTCCATTATCAGCGAACTGTTTGAGGAGCTGGACGAAAAAACGAAATTTTATGTTCTTTTTCCCTACGAACTGAGGGAGGGACGCAAGCCGGAAGAGCAGTTTGCTGTTTTAAAGGAGAAAGGCCTCACCCGTCTCTTGAATGTGTCTGATGAAACGATTGTGGACCTTACCCGTGATGATCCCGATTCGAAAAAAATAAAACCGGAAACGCACAGAATACTGATCGACCGCCTCGCCATCAAAAAAGATGATGCCACGCGCAGCCGTATTGCTGAGTCGATCGAAACGGCATTTCGGGAAGGTAACGGACGATGTATCATAAAAATCCGGGACGGAAAGGAACTTCGGTTCAGCGAACGATTCGAGCGCGACGGAATGGAATTTCTGGAGCCAACCCCGCAGATGTTTTCATTTAACAATCCGTTTGGTGCCTGCGACGAATGCGAAGGATTTGGCAAGGTGTCGGGGATTGATGAGGACCTGGTGATTCCGGATCACGATAAGACCATTCGTGGTGGCGCGGTGGCCCCGTTCGATTCACCCAAGTTTAGCGTATACCTGAAGAAGTTTATAAAGGTGGCGGCGAAAGAGAAAATTCCGATAGATGTTCCATACAAGAATCTGGACAAGGAGTCGAAACGAATTTTGTGGAAAGGCAAAGATGGGTATCCCGGCATTTATGGTTTTTTTGAGGATGTAAAGAGCCAGTTTTACAAAGTGCACATGCGGGTTCTCTATTCGAGATATCGCGGATATAGCCGCTGCCCCGAGTGCGAGGGGTATCGCGTTCGGAAAGATGCTCTCTATGTTAAAATCAACGCCCTCCACATTGGCGAGGTAACGGAGATGACGATCGGCTACGCCCGGGAGTTTTTTGAAGAGATTTCGCTCACGGAGTTTGAGAAATCGGTGGCGGGACAGATACTCTACGAAATTCGTAAACGCCTCAAATATCTCGATGAAGTGGGCCTGGACTACCTTACTCTCGACCGGCTTGCAAATACGCTGAGTGGCGGAGAGTCGCAGAGAATCAGCCTCGCGAATTCGCTTGGAAGCTCGCTTATCGGCAGCCTCTACGTGCTGGACGAACCTACCATTGGCCTCCATCCGCGGGATAACGACCGCCTGATCAATATTCTGAAATCGCTGCGGGATATTGGTAATACCGTACTTGTTGTGGAGCACGACCCTGAAATGATGAAGGCAGCCGATAACATCATCGATATCGGGCCATTTGCCGGTACGCACGGCGGTGAGATTGTGTTCACGGGTCCGTACGATAAACTGCTGGAGGCGAAAACGCTGACGGGCAAATATTTAAGCGGGAAAACGGAGATTCCGTTCCCCAAAAAGCGCCGTAAAGGCAACGGCAATTTACTCCTGGTTGAGGGTGCATCAGAAAATAATCTAAAAGATATTGATGTGGAGTTTCCCCTGGGCAAGCTGGTTTGCGTAACCGGTGTATCGGGTTCTGGAAAGTCCACGCTTGTTCACGATACGCTCTACGCGTCTATACAAAAACGTTTTGGCACCTGGAAAGAGAAAGTTGGCCGGAACAGAGGTGTTTCGGGAACCAAGCACATTGAAGCGGTAGAGATGGTGGATCAGAGCCCCATCGGGCGGTCAACACGTTCGAACGCGGCAACCTACACCAAAGCGTTCGATGGTATTCGCGATCTTTTTGCCAATACGCGTCAGTCAAAAATTATGGGATACTCTCCCGGCCACTTTTCATTTAACGTTCCGGGTGGGCGCTGTGAGGCGTGCCAGGGCGAAGGTGTGCAGAAAATTGAAATGCAGTTTATGGCTGATATCGAACTTGTGTGTGAGGAGTGTGGCGGCACCCGGTTCAGAAAAGATATTCTTCAGGTAAAATATCGCGGCAAAAGCATTCACGATGTACTGGAGATGAGTATTAGTGACGCTATCGGTTTTTTTGTAGATGAGCAGTCGATCATCAATAAACTGCAGCCGATGGAAGATGTTGGCCTTGGGTATTTAACGCTTGGCCAAAGCGCAACCACACTTTCGGGAGGGGAGGCGCAGCGAGTAAAACTGGCCAAATTTCTCTCGAAAACGAACACCGAAAAAACCCTCTACTTTTTTGATGAGCCCACAACCGGCCTCCATTTCGAGGATATTTCAAAGCTTTTAAAATCGTTCAACGAACTGGTGGATAACGGACACTCCGTGATTATTATCGAGCACAATCTGGATGTGATGAAAGCCGCAGACTGGATTATCGACATTGGACCCGAGGGCGGTTTTAGCGGCGGACAAATTGTGGGTACAGGCACGCCCGAGGATATTGCGGCTATTGAGGAGAGCCACACCGGCAGGTTTCTCAGAGAGATTCTTCCAAATGCCTGATGAGCCGAAATCTTTGGATAAAATTGCAGATATTGGGAAGATTCATCAGCCAAAGCTAACGATTACCGGCAACAGGATATGAGGATACAACGGGTACTTTTTTTGATGTGTGTGCTGCTTCTCGCGGCAGGCTCTGCAAATAATTCACTATTTGCCCAGCCGGAGCTGAATCGCGTTTCCATCGCTGAGCGGTCTGATGGCGCCGGTTATGTGCTTCGCTACCACTTAACTGCGGCGCCCGACTCGTTTACAGTAGTGCGTCCTTCTGCGAACCTGGTGCAGGTGAATATCTATGGCAGCGGGCTTTCTTCAGATGAAATTCCTGTTGATTTAAACGAGCAAATCAAAGAGATTCGGCTTTTTGAAGTGGAAAATGGCGTTGGCGCAGATGTGTATCTTAATGATAGCCTGTTTTTTGCAACCGCTGCCTACCCTGATGTAAATGGCAGGGATCTTTTGGTTTCACTGGAGTATGCATCAGAAGAAGATGTACTGGCAGCAGTAACGGCGGGTGATGTTTTTGACAGGACCGGTGAGGAGGATGCCAAAACGGATCAAACCGAACGGGAAGAGCCCGGAGAGACCATAGACACTGACGCCATTGAAGACGAAAGTGACACTGCGCAGCAGCGCGTTCGGGCCCGGGCAGACGGGAAAAAAGTGACCATCGGCGTTTTGACCGGCTTTTCGGCAGCCGATGTGAAGGGAGATGCTTTTGTAAGCGGGGTGCGGCAGGGAATTTCATTTGGACTCGCGGTTGGTATACAGCTGCCCTGGGAACTCCCTTACAAAATAGGAACCGGCATTGAAACGGGTATTTATTACGCACAGAAAGGGTTCGAAAATCCGACGCCCGATTTTCTGAACGCTGAAACAGCGGAGTTTGATTATATGGAGGTTCCGATACTTGCAAAGTTCAGCTATCCGCTTTTAGAGAGGGTGTCGCCCTATGTTTTAATTGGTCCGTCGCTTGGCTTTAAAGTGAGCGCCGAGCGGGTTCGCGAAAACGGTACGCGGTCGGACCTGGATGACCAAACCAAATCAACAGATCTTTCCGCTATTGTTGGCGGCGGGGTAGATATAAAACTTAGTCAGCAAATTTTATCATTCCAGGTAAAAGGTGGGCTCTCTTTTTCTGATGCTTTTGACACGAATGAGGAGAGTCCGGCTACCGACTTTTTCAAACACAGATACATAGCCCTGGAGCTGGTTTTCAGGCTGTAGAATCTTCATATTTTTAGCCATCTTGAGCAATGTTTAAACTATTCTCCGTAATGAATGCCCGGCTGTGGTGGAGGTCTCTTCAGGGACTTGAAATCGCCGCTATTCTGTTCTACGGACTCTTTATCCTGCTCATTGCGGGTCAGTTCACCGGCGTTTTGGTTCTGCTGCTTTTTACGGATGATATCGAAACCGCACAGGCGTTTTATCCCTGGATTACCGAAGAGATACAGTATTTTGTCCACCTGCTGTTTGTGAATATTCTCTGGTTTAACCAGATCTTTTTCACAAAAATAAACCGTCTTAAAATTAGTGAAAACCGGAAGCTGCTCACTTTTGGTATGACGGTGAGAAAGCTCTCTGTGTATCTGAATATTGCCGGTTTTCTGCATCCTATTAATGCCCTTTTCCACTTCTTCTGGATTTTATATGCAGGATTTCTGTCTGAAACGTATATGCAGTTTGCTACAGGGATTCTTCTTGTGATTGCAAACTATGCCCTTATCTACTCCTTAAAATGGCGGTTCAGGATTTTCACGGCCGAAAAGTTTAAGCAGGTGGGAGCTATTGTATCCACATTTGTTCTCTTTTTTATTTTGATTGCGCTCTATCTCGATGTTACGCCCTACGTTGGATCCATGGAGGAAGCGGCGGCTCTGTTTACGGGCTGGTTAATCTACACTCCCGGATACCTCTTTTACTACGTATTTGGCGAAATGCAGAACACTGCTGCAGCACTGGTTATTGTAACTGTGCTTGTTATCGTACTTATTACAGCTACTGTGGATATGATTAAAAACACAAAAATGGCGCTTCTGACTCCCGTTCAAAATACCAATCATACAGTACAGACGGGTCAGCTGGCCCTGTTTATAAAGTGGCTGGGGCACGAGGGGGGTAAATACTTCTACTCTGTGTGGAACCATAAATACAGCAAGGTTCAGCTGATGATTACCTACGTTTTTGTGGTACCCTACATCATATTTCTGGGCGATACGAGCTACATTATCGGCGTATTTCTTACGCTATTGCCGATTATCTTTTTATTGGTAATGCTCACCAACATGTTTGGATTCGAAAACAGGGAGATTCTCCTTTCACTTCAGTTTCCGGTTCGAACAGAAACCGTAGTTCGGCAGCGGGTGCAGGCTGCCATTTTAGTTTGTCTTGGCGGATCGAGCATTGTATTTATTTTGGTTCCCGTTTTTATTGACGGATTTACCGAGATGATTCAGGTTCACCTCGGTATCTTGTGCATCGTACTGGTATTTCTGCACTACATTTTAAAAAGCAGTATTCAGAACTATAAAAAGATCGAGGAGGTAAGCGTGATGTCGGTTTCGAACCCCGTTTTGCCGGCATCCATCACGTTTATAGCGGTTTTTATTGTGATGATTCTTGGCATCGGCACATTTATCTTTTTTGAGAGCATACTCTACTACCACATCGCATTTCTGATTGCTGTAAACCTTGTACTGTTCATAAGCTTTAAGCGAAAACTAAGCCGTATTGAGCAGCCATTTATTCAAAAAGTGATACCCAAACTATGGAACGAGCTTTAGTTATCAACAATCTTACCAAGTCGTACGGCCGGGAGCCCGTTATCAAAGAGCTGGAACTGGAGGTGCCGCCGGGTACTATATTCGGTTTGATTGGCCCGAACGGAGCAGGCAAAAGCACGCTGATCGGAATTTTGACCGGAATTTTACCTTTCGACAGCGGGCAAATTATTATGAACGGGCTCGATCTGCTTCCGGCCAATGAGCTGGCCATCAAGAAAGACATCGCTTCGGTTCTGCAGCCGCCGCTTTTGTTCGAATCGTTCACAAGCTATGAGTTCATCAACTATGTAGTGGAAATGTATGGTGAAAAGTACGACGACCTGGATCATAAAATTGATACGCTGTTTTCCTATTTCGAGCTGGAAGAGTTCCGGCATGTTCAAACTAAACAGCTTTCATCGGGCAGCCGAAAAAAGCTGGCGTTCAGTACGGCGATACTTGTAAATCCAAAACTTCTGTTTCTGGACGAGCCCTTCGAAAGCGTGGATGTGATCTCCATCAGCCGTATGAAAACCATTATCAGAAAACTGAAGGAGAGGGGTACCACCATCTTTATTACCAGCCATATTCTTGAAGTGGTAGAAAACCTGTGTGATGATATCGCCATTCTGCATAAAGGAAAAATTGTGGCTTATCTCGATTCAAAAACACGCAATGAGCTGCAGAAAGATGCCACGCTAAGCGAAATATTTGAGCAGTATGTGGGTATGGGATCAATGAAGGACAAGGCGCCCGACTGGCTGTAGCGGGCAGTATTACTTTCGCCACACCATCGTCAGGTTAACGAGGATAAACAGCACACCGGCACCTGCAGCGAAAAGGAAGGTGCCCTCTATTTGGTAATAGAGATAAACAATTCCGAGAAGGTAGGGGCCCAGCGCCTGTCCGAAGCGCATTACCATCCAGTTGATGGATAAAAACGCCGCGCGATACTCTTTTTTTGCGTACCCGGTGAGGAGATTCAAAATGCTTGGAATGTTAATTCCCTGGGCTACACCAAACATTCCAATTGGCAGAACAAACCACCAGATATTATCAATGAATGGAATGGCCAGAAAGATGAGTGTATAGAGTACAGAGGCGATTAAGATCAGTGTTTTTTCGCTGAACCGAAGCGTTAGCTTTCCAAGCTGTGAAGATGTTATCGCGGTAATAAGAGATGAACTCGACAGAATCACTCCAATCATAAATGCGCTCTTTTCAAACTTTTCGTCGAGCAGAATGGTAAAGAACGTGATGTATCCTCCGTAGAGCATAATGAAAGTGAGGAAAATTCCGGCAAAAAGCCCGATCACCAGCCTCGATTTAAGGGCTGATCCGATCTCATTAAAATAGAGGTTGAGGCTGCCGCCGCTTTGGAGTGCTGCAGGCTGCAGGGAAATAAGAGCAAAAATACCCACGGGAATGGCAATAAGGGTAAGGAAGAAAGGAAAGTGCCATCCCAGCACTGCCAATGCACCACCCACAGCCGGATACAGTGCCGTGCCCACACTCAGCACGCTGCCGTTATAACCCATAGCCGTGGCGCGCGTGTTACCTGAATAGAGGTCACCAATAAGGGTGAGGTTTAATGCGCCGAGCGATGCGCTGCCAATTCCCTGGAAAACGCGGAACAGCAAAAGCTGTTCGAACGATGTGGCAAATGCGCAGGCCGTACCGGCTATGCCAAAAAGAAAAAGCGAGGGTATAAGCACACGCTTTCGCCCGTAGCGATCGGCAATGATTCCCAAAATAGGAGTGAAAATAATGCCGGGAAGGGTAAAAAAGGTGATCAGCAGGCCAATCTGGTCGGTAGAAACAGAGAGCGACCTGGAGATAGAAGGTAGGGCGGGAGCTATACTGGATACGCCCATTACAGCCGTAAGGGTAATTCCAAAAATAACGTATAAATTTTGATCCTTCAGAAGCCCGGGGCTTTCCGATGTCTTGTTGATGTCGTTATCCAAAAAAATCTCGTTTTATTAAATCGGCAGTAAAGGTAAGAATTTTAATGGCGAAGATTTATGTTGATAGAAAAATCGGTATCACAGGTGGTAAAAATCTGAGCAAAAAGAGCAGATGCGCATCAATCCGAAAGATGGGAATTTTAAAACACCTGAATTTTGTTCATCAGGATAGTTTGTGGCTGATAGCGTATTTTTAAGAAGTACATTTATTTCATTTGGCACGGATACAATTAAAATTGCGAGAAATATCTTAAACTTCTTTTTGGCAAAAACTGATTACGCGTACAAAAATCACGGATGCAGCAGTCAAATAAAAAACGTAATTTTACATTTGCGGGCGTGGATTAACACTGTTAACCTGCCCCGAGAAACATTAATTTAAAGAACTGACGATTTGTTGGTAGAAGCACCTGTATTTAAAGACCTTCGCAATCATCACTATACCATTTCCATTGCTCAGAATACCGAAGAAGTTGAAGCTGCACTAAAACTTCGGTTCGATGTGTTTGCCAGGGAACTGAATCGGAATTTTACATCGGGCACAGTCATTGACAAGGATATCTACGACGATCAGTGTCACCATCTGATTGTAAAAGAGAATAAAACGGGAGATGTAATCGGAACATACCGCCTGCAGTCGAAGGAGCAGGCAGACGCAGGAGAAGGATTTTACACTGCCAAACGCTTTAAGATAGAAGAGCTTCCCAACGAAGTTCTTGCGACAGCCGTGGAAGTGGGGAGAGCCTGTATCCATGAAGAGCACCGAAACGGACGCGTTCTTTTTCTGCTCTGGAAAGGGCTGGCAGCATACCTTGAATATTACAATAAACGATACCTTTTTGGATACTCCGCCCTTCAAACATCGAGCAAACAGGTAGCCTATAACACCTATGCCTATCTTGGCGAAAACGATTTTCTGCATCCCGAGTACGATATCAGCGTGCGCGAGCAGTATAAGTGCATTCCCGAAAACGGATCGCGAAAAACTGACGAAATTGACATTCCGCCGCTCTTCAAGAATTACCTCGATGTGGGAACAAAAATATGCAGCAAGCCGGCATACGATAAAGACATGAACCTGATCCACTTTGTGATTCTGCTCGATGTGGAGGCGATAAGCGACCGCACCCGGAAAATGTTCTTTGGGTAGAGCATAACCCTTTCAATAGTAAAATATATACGAGACGGAGTGTATGAGATCTGTGATCGCCATCATAAAAATTGTGCTGCTGTTTGTTTTTACCCTTCTCTTTTTTGCAGTCTATTCATTTCTGCTGATGCTGAACAGGGTTTTTAAACGTCCGTTTGAGCCGCTCAGAAACGCCGCAATGCACTTCTGGTCGGCAGGATCTGCCCTGATTGTGAATATGAAAATGAAAACTGTGGGCACCCCGCCTAAGGCGCCGTTTATACTGGTTTCGAACCATCTGAGCTACCTCGACATCATTCCGGTATACCTGAACACAAACTGTACATTTGTGGCTAAAAAGGCGGTGCGCTCCTGGCCGCTAATTGGAGTAATGGTTGAAGCTATGGGCGTTATTTTTGTAGACCGGTCCAGAAAGCGGGACGTAGTTCGTGTTAACAGTCTGCTCACCCAAAACCTGAATGAAGACCAGGGCATTGTGCTGTTTCCAGAGGGAACATCATCCGGAGGAAAGCAGGTGCTTCCGTTTCGGTCACCGCTGCTGGAATTTCCAGCTTCTGAGAATATTCCGGTTCATTTCGCATCCATTTCGTACGAAACGTCACCAAAAGATGAGCCTGCCGAGCAGAGCGTCTGCTTTTTCGGTCAGCGCCACTCGTTTCCCGAACACGTATTTAAAATGGCAAAAAACAGGCGTATCGAGTGCACCATACGCTTTGGGGATCATGCGGTTCGGGAAAATGACCGAAAAAAGCTGGCCGATCGCCTGAGAGATGAAATAGCTGGGATATTTACGGAAACGGATGTGAATCGGCTTCACTCTTAAAATTAACTCATCCTCTTTGTTATGTGGTTAAAGAGGCGATGCTTACTGAATTTATATCTCTCATCAATTACTCTTGCTCATGTACAAAACAGCGAGTTTTTCGTTCATATGAATTCCGGGCTGTTCTCATAAGGGGGAGAATCGGCGGTGGCGGGTTCATTATTCCGACTCACCCCTGGAGGAGCCATCCCCTTTGGAATGTCCTTCTCAATTTAAACAGAGAGGGAAAGAACGTCTAAATGAAGTAAGCTTGTTTTAATTTTAATTCACTTTTTGGACAGCACCTCATTCGGCTTGGTCTTGCCTGCCGGTTCCATCAACCTTAATCTATCCTGAAAATAAGAGGTGTTGAATCCGGTGTATTCAGATAGTGACTGAGAGAAAGCGGAACAATGGCAGGTTCTGATACTTTCGAGCTGCCACACCCGTCAGATTCATATTTATGAAGATCAGCTTCAGCAAGGTTGCTGCTAACATTGAAATCAGCCAGGCCAAACAGCTTCATGTCAATGCCGGCATTCACTTCATACCTGGAATTGAGCTTTGTACAGGTTGGGAAGGTGTAGCTGGCCAGCGTATAAAACTCCTGCATCAGGTAGGGAACTACGGTCTCTCCAAACATACTGAACGAAATTTTTGGGAGCCCCACACCAAACTGACCCGTAACGGTTCCGCCGAAACCGGCGGCATTCCCTTCTGCATCGGCTGCCGATGGATTTTTTATGCCACCTTCGAGCATTGGAGTAAACTCAGAATCTTCCACCCGAAACCCGATATCACCGTCGTAGCTGAAAGAGGTATTATAGGAAGCAGTGCCGTCTGCGCCGAGATCAAGCTTATACACGTAAATAGTACCCATTTTGAACACAACCGGTATAGGCCCGATCGTAAAAGGGATGATTACCGCAGGCATTGGCGGCTCCCAGATGGTTTCTGAACTGTTGCCTCCGGCCATGATAAACTCGATTTCCACGCTGCCTTTCATTCCCGGGTTATGAAATCGGAAGCTCTTGGTTTCGTGGTCTTCAATTCTGAAGGCCGTTTCGTTTTGTACATTTTCTATGGTTGATGTGACTTTCATCGCGCCGGATACATCACCTGTATCGTACGTAACCAGCAGGGCAATTGTAGCTTTATTCGTTTCCGTTTCGAGTGAGCCCTCTACAGTTACGTTATCAAGCTCGTACGACCATTCGCCGCCTCCATCCTTGGCCACATTGGGCTTCAAAAGCTTTCCGTCGTATTCGATGGCGTATTTTTCAGCCACGGTTTCTGTAAAGTCGATGTTTGTACTCACATCAATGTCTGCGTTTCGGAAAGCCTCGTTTAGTCCGGCAAAATCGGTTTCAACACTCACCTCTCCGTCAGACTCAGTGACTGTACGAATTTTTCGCAATGCCTTGCCTTCTAGAAGAAGTATGTCTCCTTCTGTAAGGGAAATACCGGCCTCACTCAATGCCTCGCTGCTGAAGGTGTAGGAGAACGACTCTTCATCCTCACTGATGATCGCCTCTCCGGCAGTCCCGCTTTCGAGATATTGAGTTCTTTCGCCAAGCTCAGCGTTAAAATTTCCGGGGAGCGGCTGTTCAGGTTCCGGCTCAGGGTCCGGGCCAACGGAACCGGAATCGGAACAGGAAGTAAACAGAATTAAGAAAAATAGTATTGCTAAAAAGGGTGTTTGTCTGATGATGAAAAATCTGTATCTGTCGGAAGTCATTGTATATTTGTTTATTTATCCATGAGATTGTTCTTAAATGCGATAAATTGATTAAAATTAATTCATCTTTTTTTCGGTAAATGACCTTTTATAAAGTATCTGCCAAAATCTGCCTGTTATTCATATGTTTTTATATATGCGGGAGTAGCGTATGCTTTGCACAAGATGCATTCAGTTCTGTGCGATTCAGCGGTACAGGGCACAAACAGATCAGCAACACAGAGTTTGTGAGAAACTGGGCGGCGGACTCCGGTTTTGGGCTCGAAATCTCCACGCCGTACTATAAAGGCTCTCTGGAAGCAGGTATCCGGGTGTTTCGGTTTGATGCGCTTGCATTCGAAAATTCAGGATTTTGGTCGAGATACGTTTTTGCAGGCTGGTTTTACCGTTATGCAGCATCTGATCAGCTCTTTCTGGTTCCCGGGATTCGGGGAGGAATTAACTTTATGCTGCACGACGAGGATAAAGTGTACGGCGGAGAGTATAATTTTAAGCGGGATGAGAGCGAATTTGCCTACGAACTTCTCCTTCGGCTGGAGTACGATATCACTCCCGTCTGGGGTTTCTACACATCGGTCTCTTACCACCGAACTATGCTCAATATTCCCATAGATACACTTTATGGCTCCGTAGGGCTAACAGCAAGGCTCCAGTCTCCCGAATGGTTAAAACGGGTGCTCAAATGATGAAGTCGTTGCTCCCGGCACTCGTTATTGCGCTCTTTTTCAGGGTCGATTCAGCTCTGGCCTTTCAGAATCATGATGGAATTGCACCGGCGGAAAATGATTCAACAGAAGCCGGTTTTATTCTTCGTTCGCAGGACCTGTTCTGGCAGACGGGCTACCATGCTGTTTCTCTCGACCGAATGTCGTTTATGCTCGATTCGCACATCTATGGGCGATACGGCCCATCGCCGGACTTCTACGTTGACGGGATTCCGTTTGATCCGTCAACCTTCGGAATAACGTTTACGCAGCTTATTCCTGTTCCGGTGCATCAAATAAAGCAGGCCGCCAGGTTAACAGAGCGGGGAAGCGGCATAAGAGGCGGGAAACCGTACCATTCCGGGATCATAGAGCTTTACTCAGAGCCCCTTAAGAGGGGATTTTCGCTTTCGGGTACAGGTCAGATTGGCCACAACAGCGGTGAGCCGGGCCCGTGGGCGTTCGACCCCGAAAGAGTTACCCCAAATGTAGAGCGGTTTGGTCCGTGGATTGACGGAATGGCGGCCGTTCGTTTTGGTGACTGGTATGCAAAAGGCGTACTGCGAACACACTCCTACGTTCATGTTGATGAATTTCTGCAGAACAGAATGATCAATCTTCGGATTCTTCCGGAGACAGGAGAGCTTTTGGGTACGGAAGCAGAACACACGCTGGGCCTTGCAGAAACCGGCTTCGACACTGGCCGACTGGAGATCCGATTACAGGGGATAAAAAGTGAAAGCGATGAATTCCTGTTCTTTCAGCCGGTGGCTCGGGAAGTGCCCACCCATATGGAGAACAGTCAGCTATCGGGAGTGGTAAACGCAACGTTCGGGAATGGATTCGGTATTCGGTCACTGGTTCAGTTCCGCGACAGATCGCTGGGATACCGGCTCCACAGGTACAGTCACGATTTTGACTGGAACAGGGAGTCGTTTCTTGCCCGGGGCTCTGTTTTCTATGATTCAGATAAAACCTTTATAGAACTTGGTGGTGAGGTTGAGGATGTCACTCTTGAAGCGGCGGGACTAACGAATGAAGAGGATCAGTACCGCCGGGGATTTTTTCAGATGAGGCTGGCTCTCACAAAAAGCCTTGCGTTTGAAACTGAGGGCAGGGTGAGTGCCGGTGAAGGTGATTACGCATACTCAGGTTCAGCAGGTATCTCTGCGGACATAACGAAAAACTGGAATTTCGGGATTCGGGGACGCTATGATGAGCTGCTGCCGAAGCTGGCTCGTCCGCTTGAGGAGCGGGTGAGGAGCGGATATACAATTTTTGATGAGCTTGATATTCAGGGGTTCTATGTATCGGAGGGAAAAAAGAGCAGAAGCCGCGAAATAAGTATTACGCAGTATGCAGAGATAACCGGCGGGATTACAGTCGATTCGGAAATCGGCTGGATTGAAAATCTTAGGCTGCAGATACCATTCCAGTATGCGGCATATAATTTTCCCTATAGCACCGAGCCGGGGGTTTACCTGCTGCAGGAAAACGAGGGTGGCCGGCGAATTACGGGTAATGTAAGGGTTCATTATCGCAGTTCGCCACGGTTACGCCAAACAGCCGCTCTGTATCTGAACCGTGTGGAAAAAGGCAATCGTTTGTACAATTTTTACTGGCAGTCCACCCCCGAACTGTCTGTGCAGCATTCTGTGAATTACAAGCCCTTTCCCGATCTGGAGTTTCAGGTGAAAACACAGTACGTTAGCAACAGGGAGTGGCCGGAGTTTGAGAGGCTGGATGGAGAGTCGAACCGCTCATTTTATGTGCAGTATCCATTTCGGTTATTTAGGTTTGAAAACGATCTGCCGGCGCACCTGAATATTGACGTGAGCGTTTCAAAATGGTTTTGGGATCAGCGGTTACGCGGAGCTATTCTGCTCAAGAATCTGATGAACAGCGACTATCAAACACATCCCCTCGGGATTCGCGAGGGTTTTGGGTACCTGGTGCGGGTGGAAATGCGACTATAGTCTCAATTAAACGAATATTATATGTTATTTAGCTGGTATCAAATCTCCCCTAATCGCTTGTCCGTTCCCAGACGGAAGGGGAGACTAAGGGGTTCTTATTTCTCCCCTAATAAGGCTGTGGAAAATACTTAATAAAAAAAATACCGAATTATTTTTTACCACGAAGACGCAAAGCCACAAGGGTACACGAAGTGAAACGAAATCATAATGATATACTTCGTGAACCTTCGGGTCCTCGTGACTTCGTGACCAAATAAAAGAAGTGTTATATGTGCTTGAATATTTATTTTCTCACAGCCTCTTATAAGGTTGTGAGAGAATTAATTTCCAAAGAAAATTCACCTAAATAAATGAAGATTCCTGTCGTTTTAATCATTTCCATCCTTACTGACCCACCCCCGGCCCCTCCCTATCGCGCCCTGGCGGGACTTGACAGGGAGGGGAGCGTCGAAATAAAATCATCAACCTTATAAAGTTAAGTTTACCAATAATTGTCATCTTATTTTCTCACAGCCTCTTATAAGGGGAGATTTCCCCATAGGGGTGCCTTCGGCAAGAGGGGTGTTCATTGACTTTAACATAAATCTGGTGCACACTCCAATCCTGAACAGATCCTGTTTAAATGATTTTTCCCCATGAGAATCTCACTAAGAAAGGGGGACTTTTTGGCTTAAATTCCTTATCTCGAACTAAGGCTTATTTACTTCACGACATCGAATGAATGAACCAAAGGTGAAAATGGCAAAAATCAGCTCAGAGCTAAGAGAAAAGATCAGGAAAAACCCCGAAAAAGAGTTCAGGGTTCTGATTGTGGTGGATAAACAGTTCAATCCTGACGAACTTTTGATTCAGAGTGAGAAAAAGTGGTTGGGAAATATTCTGCTTGCTGATGCGAAAGGGGCAAAAATTACGCAGTTAGTAGTGCATCCGGCTGTTCAATCCATTGAAGAGGACGGCCGGGTTGAGGCCATATCAACCTGATTGATACAGCCATATTTATCAAACATCAGATAAATCACTAAAATCCATGCTCGATAAACTAAAAACGTTTATAGAAAATGCCTCAGCTCAGGCCACCTTCGATCCCTCAAAATTCAACGACCCTGTTGCCGAAAAAACAGAGTGGCTGCCATTAAAGCGGGGCGGAACCAACATAAAATCGCATAATTTAAAAGAAGTAAATCCAAACAGGTTGGAGTATAAGATATCGGCTGGTTCTCTCATTTTTAGCAGCGTGTTTATTATTGTTGGCATAGCGGCCGGTATCATGATGACATCAGACGTAATTTTTGGTGACGCTCCCTTTGTTTTCAGTCAGTATTGGCCTGCATTTCTTTTTTCGGGTATTTTTTGCGGTGTTGGTTTTTTTATGTTGTTTTCGGGCAGTAAGCCCATTGTATTTGATAAGGTGAGCGGATTTTTCTGGAAGGGAAAAAAGGAACCCGATGTGTCGATGAGCGAGGAGGAGATGAAAGAGGCATGCAGGCTGTCGAGCATACACGCCATTCAGGTTCTGAGGGAAAGAGTGCAGGGAGATAAAAAATCGTACTACAGCTACGAAATTAACCTCGTAAAGAAAAATGGAGAACGGCTCAACGTGGTGGATTACGGCAAGCATCATCACATTCAGTCGGACGCGAAAAAGATATCGGAGTTTTTAGGAAAACCGGTGTGGGACGCAAGCTAAACTGACGAAAGAATCCAGGGCGTAGCAGAAAATGATGATTCTTTAGAGATAGCTCAATAAAGAAAATTTTTATTATTTGATATCGCATCCGGGCATGTAGATTTCACGACATTAAATAAATGAACCTAAGCAGAAAAAGTGGTCGGGAAATATTCTGCTTGCTGATCTGGAAGGGGCAAAAATTACGCAGTTAGTATTTAATCCAGCTGTTCAATCATCAAAGATGACGGTCGTGTTGAGGCTTCATCATCATGATTGATGCACCCACTTATAAACCATTAGAAAAATCACGGACAGTCATGCTCGATAAAATCAAAACGTTCATAGTAAATGCCTTTGCCCAGGCCACCATAGATCCCTCAAAATTCAACGACCCTGTTGCCGAAAAAACGGAGTGGGTACCGTTAAAAAGTGGCGGAACCAATATCAGAACTCATGTGCTGAAAGAGATTAACCCAAACCGGTTACAGTATAAAATGTCTGCAGTAATGAGGATTTTCAGCCTTCTGTTTATAGTGATGGGAGTTGGGGCCGCATGGTTTATTGCTTCAGCGGAGCCTTCTTCACAGTCAGGTGATGCCGCTGGAAACCCATGGTTTGCGCTCCTGTTTTTAGCTGCATTTTCGGGTGGCGGAGCGTTCATGTTCTTCAGAGGGAATAAACCCATTGTGTTTGACAAACTGAACGGATTTTTCTGGAAGGGAAAAAGAGAACCCGATGTGTCGATGAGCGAGGAGGAGATGAAAGAGGCATGCAGGCTGTCGAGCATATACGCTATTCAGGTTCTGAGGGAAAGAGTGCAGGGAGATAAAAAATCGTACTACAGCTACGAAATTAACCTCGTAAAGAAAAATGGAGAACGGCTCAACGTAGTGGATTACGGCAAGCATCAACATATTCAGTCGGACGCAAAAATGATATCGGAGTTTTTAGGAAAACCGGTGTGGGATGCGAGTTAAATTCCCGGAAAGACCCGGGGCCCATCAGAAAAAAGAAGGTTCTTTAGAAATGGTTTTTAATGAAGAGATTTTGTAGTAATTGATTTTTGT